>Ga0307515_10012537_pt1 | contig 15943 bp, 8 predicted proteins | sample 17_EM_MG_FD_194513 | JGI IMG/M metagenome (GOLD analysis project Ga0307515, IMG submission 194513) | Populus trichocarpa ectomycorrhiza microbial communities from riparian zone in the Pacific Northwest, United States - 17_EM | ecosystem: Host-associated > Plants > Roots > Unclassified | place... | reverse complement strand
CAATAGCGAAGTTTTGAGCCACAGGTGCATCGGAATGCAAATAGCACCTTGGTGTGGTGGAATGCCAAGTATGGGATGGGAGCGTTCCCCCACTTCAAACTCGACCTCCATGACGAATGCGACTTACTTGTTGACTCGGTCCCATGTTCTGCGGTAAACACGCGTAGAACGCCTTTGCAAGATGCCTTCGTGCACAAGTGCGACGACTGGCTGTTCGCCTGGAGTTGCAGCTCGCACCAGTTATCTACAGGTGCGGGTAAGGCGGAAAAAAGACCAAAACCACCGCATAACGGTATTCATCTCGTCACGGACCTTCTCAGAGGGCGGTGGGGTCAGTGGGGTCGGACGCCGTGGGCCAGTGAGCAGCATTACTATCCGAGGGATGGCGTGCTAATCGTTGATAATCTTGCTCACAGCTCGAGGCCCGCTGCTATCTTCTGCTTTGCGTTCTCTACCACTCTACAAGGTCGCGGCGGACGGGGCCTCGCAACGTAGATAACGAACTGTCCTCTGTCTTTCATACCGCGCTGGCAACACTCTGTCTCTTGCAATGGATCCCCACTGAAAAACGCTGTTCACGGCCCGTGGTTGTCACCTGCGTGTCCGTCCCTCAAACGAACTTCAAAGGGGCACCTGCTCTCCGACTTGTCTCACCGTCCTCTCGAATCTGAGCATAGGCTTCGTGTATATACGTCTTTTCTACCAGGTGCATGAAAGAAGTCGTCAGTGCCGTTCGCTGTAGTCAAGTCCCTACACTGCAATGGATTCCGGCTGCTTTTCGGCGAGGCGGATCGTGATAAACCCGCATTCTTCCTCGGTATGTGGCAGACGTCAGGATTCCGCCGTCGCCGCCGATCTCTGTGGAGCGCCACCAGAATGATACCACTGATGCAGATGAGATGGACGAGGGAGCGATGCGTCGTCTCATCACGAACTTAGTACGCTTGCTAATGGACCATTCTAGTACTATTTCTCTGTGCAGAGTACCTGGACGTCGAGCAATTGGGAAACAACCCAAGCTTCTCATCCCCGAAAACCTCTGGGCGTGCGCATGCTCACCCTCATACGTCTCTCTCTACATTACTTTGAATCTCTCACTACCCCTCGCTTACTGTATCTGCGCACCCGCGCCACGCCCCACTCATATACGGAACAGACCGGCTCCTCAATAGCAGCCATGGCCTCTGGGTGAATTGGAATCTCCTCTACTGATATCAGCTCTGTTGGGGAACACTAAGAGAGGGCGAGTGACCTTACTAGCGTCTACATTTTCCTATGTCGTAAAATATAAGTTTATTTATCTGAAAACGGCGCAAAGGGGCTTCGTTGGACAAGACTGCCAGAAATACCTCTTGAATAGGTCAATGCATGAACTGAAGCTAGTTCGACTACTATGCCTCGCGGCGTTAATTTAAACAGTACGAGGAACGAGTCGTTAATTCGTACACGCCGGGGACACATGGGCTGCTCACTTGACCCTACCTAGGCTTATCAATCGTGGATCGATTTCGTCTGGCCGAGCCCCATACTAGCAACGCGCCTACTTCGCGAACAAGGGCACGCGAGTCTGGCCATGGCCGGGAGAATCGAGATCTAATTCGCCCCATCAAAACTCCTCGAGGGGGCACACATTTATCCCATCCAGTCTGCGTTTACGGGAAGCGCGGCCTGAAGAGGCTGTCCTGTCCGCCAGCTAGGCCAGGCCACACACTTTCCGTGCGGCGAGCTTACTGTCGATTTCCAGCATTCTCTGACTCCTGCCATCTCCTAGTGCGCTCGAATCAATCCCCGTTGAATCATGGAAACCTACCAAGGCTCATATCCGCCACCATTCCCCACGAATTCTAACATCAATTCGCCTGACTTCAACTCGTACTACCCTGGCCCGAACGATAGCATATCTGCCTTCGTCCTGTCCACTTTCTTCAAACGCAACCAGTTGCTGCCGTGGAACGGTATCTATCAATCGCCCATCGCCCACCGTTTCCCTGTAGAAATATTCTCCGAGATCTTTCTATACGCGGCCCAAGATGATCCGCACTTTCAAATGAATCTGATGCTTGTGTGCCGGTACTGGTATGATATCATGCTTTCCACTCCGGGCATCCACTCTCAATTGAGGATCTACGATTGGACAAAGAAGAAAGATGTCGAGAGATTTGGGATGAGATGGCTCCTCGATGTGACTGTTGATACACAACGTTTGGGTCCTTATGGTCGATCGCATGTCGATCCTGTCGAATTTCATGCATGCTTTATGGCGGCAGGTGAGGCAGCACTAAGGTGGCGCTCGCTTGCACTTATTTCACTTCCACCCCCTGGAGTATACAAAGATCTGCAAATTGTACATTCTTTGCAGCGTCTTGAGTCCTTCAAACTCGCCGCAAGTTGCAACCTTGGCAACTTCCTGGAGCCACTTCTCCCCGCAATCACAACAACTGTCACCACACGCTTTACTGTAATGGAGGTCTTTCACCCTGATGCTGCAATCCACCTTGTGCAATCTGCTCGCTTCCAAATCTTCTCATCCCTCACAACCCTCAGACTTATTTGTAGAAGGACGCAGAATCCCGTTGATATCCTCCCATCCCTGAAGAAGCTGGAGATCTTTGAGGCCCATCATCTTTCCCTCCCAATTTATTCACCGGGAGTTGACCTTCCACTAACCCAAATCCTCCGTGTCATGCATCTAAAGTCTGTTTCTGTCCAATGGATGGCAGGCCGGGTCTTTCCTGCCCTCGAGGAATGCTCTATCATATTCCCACACCATGCTGATACAATCCAGTCTGTATATATGCCCTCCTGTTCAATTCTGAAATATCATTCTATTATCCTTCGCACCCTTGAACATTTTCATCATCCACCACTTGATAGATTGGAGGTAAAATGTGGCCAATGGAGGACCTGGAGAGGGAATCTGCAGCTCGCTGCTCTGCATCCCACTTTTGCTACTCAGAGTCTGACTTGCCTGCATCTGGAAATCAGATGCAGTGAAGGGCTGTTGGCTTATATGCTGGGACTTGTCCCATCCTTGGAAGAGCTATGGATGGGACTTTCGAGCCCCCATGCACTGAGCAGTGCGTTCTTCCTAGCATTCGCTGCTGGAGGGCGCAATGCAAGCACAAAGCCATCAAGCCAGACCTTAGGACCACTCTGTAGGCAACTGAGGAAGCTTCATCTGCACTACAAGAGATGGTCTCGAGGTGCAGAAAGAAATGGACTCATCCCGGCCTTTGGTGCTATTGTGGCATCGTACCCGGCCGAGGAACAAGTTTTCTCATTTCAGTGGAGCTTTGGTGAAGGGTCAGGATTACAGGAGTGGATTGTCCATAAACCAAACAAGAGTTTTGATGTTGAATTGGAAACAGGCAGAACCTTCATTGGTGTTTCAAGCCCACATGGCATAGTTCCTTTATCAAGGGATTCCGAGAATAGGGACGGTACTCCCTTTACAGGGTTAGACTACCCTCCACTTCCTAGGGAGTCGGAATATATTTCAACGGATTATGAGCATGAGTTGGAACTTCCCATTGATTATTTCTTTTCTTTCCATAGCCTCAAAGAACTGAGGATGCCCTTCTTAACTCTGGGCATGGGCCAAAACACACAATCCTCACCAGATGCACCCTTGTTCCATACGCTCAAGGTTCTTGTTGTGTGCAGGTCTCAGTCATCACCTTTGGCTAGTCGAACTTTCCACAGGCTTGAGACATACCATGAACTTATTGCTTGTGATATGGATAAACCAAGACAGGGCCGGTTGACTGAAATGCCTCTCTGCACTACATTGGCTACGCCACTCTCCAGACTTGCTACTTTGAAACTTCCACAGGTCCGTGAATTGGAAGTATTCGTTGGTGATGAGGAGGAACCCGATTACCTCTGGGAAAAGCACGTCGCAGTCAATGCAAGGCTGTCAGGATTGAAGCTCCTGTCCTTATCACGGAACTGGGGTACACACTCATCTTTCAATGATATTCCAAAGATCCTTGGATCCTTACCAGCTCTGGAAACCCTGGTTCTCAATGGCATGCATCTAGTTGATCCATATGTCACGTTCTTTGAGGCATTTCTCCCAATGAATGCACAGGGTACCTCTGAACTAATTTGAGAGGGCCAGATACCCGAAGTACTTTGCCCCAGGTTGGAGAGTCTGCAGATCGAAGGTATCAACATAACTGTCCATCCAAAGCTAGTGCCCACTCTCAAAAACATCGTCACTTTGCGTGCTTTTCTTGGGTCTTCTTTGAAGAGTTTCACCTTTTGTCATTGGCATTCGTATCCCAAGTACAGATACAACAAGTGGGAGCTGATTGGGACGGATGGGAGTTTTGTAATGGAAGAGGTTGTTCCAGCTCAGCGATTTCAACTTGATATTTGGATTGAATAGTTCTGTCCTAATCATTGATATCATCATGCTTAAAACGATGTCAGAAGTATGTACATAGGGATAATTTTCTATTACTATGCAAGTCTCTATTCGTAAGAACCAAACTGATTTAAAAGATTAGTGCTAATTACTCACCTACCCCTTTTCACTCTAATTTCTCGGCGCCTGGATCATGTGCACGCACCATTACTCCTGCAGAACCCAGTTCTTGGGGGTGAAGCATATAATCGAAAGGGAATGACACAATGCGCCATTAGCATCCTCTGGTGCTTGTGAGTCTACCCTGTATCCACTGGTTAATCTGCAATGTGCGACGCGGTCTCCGCAAATTCTGCGTATGGGACGCAGAACGACGGGAGGTCGATCTCGCCAGCCCCCACGCATGCCATTGCCCTATTTGGTCAGAGCGTTGACCCTTGTGCATGGTGACAAGCTCGGCTGGTCGGCGAGGACATGTAGGAGATATGTTACGCCCTCAAAGGATGAAATGGATGCTGATTGATAGTCATTGGTTCATGTGCGACCTCGACGGGCAAGCGACGAACAACGGGACGATGTGAACGGCGAGCTTGTGGGCCGACAGATAGGCTGATGTCGTGAATGGGTTCATTACGACGAACGATGTCGGCGACGAGGTTGGTTGGGACCTCTCACAGCAGAGCCGCAGTCCGATTTCGTCCTTGAAGGACAGGTTGTACGTTCCTTCTCACTCGAGCAGAGCAGCATCTCCCCAGCCCAGGCTCCTATGTTTCATCTAGAACAAGGTTTCCTCCTCCATTCTGTGATCCACTCCGTCCGACGTCGATCTTTCTTACATCCAGTCTGCTTCTGTTCCTTCCCGAGGCGGATGGCCTGCTACCCATTCGTTTCTCGGCTCACCCATCAGCCTATTTTCGACATACTTGTCAGTTATGTTTACAACGACCACGTGAGGTCGCACTCCCCTTCGACGAATACCCGAACGGGCCTTCCGTCTCCAGCCTGATGATCCACGCTGCCTCCCTTTCCTCGCTCGATGGAGAAGAGTTGGAGGCAAATACCAGTCAGAGATTCTTAGTTGCCTCGATGTATGAATTAAAGCTGTTCAATGAGATCGGCCAAGTTGAGAGTTGAGATATGTTTTTTTTTTTTTTTTGGTGGGAAAGGGAGTGAATGCGTCATGCACCATCGCGCCTGAGCGCGGATGTGGAGGACTCCATTAGGGCTCGCCAAACTGGCCTAGGGCCTTTGGACGGGAGTGCCCTGTGTCCTACCCCCTAAAACCCCCCTTCGCCAGTGTTCCGGCTGCATCCCTTTATGTGAAGTTGATTTGTGGACCCGCTAACGGGTCAAACTTGCTCAGTTTTTTCTCCGCCCAGAGCTTTCGTAGTTTCTTTTGCTTCTTTAGTTTTCTGTCTTCCTCCATGAAGCGCGTCGCGTTCCAGCTCTTTGTTAATAGATCTGTCAATAGTCCCTTTAGTATCTGTGTAGTCTCGTTAGGAGTTACGTCCTGATTCTGAATAGAGATCTTTATTTTTGATTTCCATATAGCCCACACCGTCATCGAGATCAGTATTCGCAGTCTTTCGGAGTCTTTATTCATGTCGTGGTCGAAGGTGAGGGCCGCTGTTCCTCTAATTAGCCCGAGATTAGTATCGGGCCAGTCCCTTGTTGTTGATTTATGCCATAGTTCTCGGGTTGTGTTCCATACCTGAGCCTGACCACTGTTTTCGCATTCTAACCATAGGTGGAGTTGAGATATGTTGTTGGACAATCTTCGGGCGTTCTAGTTAGCTCATCCGTTGTTCGCATCCCACTCAATCATTACCTTGGACGGCGCTGTCCAATAATGCTGCGTTGAATTACGACGAGTGGTTTCTCAAGGACAGAGTGCATGTCACGTGGTGTCTTCCCTGAGAGCCTACGGTTTAAACTCGACCCAATTACACTTGACCACCACCTCGCGGACGATGAACCGGACTCACTTGTCGACTCGCTCCCATAAATATGCGTAGAGCGTTTCACAAGTGCATTCATGTACAAGTCGACGACTAGCCGTCGGCCTTGCTGCAGCTCGCGCGAGTACTATCCACCAGTGCGGATAAGACGAAAAAAAAAAGGTACTCTACCGCGTGATGGCATTTACCTCGTCAAGGAGCTTCTCAAACGGGGGTGGGATCGGACGCCGTGAACTGGGCCCCCAAACTCGTTTTACAAGTGAGCAACATTACTGTCCGAGGTATGGCGTGCTGATCGATGATAATTCCGCTCACAGCTCGAGGGCCGCTGCTATCTTCTGCTTTGCGTTCTCTACCACTCTGCAAGGTCGCGGCGGACGGGCTTCGCAACTTAGATAACGAATTGTCCTCTGTCTTTCATACCGCGCTGGCAACACTCTGGCTCTTGCAAGGGATCCCCACTGCAAAACCCTGTGAACGGGGCGTGTTTTTCACCTGCGTGTCCGTCCCTCAAACGAACTTCAAAGAAGCACCTGCTCTCCGACTTGTCTCGCCGTCCTCTCGATCCAGAGCGTAGACTTCGTGTATATACGTCTTTGCCACCAGGTGCATGAACGAAGTCGTCAGTGCCATTCGCTGTAGTCAAGTCCCTGCACTGCAGTCGATTCCGGCTGTTTTTCCGCGAGGCAGATCGTGATAAGCCCCCATTCTTCCTCGGCATGTGGCAGACGTCAGAGTTCCGCCTTTGCTGCCGATTTCTGTGGAGCGCCACCAGAATGATACCACCGATGCAGAAGAGATGGGCGAGGGAGCGGTGCGCCATCTCATCACAAACTTGATACACTTGCTAATGGACCATTCTAGTACTATTCCTTTGTGCAGAGTACCTGGACGTCGAGCAATCGGGGAATAACCCAAACTCTCTTCCCCGCAAGCCTCTGGGCGTTCGCACGCTCACCCTCATACGTCTCCATCTACATTTCTTTGAATTCCTCACTATCCCTCGCTTTCTACATTTGCACACCCGCGTGACGCTCCACTCACGTACGGAACAGACCGGCTCCTCAATAGCAGCCATGACTTCTGCGTGAATTGGAACCTCCTCTATTAATACCAGCCCTATTGAAGGACATTCAGCGAAGAGAGTGAGTGACGTTACTGGCGTCTACGTTTTCATTTGTTGGAAAATCTAATTAAGTTATTTTATCTGAAAACGGCGCAAAGGGGCTTCGTTGGACTGAACTGCCAGCAATACCCCTTGAATAGATCAATGCATGAACTGAGGCCAGTTCGACTACTATGCCTCTCGGCGTTTGAGCAGTACGAGGAACGAGGTCGTTAATTCGTACGCGCCGCGGATACGTGGGCTGCTCACTCGACCGTACCTAGCCTTATCGATCGTGAATCGATGTCGTCTGGCCGAGCCCCATACCAGCAACGTGCCTGCCTCGCGAACAAGGGCACGCGAGTCTGGCCAAGGGAGAATCGAGATCTAATTCTGCCCACCAAAACTTCTCGGGGAGGTACATATTCGTCCCGTCCAGTCGCGCTTACGGGAAGTGTGGCCTGAGAAGGCTCTCCTGTCTGTCAGGCCGCAGTACAAGTTTTCCGTGTGGTGAGCGGATCGACGCAATGCCACATTCTCGTTCACTTCAGCATCCTTTGACTCTTGCGGCCTCCCAGTGCGCTAGAATCGATCCCTGTTAAATCACGGAAACCTACCCACTTCGATTGGTCAGGCCTGGATCGGTGAAACCACAACTTGCGCTGCCTCACGAACACGACTTACTTGTTGACTCGCCCCTATATTCTGCAGTAAATACGCGTAGAACATCTTTGCAAGATGGATTCGTGTACAAGTGCGGCGACTGGCTGTTCGCCTTGCTGCAGCTCGCGCAAGTAAACCCACAAGCGCGGATAAGACGAAAAAGGGACCAAATCCACCGCATGATGGTATTCATCTCGTCACCGACGTTCTCAAAGGGCGGTGGGTCAGACGCCGTGAACTGGGTCTCCGAACTGGTGAGCAACGGCACCAGGCTTACCATCCGAGGGCCGGCAAGCTGATCATTGATAACTCTGCTCACAGCTCGAGGTCAGCTGCTATCATCTGCTTTGCGTCCGCTACCACTCTGCAAGATCGCACGCCCGCTTCGACGAGCATTCGCAACGTAGTGTCCTCTGCCTTTCGTACCGCGCTTTCAGCACTCTGTCTCTTGCACCCACTGCAATACATTGTTCTCTACCCCCACGATTGTCATTACTCTCACCACAACTCCATCTTCGTCCCTCTAGCGTCGAAAAGCACCTGCTCTTGGACTCGTCTCACCGTCCTCTCGAATCTCAGCACAGGTTCCGTGTATATATGCCCCTGCCAACCTGGTGCATAAAAAAAGTTGTCATTGTCGTTCGCTGTAGACAACACCCTGCACTGCAGCCGGTCGTCGCTCCGCGAGAGAGACCGTGATACACCCACATTCGCCCTCAACTGTGGCGAACGTCAGGATATCATCGTGGTCACCGCCGATCTCCATGGAGTTCCACCGGAGTGATACCGCCGGACGCAGAAGAGACGGGCGAGGGAGCGATGCGCCGCCTCATCACCAACTCGATACGCTTGCTAAATAAATGCTAATGGATCATCCGAGTACTATTTTTCAGTGTAGAGTACCTGGACTTCGAGCAATTGACAAATAGCTCAAGCTCCGCATCCTCTAGATCCTCTGGGCGCTCGCACGCTCACCCTCGTACGTCTCTCTTTACATTACTTGGGATCCCTCGCTTACTGCACCTGCACACCCGCGCGGTGCTCCCCTCGCGTACGGAATAGACGAGCCCCTCAATGGCAGCCATGACTTCTGAGTCAATTAGAACCTCTTCTATTAGCACCAGTCCTGTCGGGGAGCATTCAGAAAAGAGGACGAGTGACCTTACTGTTGTCCAAAAATTTCTATGGTGTAAAATCTCTGAAACGACCGGACACAAAGAGGCTCCTTTGGACTGGACAGCCAGAAATACATCTTGAATAGTCAATGTATGAATTGTAGCTAGTTCGACTACTTCGTCTCTTGGTGTTTGAACCATACGTGGGACAAAGTCGCTATTTCGTATGTACAGAGGATGCGTGACCCACTCATTCGTCCCTACCTAATCCTATCGATCGTGAATCTATTTCGACTGGCGGAGCCCCACGGTTCCATACCAGCCACGTGCCCGCTTTGCGAACAAGGGCCCGCGTGTCGGGCCAAGGGAGAATGGAGATCTGATTCGCCCCACGAAAACTTCTCAAGGGGGCACATAATTTGTCCCGTCCAGTTTGCGTTTACGGGGAGCCCGGCCTGAAAAGGTTGTCCTGCCTTCCAGGCCACACGCGTTCCGTGCGGCGAGCGGATTAACACTCCCTGACCCCTGCCATCTCCCAGTGCGCTAGGATCAATACTCATAAATCATGGAAACACACAGAGCATATCCACGACCCAGGAGATATTCTGACGATCGGACTAGAATCGGAAGGGCACCCCCCCACTTCCACAAGTTGCCCTGTGACAAAATCCATCAGTCGACTTGTCACAAAGCCCACCTTGTCCCTGTAGAAATATTCTCCGAGATCTTTCTATACGCGGTTCAAGATGATCCGCACTCTCAAAGGAATTTGATGCTTGTGTGCCGGTACTGGCGCTATATTATGCTATCCACTCCGGGCATCCACTCTCAATTGAGGATCTACGAGTGGACAAAGAAGAAAGATGTCGAGAGATTTGGAAGGAGATGGCTCCTTGATGTGACTGTTGATATACAATGTTCGCCTCATGGTCGATCGTATGTCGATCCTGTCGAATTTCATGCATGCTTTATGGCTGCAGCCGGGGCTGCATCTAGATGGCGCTCGCTTGCACTTCTTTCACTTCCACCCCCTGGAGAATACAAGGATTTGAAAATTATGCATCCTTTGCAGCATCTTGAGTCCTTCAAACTCACCGCAAGGTGCGAGCTCGGCAACTTCCTGGAGCCACTTATAACCACAATTATCACAACTGTCACCCCACGCTTTACTGTAATGGAGGTCTTTCACCCTGATGCCGCACTCCACCTTGTGCGACCTGCTCACTTCCAAGTCTTCTCATCCCTCACAACCCTCAGACTTAATTGTAGAAGGATGCGGAATTCTGTCGATATCCTCCCATCCCTGAACAAGCTGGAGATCTTTGAGGCCCATCATCTTTCCCTCCCAATTTATCCACCAGGAGTTGAGCTTCCACTAACCCAGATCCTCCGTGTCATGCATCTGAAGTCTGTTTCTGTCCAATGGATAGCAGGCCGGACCTTCCCTACACTCGAAGAATGCTCTATTATATTCCCACACCATGCTGATACTATCCAGTCTGTGTATATGCCATCCTGTTCGATTCTGAAATATCATTCTAATATCCTTCGCACCCTTGAACATTTTCATCACCCCCCACTAGCCAAATTGGAGGCGAAATGTGGGCAATGGAGAACGTGGAGAGGGAGTCTGCAGCTCGCGGCTTTGCATCGCATTTTTGCTGCTCAGAGGCTGACTTGCCTGCATCTGGAAATCAAATGCAGTGAACGGCTATTGAAGTATATGCTGGGACTTGCCCCAGCTTTGGAAGAGCTATGGATGGGACTTTCGAGCCCCCATGCACTGAGCGGCGCTTTCTTCCTGGCATTTGCTGTTGGAGGGCCCAATACAACTGTAGGGCCACCAAGCCAGAGCGTAGCACCACTCTGTAGGCAACTGAGGAAGCTTCATCTGCACTACAAACGATGGTCGAGAGGTGCAGAAAGAAATGGACTCATCGCGGCCTTTGGTACTATTATGGCATCATATGCGTCGGAGGAACATGCTTTCTCATTTCAGTGGAGCTTTGGTGAAGGGTCAGAATTGCAGCAATGGATCGTCCATAAACCAAATAAGAGATTTGATGTTGATTTGGGAACAGACAGAACCTTCATTGGGGTTTCAAGCCCTCATGGCGTAGTTCCCTTATCGAGAGACTCCTGGGATAATGTTTATACTCCCTTTACAGGGTTAAATTACCCTCCATTGCCTAGGGAGTCGGAATACATTTCAACGGAAGATGAGTTGGAGCTTCCCATTGAATATTTCTTTTCTTTCTACAGCCTCAAAGAATTGAGGATGAACGAATTAACTCTGGACATGGGGTCAAACACACAATCGCCACCAGACGCACCCATTTTCCATACGCTCAAGGTTCTTGTTGTGGGGAGCTCTCAGTCGTTACCCTGGGCTAGTCAAACTTTCCACAGGCTTGAGAGATACAAAGAAGAGAGTGCTTTTGATATGGATAAACCAAGAGGAGGCCAATTGACAGAAATGCCCCTCTGCACTAGATTGGCTACGAGGCTCTCCAGACTTGCTACTTTGAAACTTCCACAGATCCGTGAATTGGAAGTATTTGTTGGTGATGAGGAGGAACCCGATTGCCTCTGGGGACAGCACGTCGCAGTCAATGCAAGGCTGTCAGGATTGAAACTCCTGTTCTTATCACGAGGCCGGAATGCACGGTCATCTTTCAATGATATTCCAAAGATCCTTGGATCGCTACAAGCTCTGGAAACCCTGGTTCTCAATAGCGCGCATCTAGTTGATCCATATGTCACCTTCTTTGAAGCCTTTCTCCCAATGAATGCACAGGGTACATCTGAACTGATTTGGGAGGGCCAGATACTTGAGGTACTTTGCCCCAGGTTGGAGACTCTGCATATCGAAGGGATTAGGCCCACTGTCGAATCAGGGCTGATGCCTGTTCTCAAAAACATCGTCACTCTGCGTGCTATTCATGGGTCTCCTTTGAAGAGTTTCTCCTTTTATGATGGGGGTGGCAAAAAAAAGTGGGAGTTGATTGGCACGGATGGGAGTTTTGTTGTGGAAGAGGTTGTTCCAGCTCAAAGCTTTCGACTTGACATTTGACCTGAGTAGTTCTGGCCTAATCACTGCAATGACCATGCTTAGAATGATGTCAGAAGTATATACATAGGGATATTCCTTCATGCCTATATGTGCAAGTCACTACTCTTATGAATGAAACTGGCTTAGATTACTACTCTTAATAATTCACCCACCCCCGTTTCAATTTAATTTCTCTGCGCCTGGCTCATGTGTGTGCAGAATCCCTCTAGTTCTTGGACTCGGTTCTGCAAGAGGGGGAAGTGGGGGAAGAACATATTCGGAAGGGAATGGCGCTCATTCCTCGTCAGTATTCTCTTAATGCTCGTGAATTTAACCCGTGTCCGCTGGTCAATGTATAGTATGCGAAACGCGGATTTAACAGAGGCGAAGTGGGATGACGGGGAGATCGCTCTTGTCAGCTCCCACGCATACCATCGCCCGATTTTGTCAGTGCGTTGACTTTCGTGCGTGGTGACAAGCTCGGATGGTATCAACGAGCTATTTGACGCGCCTCATCAACTTCCCAAGATACAGTCTAACGGCGTTGATACGCATTTTTGACGTTCGTATGTCGAGGATGAGCGAGAGGCGGGGTGAACCACCAAGGCGGATGGCATGTCCAATGTGAACAAATTGGAGTTGTATGGTAAAGGATGCAGATATTTGTAGCTCCGTGCCCTATATTTGCCTTCAAAGTAAGATGTGGCAGATGGGTTGTCCCAACAAGATAAGATGGAATGCTACAAATATTTGTGAGAATGTCAATAGTCCTGGGTGGGCTACCCCGCGAATACCAAGTGTCTTCACTTGAACCACTGGTATCATGGACCCCTTTCATTCCATAATGCTTTCTCACAGGAGAGAGGCTCTGTTCATCGGGCTAGCGGCGTTGTAGGGACACCCAATAGCTCTCCTTCACCCTATCTCATCAATGAGTCACCGACGGGCATCATTGGCAGGGTTAAAGGAGGTCTAGGTCATGACAAGGAGCCACAGAGGGACTGTTCAATGGTGGTCTGTCCTGTCAGAGCTGTTAAAGATCGTTTCTTATTCTCTCATGTACTGGTACATGTGTCGGCTCGATGCTAGTCATCGTTGCCCAGTGGTTAATAAAGACTTCCGTTTGTCGCCGTCCACTTCGCTGTCTTCGTCGTGTTTCCTGTCATTCGCATACATCGCACTGCCGTCCGCATATATCGCACCCGTCGTCTTATCTCGCTCGTCGCTCACATACATCGCATGGATTATACTTCTATTAAGAGCAGGGTCTGGTTGGGGCAGGCAAGGCCGTGATTCCTAGCATTTCATTTGGGATGCGGAGATCTTCCATACCATCACCCTGAGGTAACAAGAGTTCAGAACAGAACTAAGTACCACCGATACACGGCCACTGGGACACTTAACGTTTGCAGTGCCAGAACTGGTCAAAAGTCTGTAAATTTGTGTTCATAGTAGAGAAGAATTAATAGAAATTTCATGAGGCACCATACTTCTGTGGCCGCGAGCAATACACCCTTCAAAAATGGCCCCAAAGTTTAAGGCCTTGTTCACTCACCGGGACATGGCATGATGGTGGACCACAAGCTGGAAAAAAAGAAATATTTAGATTGGTAGCCAAACAGGAGGCTATTATTTGCTGTTACAGCCCTTTCCTGACCAGTTTGAGTGGCCCTCATCTCTGATGCCTCGTCATCCTATGACAGAATATGGCCTACGATCGAGTCGAAATCTGAATTGCATTGATTCTCGGGGCTCCATCATTGCGAACTTGAGTTTGGGGTGATTGGCAGAGGCCATTGAGGCACAATTGCGGGATGATTTTGGTCGATTACAGCACCCTGAGGCAATGGAAGCGCTGAGGGCGTCCCCATGAGGTTCTTATAAGGCAATTACACTAATTGAAGGCACCATAGGCACCCCCTCTGTTGCAGTTGCCTTAAATTCAGTCCTCATGTGCACTGTCAGGCATGGGGAATGCTGGGTGTGAGGCCAGTGGGCGTGGACAACAAAATAATATCTTTATAATAAGTGTAGTATACCAAAAATGCTGGCTATATGTCGCATTTCTTACCAGCGAGTGTGTGTCCCGCTGAGTGAAGCATCCCGCTGAGCAAGGTTCCATAGTAATGTAGACTCAGTGCATGACAGCAAACTGAAACGTGTATGTATCAAGTACCTAATCTCAGAAATGGGCACGCTTCAGTACCGAGCTTTGGTATACTAGTATAAAAGGCCACTGGTAATGTAAATGTTTGTATACTTGTAGCCTCGTTGTACTCAGTAGGTCACCCGAATTCTATCGAACCCCTTCATATAAGATAGAGAGTGTGTACAGGTAATGAATTATGCTGAGATGGTGGACGAGGGGTTTAAATATGATGATGCCCAAACACTAGCTATCCGAGACGCGACAGGTAAATACGAAAGCGCGGGTAAACCAAATACCTTATAGATAATTCGTCGCATAGCAGGCTGAGCACGGACAATCGCGGACAATAGTCCCATTGGTCCCATTCACGTATCTCTAATTGTTCCGATTTGCTTTACGACGAATCGCCATACGAATCGCCATACTATACTAGTGGCCTGTTATAATACTATCCCAAAGCTCGTGCCGAAGCGTGCCTATTTCTGACAGTTCAAGGTTAGGCAGGGAGAAGAATCACCAGATGCATGAACGGAGTCAAACTCCAAGTACGTGAACGTACTGTGGCCGAAGGAGGTGCTGCTCATTGAAATACGCTCGAAACGCCTATCACTCATCGCTGTAGTTAGTTTGCCAATCACGCTGTGATACTTAGAATCTCCTCTACGCGAGCCCTAAATATGGAAGGGAGGTTACTGGTATGGTCTCCAAGGAGCAAGGCTACTAAATGCCTTGAGGCACTATTGTTCACCACGAGGGGCATCCTGCAACGATAGAGTGTCGTTGAAGGTGTTGAAGAACTTGCAGTTGTATCAGCGGTATATGCGGAAGGAGGTGATATGATGAATGAATGAAAGTGATTTGTACTCAGACATGCGACGATTGACCGCCTCAAGGAGCCCATATGATATATCCTCGCAAGTAAATAACATGTATGTTGTAGGAATGTCATCAATCTGCGGTTCGCTTGTTGTCGATATATACGTCTCCACCGGCATAAGTCTCCAAAACTAACAGAGTGGCGCAGGTATTCTCAATTACTGTTTCGCCCCCAAGTTTTTTTTCTGTGTGGATCCCCCCATGGGAGTACTTAGTGCGATATTCGGGTCTAAACGGGCTCAACACGGCTTCGTCACGCTTCGACGAAGCCAATTTCCGCTAATGGCCTTGACCGTCCAACGATACGATACGGCTGTTTGATCTCTTTTCCAGTACCTTCGCGCTTTGTTCTTCGCGGTGGTTCCCCTCTGTTTTTACTGTTCCACCTTACGCAATCGATCAGAAGACACCCGCCCGCTTCTAATTGCAGAAGGCACCTACTCGTATCAGAATATTACAGTGTCCGTATGATTTCGGGCTCCATTCAATTTTCAGCCCGCCGTGGTCACCGCTTCTTGTCATTAGCTTATTAGAACCGCATGACGACAATTCTCTCAGGATGTGTGCGCGAGTGCCCCTAAAGTGCCGACTCTCACAGTCGGGTGTCTTCTCTTACGCCTCGAGTCTCACAAATGGACGGCCGTTGGAACCAGTGG
>Ga0307515_10012536_pt1 | contig 15944 bp, 13 predicted proteins | sample 17_EM_MG_FD_194513 | JGI IMG/M metagenome (GOLD analysis project Ga0307515, IMG submission 194513) | Populus trichocarpa ectomycorrhiza microbial communities from riparian zone in the Pacific Northwest, United States - 17_EM | ecosystem: Host-associated > Plants > Roots > Unclassified | place... | reverse complement strand
GGAGTTGCACCCGTCCCCTCAGCAGGGTCACAAAACTTGGACATGGCCTTTTCTGATTCGCCACCACTCACGGCTTGTGTCAAGGGTCGGCTGCTCCAAAAACACACACAGATGAGAAAGAGTATAAAGTACTATATTTCTAGCATCCATCGGGCCGAAGAAAACGTTTCTAGGGCCGGTTGCTCGGTGAGTGTCGGTGCTCGGTGACCGTCTAACTACTGTAGCGATCTCTGAACCCATTTATTTTCGCTCACTTTCGGTCTAGCCATCTCACCTCCTTAGATCGTCTGGAGAGGTCGTATAAATACCGTTTCGGTTCAATCGGCACACTTAGGGTGCCAGGTGATTCTCTCACTTTTTGTGTCTTTCTCCTCTAGCTCTGAGGGCAGGACCACCAGTCAGTCGCAGAGGTAGCTCCTATTTGGGCCTGGCTGGTACAAGTATAAAGCGCTTGAAGTTTGCGGAAACGGGGAATATAATATAACAAATGCTGTGGGGTTGCTCTGGCCTGGGAGATGATGGTGAGGCATGGGCGTGGCGAGAATGTAAGTGCGCCATTTCTGAGGGTACTGATTATCTGTGAATGCACTGACCCTATTCATAGTCCCAGTAAGCGGCTAGCGATTCATGATCGATCGTCTTCTGGCTGTCCTGGAGGACCTCTCTCTCTACGACAGCCTTTGGGTAGAGAGGTAAATTGTGTCTGTAATGACCATGAAAATGGTCCCATCCGAGTATGCCCTCGTCAGAGTTGATTCTATAGTATTGAAGCTGTACATGTAATGCCTCTCGATCTATATCGATCTCCAGCTACCGATTTGAGAAGGCTCGTACAGGGCCGGGTGTCCCCCATGCAGATGTACATTCAACCGCATACTCTGCCTCACCCGGCCCTGATTCCAGACCCTAGCACTAGCTACACAGCCAAAGTCAGAATTGGTGTGAAGAACAATCGCCGTGCTCGATCGCGTAGGGAAATCACGACCAGCGTACACCAAGTCTTGGCCCACCACGATTTGCGTTTCCAGGTAGTCCGGCAGGTGCTCGCCTGCAAACAATCCCTCTTGGACCAAGCCACGATCTTGGGCTTCACCTTCTCACTACCGTGCATCTATTCTGACACGGACAGGTAGCAATTGGATACGAAAATGTCTGATCCTGAAGGTGAGACACCAGTTTCCCGCGTACTGCCCATCCAGTATGTTCTCTAAAGCAGCAACGCACGTCCTGCTGACCTGGCTTTCAGTATCCTAGAGGCATATTATTAGCACTCTACTATACGGGTCCAACATACCACGTCATATTAGCTTACCTGGAACTCGAACAACTCCCTGGCAGCCACACTCTCAATGTACTGGATATACGGATTGACGACCGAGCTCATGCTGAGATAAATCAATGGGCCGAGATGAATCCCACACAGCGCCAAACCACATCCTCGCTGCTTGCTCCTTCGTTGTGTCATCGCGTCAGGCGGAAGAGGTAAACAGTTGGCGGCCAGCACAATCTCCGTCACGCGTTGGACCATTCCAGTTCTTTTCTGTGTGTATGTGACCCGCTTGAATTAGCCGGTCCAGGAGCTGGATAGAGATGACCGGGCCTTGCGAGTGGGTGACTATGAAAATCAGGTCTGCCCTGTTCATAGATAGGTGGATCAGATTCGTGTGGAAAGGGAGGAATATGCTAACATACTGATGCAAATCCTCAACCCAGGTCTTGATGGACAAAAAAGCAAGGTAGAGCCTATTATGCAAGCGCCAGGTCGCCATCCAGCTTTCGTGGTATGATATGCACTTCTCGACCCGTCTCTCAATCGTGCCCTCCCCTTAAGCGGTACACAAGTATTCTCACTCCTCCATGTCCCTTAGTATCGCACTCCAGTCGTATCCCCTTCGCTCCCAAGAACGTTTCAATAGCTCTCTTCATCGTACTTGCAAACTTTGGACTTGTCCCCGCCGCGTCGCCCAGCAATGATGTGCGCATAATCGTCCCTCCGTGTATCCCAATGACAACAATCCGCTCCGTCGTCCTTCCCGGAGGTGAGTTCGGTCTTGGCTTTGATTGAATCCGAGTCTGTTAAAGGAGGTATGGGATTCGGGGTGGGAGATTCATAGCACTTCTTCCCTGGTGAGCTAGGCGGCGGACCGAGTCCGCCTTTTAGTTGTTTTTGTTGACCCATCCATCGACTGCCCTTCTAGGCCTTCACTGTTTCCTCTATTTTGAACTCGTCAGGTGGTGAAAAGGTAGCATCGGCCCATCGGCCGCTACATCCATGACTTCCCCCACTCCTTGCGCGACCGGCTCCCCTGACTCCGCTACGACGCGATATCTATACACCGCACGAAGGGAGAGGGAGTTATCCAGCTTGTGCGGTTCTCTTGCATGTCCTTCATGATCGGATTATCCTTCAGTCCTAACCCAGTTGTCGGTGCACTGCTTGCAAGCTTTGCCACGTTGGGCTGTTCGTCAATGTCTACGAAGGTGGCTCTGACGATAGGGGCGATGGATCAAGCCTCGCAGGTACCGCATCTCCAATACGCTCTGCCTCAGTCATCTCGCCCAGCGTAGGTCCACTGCTCCCAGACCAACCCCATGGCGTGAGCCAGGATCCACCAGAAGGTGATATTCCTGATAGATACTTTTGCTTGACGCTTGACGGGAAAGGGGTCGCCGTTTGAGGTTGCGGGGAAGCGATGCTCGGGGCTGAAGAGGTCTCCTTTCTCCTTGTGTGCAGTATGAGTCGACTGTTCACCTCTATCCTCGATCTCTTTCGGTCCGGCACCGATCGCAAGGCCGATGCACCCCACCCATGTCGTTGAAGCGAACGAAGGAGCAGGCTCGCTCACAGTCATGAACTGCGCTGTCGGAGGTGAGGACTGAGTCGATGGTCCATCCTTGACTAATAGTGAAGAAGGTGTTATGGTGGATGTCGGTGCTAAATTTGGTGTTAGTCAAACAGACGAGTATAGCAGAGAGGCGTACCTTGACCTTTGGCTACAACTCCCTCCTGCGCTTTCATCATTGATCAACCAAGCAACGGGATATTAAGCATATGCAGTGCTGCTGCAGTGTCCACTGTGACCCCCGCTGGTACAGGTGCTGCGGAAGACTGAGTTGGAGGTTCAATGAAGCGCAAGGACGGAGTGGGAGATAGTGGAATAGGCTGGTCCTGGAGTAGTCATTGGTTAGGCGCCGGAGACGAGGAGGGGATTTAGCGAACCAGCCTGTTCGAGCTGGGGCTTAGAACCCAGAACTCGAGCTTGGAAGGTAGCTGGGGAACCAAGGTCCATATGGGTATGTTACGGTACTACTGCTGACAGAGTGGCCCCTGTAACTTGGCTGGCTGAGAGGGAGCACACCGTAATGAACCAAGCCACCCTCCATGGCCCGACGAAATGGAAAGGTGTTATTAGGCACCTTGAGGGGTATCATAACAGGCTCAACTTCAGAGCCAGAAGTCACAGGAGTTGTGTTTGTGGGATGTCGAAGGGACATGTCTGCGGTCGGCTGGGAGGTCTCGGGGGGACTGGAGGTGGAGAAAGGTAGTACTCTGGATGGATACTATGTCGCTCTCCACTCGTCCGAACACTGATTTGGATTTGGATGGACGCTCCCGACCACACAGACTGAACCATCCACCGTTCATGACAGAATTCATCCGTCGTATCGTACTCTCTGCACTCTCTGTACATCAAAGCTCCGCTTTACGCGCTTATTCGAGTACTGCCTCTCCAACGGAGGCTCAGCGGCTGTCGAGCGACCTTGGCACGACGCTGATCGTCGGCCATGACGGTTTGGTTCAAGGCCGATGGATCTCGTTTCCTCTTCTGTCGTCCCGTCTCTTCTGTTGTCTCAAGCGGCTCTGAAGGCGCCGGTAACTTGGACTCGAGGATAGAGGTGGTGGACGTCGATGGCGAAGATACGAGACATTGATTTGTGCTAAGTAGTAGTTGCTTTGAAGCTGCTCGCCACGTTTGTCTCGAATTTCTTTTCGGAGGCGGAGTCGTCAAGTACCAACCAACTTCACTTTGGCTATTCACGTGCGTGGTCAACTTTGAACTTGACCAAATCCGCGAAGTAACTTAGCTCCATGGAGCCACGGCCACAAATCAAGGAAGTCAAGAGAGTCTTCGTTGGGTGTCTTCCTTACCTTTGGGTTAAAGGCTGTATCAAATTCAACTTGTCCACCAGCCACCGTAGCCTATTCTATGTGGTAATCCCAACCCAGGGGAAGAGTCGGACAAGTTTTGTTGACGCCTTTCGAAGGAAAATAAATGTATAGAGACACTGTATGGTTCAGGGAGGAAATAGAAGTGAAGCGAGTGAAATTCCTGACCAATTGTGAGGCTGGTCTGCAGAGGTGCCCCGCCCTCCCGCTTTGGACCTCTGCACACTTTCTCGCCACACCACTCACGTTTCCAATGGTGTACCCAATTCAACCAGCCTCTCGTTACACCCTGACACTAACTACTCCCGATGAAATGGAGGACCTGAGGTGATTCGCAAATTGCTTTCCATCAGGTTGGCGCGCGACGACGACCTTGATGTGAATTCCCACTCCTTTATGGGTGATCGTATGTGAACCTGGCGGGCAGTAGACGCGTGGAGCAACGCCCACAAGGGTAGGACAAGAAGAAGGCCTTTCATGACGCGAGGTGACACCCGAATAGACCCTGTACGCGATGCTCCTATGGGCCTCAAATGTACCCAAGTCTACCTGACACCCTTCGAACCATCGACGCAGTCAAGCAAGTTCCAGCCTCACCACCAGAACGACAAGTTGGGCTGACGCGCGGAACAGCGTAGGTCCTCTCCATGGAATGCAACACGGGCTCGCCTTCTGTCAAGTAGTCGTTATTGTTGCCTGATATAACCGACCTGGTCCACTACCTAGGAGGTACAAGTGAGTTCCCAGGTACATACCACACATACGTGCAGGGGTGAACCTCACGGCTCTTACAGCCTGCTCATTCGCATGTCAGACTGTGGGAGTAAAGACGGACCATGCAGAAGATGGCTGGCAAGCACGTGTCAGCCTTGGACCCAGACGGCGACGATGGATTCCGAAACAAACCCTGCCAAGGTCCTATTTACCGAATCAAAACGTCTTGGAGCGTTCGTAGACTTTTGGCGACGACGGTGCGGCCCCCGAATTCGTGAGATAACTCTCCCTAACTACTGGCTTAGGATCGAGATCGAGGAAATATAGTAAGTAACATATCACGTCACTCTATGCACTTATCATAGTTCCGGGTAGCCTCGACAACCTCAGTGGACTCCAGATTCCCGATCAGCCGGTCAATGGTAAGCTGCAAGAATTGGCTCACAAGACACACGAACTCCTGATGGATGGTAACGGCAACCCCTTGAGGTATCCTTGGTGTTCTAATTACCCTTGTAGAGATAGAAGAACGGAGGCGGGGGCTCGAAAAATTACAAGCGGCGTACAAGGCTCTATCAAACGAATTCTGGACGGAAGATGGCACCAGCTATTTTGACCAAGAGGGTAGTAGAATGGAACTGTCGTTACGGCAAACTGACCCCCTAGCTGCCGGGGTCACAACTGCCGAGTCTAGCGCCAAAAGGTTTGTTGGAGTTGATGATTCCTCCAACTAATGGCCGGGTGGCTCAGTGGTTAGAGCACCCTTCTAGAATTAGGGAAGTCCCGGGTTCGATCCCTGGTCTGGCCTTTTCTTTCTCCTTCTACAGGTTAAGGTACGCGACAGGCAAGAGGCGCAGGCACAGCCACCCCAGCCTCACACTGCCAAATTCTGGGACTCCGAATTTTTTTTTTTTGTATCTGTAGCTAGTTTCGTTTCTCAATAAATTTGTCTATTGTAAAACTATTCAAATGCGTGATCTGGCATCCCAAAGAGCGTCTGGGGGCAATGTGCGGGGGTCACAGTACTTCCTGCATGCTCAAAATGGAAGGAGGAACTCTCTCTTCCACATCAAAATCACTGCCCAAGGTGATGTATTTAGTTTCTTCATTGAATGGGACCCTCCTTTTGGCCTACAGACTGTCAGCTCTGCCTGAATGATCCTCAGGTTTTTGGGCTTACAACTGGCCCCCATTTTGCAATTGGAATTCTTCGTGCCCTTGTTGAGTTCTTTGGGCATCCCATGATCTCAGTTCAGTGGTTCATATATGAATTTTTTTTGGTTGTCGATGTAGCAATTTAAAATACAAGGCAAGATAATACAAAGCAAGATAATACAAAGCAAATCACGTGAGACGACTGCCAAATTTTGCGATCCGGAAAAATGAAAACTCCCCAAAGGGCCATTCTCGCCTAAAAAAAACCATTCCGGCCGACAACACATTTTTCCCTAATTGGGCCCAACTGAGGGGCTCGGCCACGATTTGGATGGGATAGAGTATTGTATTTTAAAGATCTACATTCTTTTATCCCTGGTTTCTAACTACATGGCGCGGGCGCGGGGAGGAATTGACCTACCGGTTCGAGTTGGTGGCTGTGCCTGCGCCTTTCGGCTGTCGCGTACCTTATGAGCCCTGCAGCGTGGCCTGACAGCCCAAGGAGATTAGAACTGTGCTATAGACCTTCCGTATACCATGAGGTTGGTTGCGGAATCAGGGGGTCATGTTGGAGTTGATGATTGCGATAATATCGCCTTTTTCCCCTCTTTTCCTCTTAATTCCGACGTTCTCCGCTCCCTCTGGTCGCTCCGACAACCGCCCTCCGGCTCCGCTCCCATCTCCGCTCCTCTCCCGATCCCCTCGCCCCGCTCCCCATTCCCTATGACTCGTGTCTCGTGCTATGGACTCTTTCTGGTGTTCACTGATTTATTCCTGTATTTCCCCGCGCTTGTATCATTCTCCGCTCGCTGCTAGACTCGCTCCGATAGTGTAGGCCCTCCGCCCCGCGCGCTCCACTATTCCCTCTTTGCCTCCACCTCCGTTCCACCGTGTTCGTATAGCCTCCACCTCACTGCCCGTGTGTAGTTTCCACCTCCACACCACCCCCGCCTCTGCTTCTTACCACCTACACTATGCGATGCCACCCACTCCACCGCCTCCTGCAGTCGCGCAGCCGCATGTATGTAGTTTAGACTTTGTATTTAAGCTCGGACTCGATGAGGCATGCACCTCACTCGACGTCTCGATTATAGACGTACATTATTGCGCCCCGCCTCGCTCGATAAGAATCCCGACGCCCCGCCATCGCTCGCTCACTCGCCTCGACCCGTCGGAACTCACCTCAAGACCGTGTGGACCATTCCCCCGCCCTCGCGTGCTAACTCCCACCCGTAGCACCACCAGGCTAGCCAGCCAGACCGAAACCCCGCTTCAGTCAGCCCCTTCGGTGTCGTACCTAGTCGGAGCGCGTAGCCGCCGAGACAGATTGGGCGCCCGTTGTGCTTTTGGGCAGTTGCTTGGGAATTAGGTCCGACAAGCCCCTAAGTCGTCGTCCCCATCTTCCCCCTTCCCCTTTGGAGAGTATATTCCCGCCGGCGCGCGTGGACAAGCGGAGAACCTAATTCCGTCGGCGAACGGACTAGCCTCAAGCTCTTGTTTTATTCCTCTTTCGGCTTCCGCTCGCGTGTCTCTGTCGGAGACCGTCGGAATTACCGATTCCATCGCAGTACGTCGAGTACCCTACGAGGCGCCGCGCACTTGCACGAACGTTCGCGAACGTAAATCGCAGAACCAGAAAACCGACCCCGACCCCACGAACCCGACTCGACCCATGGCCCCATTTGCTGCCCCGAAATGGGCCCCGAAAGACAAGACCGCCCCGCTGAAGGAGGAAATTGTCACCTTCCATCGGGAAGTCTCCCGATTCCACGACCGCGTCGAGGGAGTCCTCCAGGAATTCCCCGACCTTGCTAAGAACCTCACCGATACTCCGGAACCCCTCGACGGATACAACGATAAGCCTCAAAACCTTGCCCACGTTACGGAGCTTGTCGTTTTCCCTTCCGACGTCCGGGTGCTCTACGAAGAAGCCCAGAGAATGCGTTCGGAGGCCACGCTGTCAACTAGGTCGACTTCTTCAGGGCCCGCTCCGACGGAGCGTGGCGGAGCCCTGAAGGTGGCGCTCCCCTCGCACTTTGACGGGTCTTCTTCCAAGGCCCGCGTCTTTCTCGCCAAGTGCAACAATTTCATGGCACTCAACTCGTCCCGATTCGCCTCTGACGAGATCCGCGTCCAGTGGGCCCTCCAGCTGTGCACCGATAAAGCCGCCAACTGGAAGCGCGTCCAGTTGGAACTCGCCCAGGACGAATACAACCCGCCCGCCTATCTTGTTAGCTGGAAGCTGTTCCAGCGGAATTTCATTAACAAGTGGGCGGATTTGAACTCCAAGCAGAAGGCCCGCAACCGCTTCCACACAGGCCTGAAGCAGACCGGCTCCGTCCGCCGGTACGTCGAAGCCTTCGAGGAGCTCGTCCTCGAAACGGAATTCCGGGATGAGGAGATCCTAACCTCCGCGTTCTACAATGGCCTCAAGTACGAGGTAAAACGCGATTTGGTCGGACGAAAACCGGAACTGCTCGACGACCTCAAGACTCTCGCCATCACTCTCGACGAGGAGCGTATGGCCGCCCAGGACCCCAACAGACGTGACCAGAAGCCCAAGTCCGTCTCCCGCACCTTCGAATCAACATCTCCGACCCCGCGATCCGACACCGTGTCCCGACAGTCCACCCCGGAAATCAAGGCTGAGTCCGCCCGTATCGGGACTCGCCTTTCGGAGTCCGACAGACTCCAATATCGGACTGAAGGCAGGTGCTTCGGATGCGGAGAAAAGGGCCACATCCGCCCGAATTGCCCCAAAAAGCCCAAGGCGCAGATCGCAGCGGTAGAGCCAACAGCTGACGACTGCCCTTCGGACACTACTCCGACTCGTGATGAGTCAAAAAACTAGATAGTCCAACGGAGCCTGTCGCGCCCGCGGACTTTAATGTATCGGACTCTGCTTCGGAATGTAGATCGGATTTGCCTTCTGAAAATACAGTATTGGTTTCGGCTGTCACTCCGTACCAATTAGTAAGGCATTTAACTGCTCCGATCGTACTCGCAGATACGATCAAGACGACAGCCATGGTGGACTCGGGCGCCATGGGGAATTTCATACACCCGAGATTTGTTGAGTTACACGCACTGGTCACTAAAAGCCGCAACCCGCTCACCGTTAATGATGTAAATGGCTGTCTCCTTTCGCGCGTAGACCGACAGGTCGAGATCCGGATGGCCGTTGGCAACCATTCCGAGACCCTCACCTTTGACGTCGCACCGCTGGGAGGGCACAACATCGTACTCGGATTACCGTGGCTTCAGCAGCACGATCCGCAGATACACTGGTCGAGCGGTAAGGTCACCTTCGCGTCGGACTATTGTGAGAAACACTGTCTCGCATTACCCGCAAGCACGTTCTTCAGTCAACGTCCTCTCATCCGAACGTCTGAAACGGTCGAAAATATTCCCGACGCCGAGCTAGATCCGCTCACCGCTGAGGAGATCGAACTTTACGCAATCGACATTCTGGAACGCCTTCAGTCCATCGCTACGGATATTCCGGAGTACTACCACGACTACATGGATAGGTTTGACGGAGAGAAAGCCGCCACTACTCTCCCCGATTTCCGACCGGACTCTGACTTCACGATCGACCTCGACCCTTCAAAACCGCTCCCAAAGCCAAGTCGACCGTACCACATGAACCAGGAAGAACGTGCCGAATGCCGAAAAGTCCTCGATGAGATGCTCAATGCCGGTTGGGCTGAACCCGCTGACTCCAACTGCCCGATCGCCGCTCCGATGTTCTTCGTGTGGAAAAAGGACGGAACCCGCCGCCCAGTCATCAATTATCGCAAACTGAACGACATCACTATCAAGGATAGCTACCCGCTCCCGCGTATCGACGAGATGATGGACCGCATCCGCGGATCGGAAATCTTCACAAAGTTCGACCTGAAATCCGGTTACAACCAGGTTCGCATCCGACCCGGTGATGAATGGAAAACCACGTTCATGACTCCATTCGGCCCTTTCCGACTCCGCGTAATGACTTTCGGATTTACGAACGCACCGCCGTGCTTCCAACGCCTCATGGACAAGGTCTTCGCCCCTCTGCTCTACAAGAACCTCGAAAACTACCTCGATGATGCACTCAATCATCATCGGACTTTGGAGGAACACATCGCAGGAGTCCGCCAAACGCTCCAATGCCTTCGGGAAGCTAACCTGTTCTGCAACCCGAAGAAATGCGAATTCCATAAGCCGAAAATCGAGTTTCTTGGTGTTGACATTAGCCAACATGGGTTCGAAATGGATGAAAAGAAGACCTCCGTGATCGCAGAATGGCAAAATCCGACGTCGGTCCGAGGTGTTCGGGAATTCATCGGATTTGTGAACTTCTATCGGCAATGGATCCCTGGCTTCTCTGACGTCGCACGACCACTCCACGATCTATTCCAGAAGAACCACGCTTGGCAATGGACCGAGAATGAGCAGACGGCCTTCGAACTCTTGAAGTGGCGCGTTTCTCAGGCTCCCGTCCTTGTTCACGCCGATCCCGACACGCAGTTCCGCCTGGAAACCAATGCCTCGAATTATGCCTATGGTGCCGTCCTCTCCCAGAAACAGACCGATGGCCGCCACCATCCGATCGGCTTTATGTCGAAGTCCATGAATCCGGCCGAGCGGAATTATGGGATTCCCGACAAGGAAGCCCTCGCGATCGTAAAAGGTCTTCAGAATTGGCGCCACTGGCTCGAACGAACTCGTCTCCCAGTCCACATTCTCACCGACCACAAGAATCTGGAGTACTTTGCGAAACCTCGAAACCTGAATCGTTGGCAAATGCGTTGGTTGGAATTACTCACCCATTACAACTACGAAATCCACTACCGACCTGGTGATAAGAACTCCGCCGCCGATGCACTTTCCCGACGCGCGGACGGCGAAGACGAGGTTCCGCAGGCCTTAATCCCCGCCGAAAACTTCACAGAGCTGGCCGCTTGCGAGGCTGAGATGACCCCTTCGGACTGGGAAGGTCTCGGAGAGATATTCGTGGCTGCACTCGCCGTTTCGGACTCGGATATTCTGGCAGAAACCCGTAGGATCGCTGCGGACTGGGAGGATAAACCGGGAGGACTGGTTTGGGATGACGGATTAGGACGGAAGGATGGACGGATTTGGATCCCTGAGTCGGACGACCTCTGGAAGAAGGTTATGGGACTCTATCACGATTCTCCGGTCACTGGCCATCTAGGAACTTCGGGCACCCTTGAGCTCGTCGGTCGCAGCTACTGGCGACGCGATTTAGCAGCTTGGGTGAAACGATATGTCCAAGGGTGCCATACCTGCAGATGTGCGAAACATCGGAACCAGCGGGAATTCGGCAAGCTCCAACCGATTCCCACTCCTGACGGACCTTGGCAATGGATTCAATCGGATTTCGTAGGTGAACTCCCCAAATCGAGTGGTTTCAACGCCATCTACGTCGTCTCCGATTGACTGACGAAAATGGCCCACTTTATTCCTACAACAACCGATATTTCCGCACCCGACTTGATGAAGTTGCACATCCGACACATCTGGAAACTGCATGGAATCCCGCTGGTACATGGAACGGACCGAGGATCGACCTTCACCGCCGCGTTTACGAAAAGCCTCTACAAGGGACTTGGAATAGAACCCCGTTTCTCGACCGCCTATCATCCGCAGACGCAAGGACAAGTCGAAAACAACAACAAGTGGATGGAAACCTATCTCTGCATGTTCTGTTCTCACCGTCAGGATGATTGGGCCGACCTCCTTCCGATGGCGGAATTTGCGTACAACAACCATCACCATCCGTCAATCGATACAACTCCGTTCTTTGCGAACTTTGGTTACCACCCGACTCTCTCGAACGTCCCGACAGCGGCCCAATCCGATGAGCCTGACGTGCGGATACGGCGGATCCACGAAGCCCAAGAGGAATGTAAACGCGCCATCGAACGGTCACAGGAGATCTCGAAATGGGCTTACGACAAATGGAAACGCGATAATCCCGGTTTCCAAGTCGGAGATTCAGTTTGGCTTGAAGCTACCAACCTCGCAACCGACGAGCCATCCCCGAAACTCGCGAGTAAACGTCACGGCCCGTTCCGGATTAAGGATAAGCTCTCAGATTTGACCTACCGATTGGAACTCCCTGCCCAATGGAAGATCCACAACGTTTTCCATGTCAATGTCCTTTCCGAAGCAACACCCGACACGATCCCGAACCGCGTAAATCCCGCTCCACCTCCGATCAAGGTCAACGACGAGGAATTCTGGGTGATAGAGAAATACCTGGATTCCCGATGGTTCTGCAATAGATTCCAGTTCAAGATCTGATGGGAAGGTTTTACAGAGGAACACGACACTTGGGAAAACGCCGAGGATATCGACTCCGATGCCGGACCTCGCCTCCTACAAGACGGAGACGACGATTTCGACCTCGAGGAGGACTTTTATCGCAGACATCCAGATGCCCCTAAGCGAACTGACCCTCCTGCCGCTCGCGCACGACCTGCCAGACGAAGGAGAGTCCGTCGATAGTCAGCGAGGACGCTGACCCTTGGTGGGGGGTACTGCGATAATATCGCCTTTTTCCCCTCTTTTCCTCTTAATTCCGACGTTCTCCGCTCCCTCTGGTCGCTCCGACAACCGCCCTCCGGCTCCGCTCCCATCTCCGCTCCTCTCCCGATCCCCTCGCCCCGCTCCCCATTCCCTATGACTCGTGTCTCGTGCTATGGACTCTTTCTGGTGTTCACTGATTTATTCCTGTATTTCCCCGCGCTTGTATCATTCTCCGCTCGCTGCTAGACTCGCTCCGATAGTGTAGGCCCTCCGCCCCGCGCGCTCCACTATTCCCTCTTTGCCTCCACCTCCATTCCACCACGTTCGTATAGCCTCCACCTCACTGCCCGTGTGTAGTTTCCACCTCCACACCACCCCCGCCTCTGCTTCTTACCACCTACACTATGCAATGCCACCCACTCCACCGCCTCCTGCAGTCGCGCAGCCGCATGTATGTAGTTTAGACTTTGTATTTAAGCTCGGACTCGATGAGGCATGCACCTCACTCGACGTCTCGATTATAGATGTACGTTATTGCGCCCCGCCTCGCTCGATAAGAATCCCGATGCCCCGCCATCGCTCGCTCACTTGCCTCGACCCGTCGGAACTCACCTCAAGACCGTGTGGACCATTCCCCCACCCTCGCGTGCTAACTCCCACCCGTAGCACCGCCGGGCTAGCCAGCCGGACCGAAACCCCGCTTCAGTCAGCCCCTTCGGTGTCGTACCTAGTCGGAGCGCGTAGCCGCTGAGACAGATTGGGCGCCCGTTGTGCTTTTGGGCAGTTGCTTGGGAATTAGGTCCGACAAGCCCCTAAGTCGTCGTCCCCATCTTCCCCCTTCCCCTTTGGAGAGTATATTCCCGCCGGCATGCGTGGACGAGCGGAGAACCTAATTCCGTCAGCGAACGGACTAGCCTCAAGCTCTTGTTTTATTCCTCTTTCGGCTTCCGCTCGCGTGTCTCTGTCGGAGACCGTCGGAATTACCGATTCCATCGCAATGATTCCTCCAACTAATGGCCAGGTGGCTCAGTGGTTAGAGCACCCTTCTAGAATTAGGGAAGTCCCGGGTTCGATCCCCAGTCTGGCCTTTTCTTTCTCCTTCTACAAGGTTGGCTGATGAGGAACGGGAGGTGAGCAACTGGTATAGAAACACGGGGATTACAGATGCTATTTCTAGCTTAGAATCGACTCAATGTTCTCTCCCGTCTCCTTACGACTAGACATGCGCAGGCTCATAATACTTCAAGGTTTCTCAGTGCAGGTAAATAATCTAATACTCTCCACATTCATTGGCTGACCCTGCTCAGATTCTGCGTACCGGCAGAAAGTTCAACAATTAAATGACAAGAAATATACGATTCAAAATGAAATTGCATCGCAGACTGAGGTTGGTACACTGGACCTATATCCAATAGTCACTGACCATGGCACGTCGTAGCGCCATGCAGAGCACGATAGGAAATGCATTGTTGCTCTGAGGTACATTGTATCCACTTTCTCCGCTGTGCAAAGGTACACAATCTCATACCCATACACACAACTACCACCTGATACCTGTGATACCCATGGCGCTCTTTCAGTGACCTTGCACAGGTTCTGAATGTGATGCGATGGAATCGGTAATTCCGACGGTCTCCGACAGAGACACGCGAACGGAAGCCGAGAGAGGAATAAAAGGAGGGCTTGAGGCTAGTCCGTTCGCTGACGGAATTAAGTTCTCCGCTCGTCCACGCGCGCCGGCGGGAATATAAACTCCGAGGAGAGGAGGAAGGGATGGGTACGACGGCTTACGGGCTTGTCGGACCTAATACCCAAGCGACTGCCCAAAAGCACGATGGGCGCCCAATCTGTCTCGGCGGCTACGCGCTCCGACTAGGTACGACACCGAAGGGGCTGACTGAAGCGGGGGTTCGGTCCGGCTGGCTAGCCCGGTGGTGCTACGGGTGGGAATTAGCACACGAGGGCAGGGGAATGGTCCATGCGGTCTTGAGGGCCGAAGTCCAACGGGCTGAGGGGCGAGCGAGCGAGTCGGGATTTAATACGAGCGAGGCGGGGTGCAATAACAAACGTCTATAATCGAGACGTCGAGTGAGGTATGTTCCTCATCGAGTCCGAGCTTAAATACAAAGCCTAAACTACATACATGCGGCTACGAGACTGCAGGGGGCGGTGAAGTGGAAGGCGGTGGAGTGGGTGGCATCGCATAGTGTAGGTGGTAAGAAGCAGAGGCGGGGGTGGTGTGGAAGTGGGAACTACACACGGGCAGTGAGGTGGAGGCTATGCGAACGCGGTGGAACGGGAGTGGAAGCGAAGAGGAAATAGTGGAGCGCACGGGGCGGAGGGCCTACACTATCGGAGCGAGTCTAGTAGCGAGCGGAGAGCGATACAAACGTGAGGGAAATACATGATACAAATCGGAAAGCACCAGAAAGAGTCCGTAATACGAAACACGAGTCACGGGGAGCGGGGAGGGAAACGAGGGAATCGGAAGAGAGGCGGATGAGGAGCGGGATCGGAGGGAGGGTGTCGGAGCGACCGGAGGGAGCGGAGATCGTCGGAATAAGAGGAGAAAGAGGAGAAAAAGGCGATATTATCGCATGTGACATCGTCGCAACTCTGCAATTTATCATCCTCCGTGGACGCATCGGTGGAATCTGCCTTCTTCGCTGAAAGGATAGACGAAAGCTTCAATTCCTTGATACGATTTACTTCCTTGATACAACCATACCGATACACGAGCTACGAAATCTCTTCCTCCTTGCGGCCTACCACAATGATATTTGGCTGCCCTCTTCCTGATGAGCTTGATGGTGCCAGTATTGGACAGCGCGCTGTTTATAATGCATTTGAGACGATATTGAGCTCAACCGCTGAAAAGGATCTCGTGTGGAAAGCAATGTGCGATGGACACAAACAACAGGGTGACGATATCAAGCTAGTAAGTACCTGTATATGGACCTGTATACAATTCTTGCTCATGTCACCGACCATAGTCAGCACTCCAACTGGAATCATTATGGGACTCATCTGCGATAATATCACCCTTTTTCCCCCTTTTCCTCCTTATTCCGACAATCTCCGCTCCCTCCGGTCGCTCCGACACCCTCGCTCCGACTCCGCTCCCGTCTCCGCTTCCCTTTCCGCTCCCCTCGTTCCCTTCCCCGTTCCCTGTGTCTCGTGTCTCGTGTTATGGACTCTTTCCCTGTGATGACCGCTCGTATAATATGTCTCCGATTGTTTGTATCATTCCCGCACGCTGCTGGACTTATTCCTATAGTGTAGACCCGCCTCCGCCCTGCGCGCTCCACTAATTCCTCTTCGCTTCCACCTCCGTACCACCGCGTTCGCATAGCCTCCACCTCACCACCTC
>Ga0307515_10012535_pt1 | contig 15945 bp, 16 predicted proteins | sample 17_EM_MG_FD_194513 | JGI IMG/M metagenome (GOLD analysis project Ga0307515, IMG submission 194513) | Populus trichocarpa ectomycorrhiza microbial communities from riparian zone in the Pacific Northwest, United States - 17_EM | ecosystem: Host-associated > Plants > Roots > Unclassified | place... | reverse complement strand
TGCGTCCCATTGCACGTCGGCATCCGAGTACAGCGTGCGCCAGTAGCGCTGTGCTTGCTCCCACTCCAGACCGGCGGGCGTGAAGGGCCGGCCCTTCACATACGCGATCGTGGTGTCGTCGACACCAATCAGGCCGGCGCGCGCGCCGGCTTCGATCGCCATGTTGCAGACCGTCATGCGGCCTTCCATGCTCAGCGCGCGTATCGCCGAACCGGCGAATTCGATCGTGTAGCCGGTGCCGCCGGCAGTGCCGATCTTGCCGATGATGGCGAGCACGATGTCCTTCGCGCTGCAGCCCTTGCCGAGCTTGCCCTCGACGCGCACCAGCAGGTTCTTGGCCTTGCGTGCGAGCAGCGTTTGCGTGGCAAGCACATGCTCGACCTCGCTGGTGCCGATGCCGTGCGCCAGCGCACCGAAGGCCCCGATGGTCGAGGTGTGCGAGTCGCCGCACACCACGGTCATGCCGGGCAGCGTGGCGCCCTGCTCCGGGCCGATCACGTGAACGATGCCCTGGCGGCGATCGTTCATCTTGAATTGCGTGATGCCGGCCCGATCGCAGTTGGCATCGAGCGTCTCGACCTGCAGGCGCGAGATCGGGTCGGTGATGCCGTGCGAACGATCGGTGGTCGGCACGTTGTGGTCGCTCACCGCGAGGTTCGCCGACAGCCGCCAGACCTTGCGCCCGGCCAGATCCAGTCCCTCGAAAGCCTGCGGGCTGGTGACTTCATGGAGCAGGTGGCGGTCGATGTAAAGAACCGCCGTACCGTCGTCTTCGGTGTGGACGACGTGTTCGTCCCAGATCTTGTCGTACAGCGTGCGGGGCATGGTGGCGGGTGGCGATGTCAGCGTGTGCGAAGTATCGATTCTAAAGGCTTGCCCTCGCCTATGAAAAAGGGGCACGACCTGCGTCGTGCCCCTGGCGTGGGATTGTCTAGCGGCGGGTCACCAGCCGATGTCCTGCAGCAGACGGAAGGTCAGGTCTTGAGGCGGCGTGACCTCGTGCGTCAGGTCGCTGTTGATCGCCGGCTCCATCAGCTGATTCGGAAACGCGCTGATGTCCCAGTGCGACACCGACGACCCGCCCTGGAACGGGTTCGGCGCGTACATCAGCGCCCGCCCGAGGGCGTCGGCCCCGGCAAACTGACTGGTGTTCACGCCCAGTCGCGCGATCACGCCGGATGTGGTCCGCGAGCGATGCGTCAGCTGTGCCTTGATCGTGGTCGCGTCGGCCAGCGTGATGCGGACCGCCGGGATCGTGATCGTGGCGTCAGCCCCACCCAGGCCCGGCGGCGGTGAACCGGCGACGTTGTCTGCCACCAATACAGCGATGGCGCCGGCGTCTTGCAGGTTCTTGACCTTGACGTTGAATGTGCAGGTGCCGCGATCGACGAGCCCGATGTTGTTCTTCACGGCCAAGGCGTTCAGTGCGCTCAGCGGGTTGCACGCCAAGCCCGTGCCATTGGCCTGGTCGACGACCGGCATCACCTGCCCGATCACCGGCACCGCGTTGAGCACCGGGCCAAACGACGCCGTGCCCACCAGATAGTCACCGGTCGCTGCGCCCGCCGCCGGCCCGCTGATCCCAAGCCCAGGCGTGCCCAACTGCAGCACGCCCGGCAGCGCGTTCGTGACCGCCGCGCCGGTCCAGACGAGCTTGTTGCCGGTCAACGCAGACGCCGCACGCTGCGCATCGGTCATGTCCTTCCAGAGCAGGCCTGTTTGGCTGCCCAGAAGGTAGTGATCCCAGATGGAGGGCAGACCCAGGAACTGCGCGCCCGTGTTGCCGTTCGTGAACGTCTGAAACCCCAAACCGTGGCCGAACTCGTGCGTCAGAACGGTGACGAGGTCGACATTGGCGCCGTGGTTGTTGTCCAGCCCGAGGTAGAAGAAGGTCCCCGTCAGACAGCCGACCTGCCCGAGGTTGACGTTGAAGCGCGCACGAATCTGCGCGGTGGTCGGGTCTTCGTCCACGCCGGTGAGCTTGTTCGTCAGCGCGAACGAATACCAGGTCGCGGGCTTGGCTGCACCAGGGAAATCGCTGAACACTTCGGTCGCGCCGGCACTGCCCAGCACGGCACTGGTCGCAGTGCAACTCAAGGCCTCCCAGGTCGCATTGACCTTGATCGGAACGGAGCTGGTCAAGGTGGCGCCCCACTTGTTCGCTGCTGCCTGAAACGCCAACAGGCGCTGCTGACCCAGCGTGGTGCCGGAGTTTCCGCCCACGGGCGCGACCACCGTCGGGTCGTTGAAACCCACACCTGCGGGGTCGCCGTTGACGATGGCGATCGTCGCCGCCGCCTGTGCCCCACTCACCCAGCCGATCAGGCTCAACGCCAGCGCCGCGGCCAGCCGCTTCGAAGCGGCGAATTTACTCGTGGTCATGCGCATGCTCCTTGGCGTTCTTGCTGTTCTTGGCGAGCGACTCTTTCTTGCCCGACAACACGTTCTGAGCCGCGTCCGCGCCGGTCACGCAATGCTCGGTCAGCGAGCCGTCTGCATTGCGCGTCACCACCGCATAGCTCATCTGGCTTTCGTCCAGCACGGCCTTTGCCGAACCGTCGGCGCGGCGCACCGCAACCGGTGCGGCCGGCGCGGTCGTCGCACGTGCGGCGGCCTTCGCCTTGAGCTCCTGCGCCTCGATGGCCTGGAACTCTTCCGGGGTGGGCGCGCGGAGTTGTCCCGTCACGGGGTCTCGCACGATTCGCATGCCGGCACCGTCAGCCGCCTGTGCCGCGGGTGATGCGGCGAGAATCAGAACAGACAAAAGAGCTGCCAGGCTCGTGGCCTGCAGTTTGGTTTTGCACATGGCTTTTTCCCTTTCAATGGATTGCCACTGACATTCAAAAGTGACGCACGGGTGCGCCTGCACCCGAACCCCTCGGCAAAGCCGGTCAGGCAGCCGACTTGCGTCGGCGCAGCGCAAGCGCTGCCAGCCCCAGGCCCATCAAGGCGTAGGTCTCGGGCTCGGGCACGGCGGTGACCGTGACGGTGTCGAACCCGATGTAGTTCGAGGTGTCGACACTGCCGAAGTACTCGAACGCGAATCGACCGGTCGCGCCCGAACCTTGCCCGGCGAGTTGCACCGTGTATTGCGTCCAGTCGCCGACCGCGACGGTGTCTGCCAGCACTTGGCTGACGGCTTCTCCGCCACCGCCGACAGTCGTGCCTGCCAGTACCGCGAAGGAGTCGGAAAAACCGAGGTCGTCGGTACGCGCCCAGAAGGTCAGGGTCACATCGGACTCGAGCGAGAAGAACGGCGTGATGAGAAGCGTGTCGATGAATCCTGTCGGCGAGGATGCCAAGAAGTTCGACGCGATGTACGAACTGTCTGGCCCTGACTGGGCCGTGAACTCGCTGGTGTTGTCTCCCTGGAACCATCCCGCGTTGGGGAGCGCGATCGGCCCGCTGAGAGCCTGGTAGACCCAGCCCGATGCGGCCAACGTGCCGACATCGTCGAACCCTTCGTTTAATAGAGTAGGACCAGCGTGGGCGCTTCCAACGAGCGCCGCCAATAGCAGCGCCGAGGTAAATCTTGCGATCTTCATGAACACTCCCGAATGAACCATGATTGGCCACAAGCCGCCTGGCCTTTTCGATGAGACGCGCAGCGGCTGGTGTCTGCATCGAATCGCGGGCAACGGGTAGAAGCGCCGGATTCGATGGCCCCCTGACACGTGATCTAGTGCACACGTGAGCGCGAAGGCTAGCAATAAAAGTTCACCCAACACCCCCCCTATTCAAGGGCCGTAGTGACCCGAGGATTCGTAGGCTCAGGTTCCAGCGGACAAGAAAAAAGCCCTTGGCAAATGCCAAGGGCCTGGTGCAAGCATCGACGCGCCGCCGAGGCGGCCGAACGCGCGCTTCAGCGCTTCGCGATCGGCATCACATTGCGCGCGGTCGCGCCGTTGAACAGCTGACGCGGGCGGCCGATCTTGTACTCGGGGTCGCCGATCATCTCGTTGAGCTGCGCGATCCAGCCGACCGTGCGCGCGAGCGCGAAGATCGCGGTGAACAGGCTCACCGGGATGCCGATCGCGCGCTGCACGATGCCCGAGTAGAAATCGACGTTCGGGTAGAGCTTGCGCGAAACGAAGTATTCGTCTTCGAGCGCGATCTTCTCGAGCGCCATCGCGAGCTTGAAGATCGGGTCGTCGTGCAGGCCCAGGGCATCGAGCACCTCGTGGCAGGTCTCGCGCATCAGCTTGGCGCGCGGGTCGTAGTTCTTGTAGACGCGGTGGCCGAAGCCCATCAGCTTGACGTTGGAGTTCTTGTCCTTCACTTGCTTGATGAACTCGCCGATCTTCTCGACGCCGCCCATCTTGCGCACGTCTTCCAGCATATTCAGTGCGGCCTCGTTCGCGCCGCCGTGCGCCGGACCCCACAGGCAGGCCACACCGGCCGCGATCGCCGCGAACGGGTTCGTGCCGGACGAACCGCACAGCCGCACCGTAGAGGTCGACGCGTTCTGCTCGTGGTCGGCGTGCAGGATGAAGATGCGGTCCATCGCGCGCACCAGCACGTCGTTGGGGACGTACTCTTCGCACGGCGTCGCGAACATCATGCGCATGAAGTTGCCGGCGTACGAGAGATCGTTCTTCGGATAGATGTAGGGCTGGCCGATCGTGTACTTGTAGGCCATCGCCACCAGCGTCGGCATCTTCGCGATCAGGCGGATCGCGGAGATATCGCGGTGCTCGGCGTTGTGAATGTCGGTGCTGTCGTGATAGAAGGCCGACAGCGCGCCGACCAGGCCGGTCATGATGGCCATCGGATGCGCGTCGCGGCGAAAGCCGCGCAGGAAGAACTGCATCTGCTCGTTGACCATCGTGTGGTTGGTCACGAGCTTGGTGAAGTCGCCTTTCTGCGTCGCGTCGGGCAGTTCGCCCTTGAGCAGCAGGTAGCAGGTCTCGAGGTAGTCGCAGTTCTCGGCGAGCTGCTCGATCGGGTAGCCGCGGTACAGCAGCTCGCCCTTGTCACCGTCGATGTAGGTGATCGTTGAATTGCACGACGCCGTGGACAAAAAGCCCGGGTCGTAGGTGAACTTGCCGGTCTGCGCGTAGAGCTTGCGGATGTCGATCACATCGGGCCCGATCGTGCCCTTGTAAATCGGCAAGTCCATGGTCGGGCTGCCATCGGAGAACGACAGGGTGGCTTTCACGTCTGACGGGGTCATGAGCTTTCCTTGAAGTGCCTAAAAAGGGGTGACAACTCTTCTGGTCATGCCGGCGCGCGCAGCATGCGCAACACCTGCATCACATCGTCTCGCTCCAACTCCCCGGCAGGCTCCTGGCGTGCCAGGAGCAAGTCGAGCAGATCGTTGTCGGACAGGTCCATCAAGGCCAACAAGCCCTGGGCCTGGTCTTCGTTCAGCGTCGCCGCATGGCGTTTGAAAAAGCGCTCGATGAACAAATCGTTCTCGAGCAAGCCGCGCCGGCAACGCCAGCGCAGTTTGCTCAGCGCGCGTTCGTCGATCAGCGCCTCACCGGACGCGGGCCGAGCGCCGGGCCGCTCCCAAGCGGGCCCGCATCCCCCCGGGGGATCGACCGGCGTACTCGTTGGGCGAGGGGCTGACATGACTAGACGGCGCGCCGCACCATCAGTTCCTTGATCTTGCCGATCGCCTTGGTCGGGTTCAGGTTTTTCGGGCAGACGTCGACGCAGTTCATGATCGTGTGGCAGCGGAACAGGCGGTACGGGTCCTCGAGATTGTCGAGGCGGCCGGCGGTGTCTTGATCGCGGCTGTCGGCGATGAAGCGGTAGGCCTGCAGCAGACCGGCCGGGCCGACGAACTTGTCGGGGTTCCACCAGAAGCTCGGGCAGCTCGTCGAGCAGCTCGCGCACAGGATGCACTCGTACAGGCCGTTGAGCTCGTCGCGCTCTTCGGGCGACTGCAGGCGCTCTTTCTCGGGCGGCGTCTCGTCGTTCACTAGATACGGCTTGATCGAGTTGTACTGCTTGAAGAACTGCGTCATGTCGACGATCAAGTCGCGGATCACCGGCAGGCCGGGCAGCGGCTTGAGCACGATCACGCCGGGCAGCGTGCGCATGTTGGTCAGGCAGGCCAGGCCGTTCTTGCCGTTGATGTTCATCGCATCGGACCCGCACACGCCTTCGCGGCAGGAGCGGCGGAAGCTCAAGCTCGGGTCGACGGCCTTGAGCTTGTTCAGTGCGTCGAGCAGCATGCGCTCGTTGCCGTCGAGTTCGACCTCGAGGGTCTGCATGCGCGGCTTCGCGTCGGTGTCGGGGTCGTAACGGTAGATCTGGAAAGTGCGTTTCGTCATCGGGTTCTTTCGTCGCGGGCTGCTCAGAACGTGCGGACTTTCGGCGGCACCGACTCGACGCTCAGCGGCGTCAATTTCACCGGCTTGTAGTCGAGGCGGTTGCCTTCGCTGTACCAGAGCGTGTGCTTCATCCAGACCTCGTCGTTGCGGCCGTTCGGGTGCTCGGGCGTGTCGGCGTAATCGTCGACCGTGTGCGCGCCGCGACTCTCGTGGCGCGCGGCCGCCGAGATCATCGTCGCCAGCGCCACTTCGATCAGGTTGTCGACCTCGAGCGCCTCGATGCGCGCGGTGTTGAACACCTTGCTCTTGTCGGCGAGGTGGATGCCCTTCACGCGTTCGGCCAGCGCCTTGATCTCGACCACGCCGGCATCCATCAGCTTCTGGGTGCGGAACACGCTCGCGTGCTGCTGCATCGAGTTGCGGATGTCGTTGGCCACGTCCTGTGCGTACTCGCCACCGGTGCTGCCATCGAGCCGCGCGAGGCGCGCCAGCGTGAAATCGGCCGCGTCGGGCGGCAACGGCTTGTGCGCCTTCGCTTTGAGTGCGCTCGCGACGATGTGATCACCCGCCGCCTTGCCGAACACCAGCAAGTCGAGCAGCGAGTTCGTGCCGAGGCGGTTCGCGCCGTGCACGCTGACGCACGAACATTCGCCGACCGCGTAGAGACCGTTCACGACCGAGTTCGGGTCACCGTCCTTCGGCGCCACGACCTGACCGTGGATGTTGGTCGGCACGCCGCCCATCTGGTAGTGGATCGTCGGCACCACGGGAATAGGCTCTTTGGTGATGTCGACGTTCGCGAAGTTGTGGCCGATCTCGAGCACGCTGGGCAATCGCTTCGCGATGGTCTCTGCCCCGAGGTGCGTCATGTCGAGGACGATGTAGTCCTTGTTCGGACCGCAGCCGCGGCCTTCCTTGATTTCCTGGTCCATGCAGCGCGACACGAAGTCGCGCGGCGCGAGGTCTTTCAGCGTCGGCGCGTAGCGTTCCATGAAGCGTTCGCCGTCGCTGTTGCGCAGGATCGCGCCCTCGCCGCGGCAGCCTTCGGTCAGCAGCACGCCGGCGCCGGCCACGCCGGTCGGGTGGAACTGCCAGAACTCCATGTCCTCGAGCGGCAGGCCGGCGCGCGCCGCCATGCCCAGGCCGTCGCCGGTGTTGATGAAGGCGTTGGTCGAGGCCTGGAAGATGCGCCCTGCCCCGCCGGTGGCGAGCAGCACGGTCTTGGCCTCGAGGACGTGGACTTCACCGGTCTCCATCTCGAGCGCGGTGACGCCGACCACATCGCCGTCGGCGTCGCGGATCAGGTCGAGCGCCATCCACTCGACGAAGAAGTTGGTGCGGGCCTTGACGTTCTGCTGGTACAGCGTGTGCAGCATCGCGTGGCCGGTGCGGTCAGCGGCAGCACAAGCGCGCTGCACCGGCTTCTCGCCGTAGTTCGCGGTGTGGCCGCCGAACGGACGCTGGTAGATCGTGCCGTCGGGGTTGCGGTCGAACGGCATGCCGAAGTGCTCGAGTTCGTACACGACCTTGGGTGCTTCGCGGCACATGAACTCGATCGCGTCCTGGTCGCCGAGCCAGTCGGAGCCCTTCACGGTGTCGTAGAAGTGGTAGTGCCAGTTGTCTTCGCTCATGTTGCCGAGCGAGGCACCGATGCCGCCCTGCGCCGCCACGGTGTGCGAGCGCGTCGGGAACACTTTGGAGAGCACAGCCACGTTCAGGCCGGCGAGCGAGAGTTGCAGCGAGGCACGCATGCCCGAGCCGCCGGCGCCGACGATCACCACGTCGAACTTGCGCTTGCTGAGCGAGGCCGTGCCGGCCGTCATCTGAGGAATACCGGCTTGCATCAAAGTCTCCAAAGAACCTGGATGGCCCAGCCGGCGCAGCCGACGAGCCAGACGATCGTTGCCACCTGTAGCGCCAGACGCGCGCCGACGCTTTTCACGTAGTCCATCAGGATGTCGCGCACGCCGACCCACACGTGGACCAGCAGCGCGACGATCACGACGAAGGTCAACACCTTCATCCACTGGTGCGCGAAGATGCCGGCCCACTTGTCGTAGCCCATGGTGCCGGGCAGCAGCACCTGCACGATGAGGGCGAGCGTGAACAGCGCCATCAGCGCCGCGGTGACGCGCTGCGAGAGCCAGTCGCGCAGGCCATAGTGCGCGCCGACGACGGTGCGCTTCGATCCGAAAGTTTGTGCCATGAGCGGGCGTCTCAGAAGAAGAACAGCTTCGCGCCGAGCGCGAGTGTCAGCACGATGCTGACGGCGAGCGTGACGATCGCCGACTGGCGGCCGAACTCTTTGGTGACCGAGTGGGTCGCGTCCATCCAGAGGTGGCGAATACCGGCGATCAGGTGGTGCAGGTAGGACCAGATCAACGCCAGCACCACGAGCTTGTAGAACCAGCCCGGCAGAAAGCCGGTGCCGTGCGCGAACACCGAGCTGAACTGGCTGTAGGTGATCTCGGAGGTGAGGCTGGTGTCGAACATCCAGATGATGAACGGCAGCAGCACGAACATCACGAGGCCGCTGCCGCGGTGCAGGATGGACACCAGGCCTGCGAGCGGGAGCCGGTACCCCAACGCGTCGACCAGCCGCATGTTTTCACCGGGTCTTGCTTTTCTTGCTGTGTTCGCCATTGAAGCAACCTTGTTGTTGGAATCGGTTCGGAACCGCTGCGTAACCGAAGGATTTTATTGCAATGCAGCAGAGTTTATCGGGGGGCTGTCAATGACCGAGGTCAACTCAAATCATTGCGATAGTAGTGTGACGCGGTCGTGTAGAGGCCGCGGCGCAGTTCCACCGGCTTGTCGCCATAGGTCAGCGAGAGCCGCTCGACGCTCAGCAGCGGCGCGCCCGCGCCCACCGACAGCAGCGCCGCGCTGGCCACGTCGGCAGCGACGGCGCGAATCTTTTCTTCGGCACGGATCATGCGCACGCCGAACTCGGCCTCGAACATGCTGTACATCGGCCCGCGGTGTTCGGCCAGGCGCTGCGCCGTCAGGCCTTTGAACAGGTGCGCGGGCAGCCAGATGTCGTCGAGCACGACCGGCACGCCCTTGGACGACGACAGCACGCGCCGTACCCGGATCACCGGCTCGCTCGCGCGCAGGTGCAGCGCCCGCGCGATCTCGGCCGGCGCACGCTGGCGCTTGCAGTCGATCAGGCGGCGCGCCATCGGGGTCACCTTGCCGTCGTCCGGCATCAGCCGCAGGAAGCGAAACTGCACGCGCTCCTCGGCGTGCGTCGCGACGAACGTGCCCTTGCCCTGGCGGCGCACCAGCAGGTTCTCGGCCGCGAGTTCGTCGATCGCCTTGCGCACCGTGCCCTGGCTGACCTTGAATCGCGCCGCGAGCTCGATCTCGCTCGGGATCCCCTCGCCCGGGCCCCACTCGGCCCGCTGCAGGCTGCTCATCATCAGCGCCTTGATCTGCTGGTACAGCGGGCTGAAGGCGGGCTCGCTCGCTGCGAGCGGTTTGGGGGCGGGAACCGACATGCCGCGATTGCAGCACAAACCAGCCGCCTCGCCCGCACAATCGTGTCTTATATAAGACAGAAGATATGATCGCGCACGGCCGCGGCAAGAACGTGACGGGAGCAAGGGTCAACCCGGGCTTAGCCGCCTCGTCTGACTTAGACTTGCGGACGTGCCGCGGCGCACCAGCGCCCGCCCCTCATTACCCATCCTTCGGAGAACCCGCATGAGCAAGAAACCCGTTCGCGTCGCCGTCACCGGTGCCGCCGGCCAGATCGGTTACGCCGTCCTGTTCCGCATCGCCTCGGGCGAAATGCTCGGCAAGGACCAGCCGGTCATCCTGAGCCTGCTCGAGGTGCCGATGGAGAAGCCGCAGCAGGCGCTGCAAGGCGTGATGATGGAGCTGCAGGACTGCGCCTTCCCGCTGCTCGTCGGCATGGAAGCGCACGGCGACCCGATGACCGCATTCAAGGACGCCGACTACGCGCTGCTGATCGGCTCGCGCCCGCGCGGCCCTGGCATGGAGCGCGCCGAGCTGCTCGCCGTCAACGCCGAGATCTTCACCGCGCAGGGCAAGGCGCTGGACAAGGTCGCGAGCCGCAACGTCAAGGTGCTGGTGGTCGGCAACCCGGCCAACACCAATGCCTACATCGCGATGAAGAGCGCGCCCAGCCTGCCGCGCAAAAACTTCACCGCGATGCTGCGCCTGGACCACAACCGCGCGCTGAGCCAGATCGCCGCCAAGACCGGCAAGGCAGTCGCCGACATCGAGAAGCTCACCGTCTGGGGCAACCACTCGCCGACCATGTACGCCGACTACCGCTTCGCCACCATCGGCGGTGCCAGCGTCAAGGACATGATCAACGACCAGAGCTGGAACGCCGACACCTTCCTGCCCACCGTCGGCAAGCGCGGTGCCGCGATCATCGCGGCGCGCGGCGTGTCGTCGGCGGCCTCGGCCGCCAATGCCGCGATCGACCACATGCGCGATTGGGCGCTGGGCACGAACGGCAAGTGGGTCACGATGGGCATCGCGTCGGACGGCCAGTACGGCATCCCGAAGGACGTGATGTTCGGCTTCCCGGTCATTTGCGAAGGCGGCGAGTACAAGCTGGTCGAGGGCCTGCCCATCGACGCCTTCAGCCAGGAGCGCATCAACGTCACGCTGGCCGAGCTGCAAGGCGAGCAGGACGGCGTCAAGCACCTGCTGTAAAAAGAAGGATCGATCTGGCCGCGTGCGGCCATGCGCGCACGCTCTTCAAAGGGAGCTTTGCCATGGCCGACAGCGACTGGAACCCCGAGCTGTACCGTCGATACGAGGACGAGCGCACCCGGCCCGCCTGCGAACTGCTGGCCCGGGTCGCGCTTCAGAATGCGGCACGCATCTACGACCTGGGCTGCGGCCCCGGCAACTCGACCGAGCTGCTGGTCGAACGCTTCACCGGCGCGACCGTCATCGGCACTGACAACTCCGAAGCCATGCTCGCGAGCGCGCGCAAACGCTTGCCCGCTTGCCAATTCGAGCTCAGCGACATCGCACAGTGGCAACCGGCCGCCGAGTCCGACCCGCCCGACCTGATCTACGCGAATGCGTCCCTGCAATGGGTCGCCGACCACGAGACGCTGCTGCCGCGCCTGTTTGCAGCGCTCGCGCCCGGCGGCATGCTGGCGATCCAGATGCCCGACAACCGCGACGAGCCGACGCACCGCCTGATGCGCGAGGTCGCCGCGCTCGACCCGTGGGCGAGCTCGATCGGCAACGTGGCCGCGGTGCGCACCAAGATCCTGTCGCTGAACACGTACTACGACCTGCTCGCGCGCGACGCAGCCGAGGTCGACGTCTGGCGCACCGCGTACCAGCACCCGATGGAGACACCGGCCGCGATCGTCGAATGGGTGCGCAGCACCGGGCTGCGACCCTTCATCGAGCCACTCTCGCCGGCCTACCGCGAGGGCTTCCTGGCCGAGTACGAACGGCGCATCGCGCTGGCCTACCTGCCGCGCGCCGACCGTCGCCTGCTGCTTGCCTTCCCGCGCTTGTTCATCGTCGCGCGGCGACGCGTGGCCTGATTTGATTCATCCCAATCTCACCATGACTGTCACCACCACCCACCCCCGCGACGCGCTGTTCGACGCCGACGAAGTCGCAGCCAACGCCTTGCCCGTCTGCGACCACTACTGCGGCGTCGAGGTGCGCATGCACAAGAGCCTCGCGCTGCAGGCCGAGCTCGGGCCGGTGTTCGACATCACGCTCGATTGCGAAGACGGCGCGCCGATCGGCGGCGAAGCGGCGCACGCGCACATGGTGGCCGAGATCGCGATGTCGGCCGAGAACCGCTTCGACCGCGTCGGCGCGCGCGTGCACCCGGTCGATCACCCGAGTTTTGCCGACGACATCGCCACGCTCGTCGGCCGCGCCGGCGAGCGGCTCGCCTACCTGATGCTGCCCAAGCCGCGCAGCCTGGCGGACGTGGAACGCGCCTGCGCCGAGATCGATCACCAGTCGCGCGTGCGTGGCCTGGCTCGCGCGCTGCCGGTGCATGTGCTGATCGAAACCCACGGTGCGCTGCGCGAGGTCGAGCGGATCGCGGCGCACCCGCGCATCGAGTCGCTGTCGTTCGGCCTGATGGACTTCGTCTCGGCGCACCGCGGCGCGATCCCCGCCAGCGCGATGAGCGCCGCAGGCCAGTTCACGCACCCGCTGGTGCTGCGCGCCAAGCTCGCGATCGCCGCTGCGTGCCATGGCTTCGCGAAGACGCCGTCGCATTGCGTCGTGACCGAATTCAACGACAGCAGCGCGATCATGGACGCGGCCGCGCGCGCCTCGCGCGAGCTCGGCTACACGCGCATGTGGAGCATCCACCCGAACCAGATCGAGCCGATCGTCGAGGCCTTCGCGCCGAGCGCGGCCGAAGTCGAGCAGGCCTGCCAGATCATCATGGCCGGGCAGGACGCGCAGTGGGCGCCGGTCAGCCACCGCCAACACGGGCGCGATACGCTGCATGACCGCGCCAGCTACCGCTACTTTTGGCAGGTGCTCGAACGCGCTCACCGCACCGGCCAGCCGCTGCCGGCAGAGGTACGGCTGCGCTTTTTCTCGTGAACCGCCGGCCGCAAACGTGTCCAGAAGAAACATCGACGCAGGACGCGGAATTTGTTGCACAGACGGATCGTTGCACGGAGCGCCGGCCTCCACAATGAGCGCCTCGTTGGCAACCAAAACACCACTATGACACTGCAACAACTGGTCCGTCGTTCCACCCTGGCGCTCGCGCTGGGCCTGTCATGCACCGGCATCGCCGTGGCCCAGACCGCCGCGCCGACCGCCAAGAAAGCCAAGGCTGCACCCAAGGCCGCGGCGAAGGCGCCGCCGGTGGACCTGACGCCGCCCGCCAGCCCCGAACAGATCGATGCGGCGCAGCGCGTCTTCTATGGCACCTATGAGTGCGAAACGGACCAGAAGCTCGACATCGTCGCCGACCCAAAGCACGAAAACTATGTCGAGGTGAAGCACCTCAAGTCGGTCTTCACGATGAAGCCCGTGCTCTCGACCACCGGCGCGATCCGGCTCGAAGACGTGCGCGGCGAGACGCTGATGGTGCAGATCGCCGCCAAGTCGATGCTGCTGAACGTCAAGACCGGCCACCGCATCGTCGACGCCTGCGTCAGCGCCAAGCAGCGCGAGCTGATGGACGCAGCGAAGGTCGCCGCAGCAGCGAGCGCGCCCAAGTAAAGCAGAAAGACCCGGCAACGGTACGCTCGATCAGGTATGTATAATTCGTACATACCGATCTCCAGGAGCGTGCCATGGAAGCGACCGTTGCCGAGCGCGGCCAGATCACCCTGCCCAAGGCAGTGCGTGATGCCCTCGGGCTGACCAAGGGCACGCAGCTCAAGGTCGAACTCGACGGCTCGCGCATCATCCTGCGCAAGAACGTCGACGACGCGATCTCACGCGCCCGCGGCCGCTTCAAGCTGCCCGAGGGCGTGACCACCGACGACGTGATGCGCGAGCTGCGCGGTCGCGCGCCCGGCGACCCCATCGACGTCTGATGATCGCGATCGACACCTCCGTGCTGATCGACCTGCTCGGCGAAGACGCCATGGCCGACGCGGCGGAAACCTGCGTGCGCGACGCGCTGTCGCACGGGCCGGTGGTGCTGTGCGACATCGTCGTCAGCGAGATCACGGCCGGCCTCGGCCACGGCGCCGAGATCATGGACGTCGTCGAGGAGATGGGCATGAGTTACCTGCCCGTCGAGCGCCGCGCCGCGATCCGCGCCGGCGAAATGCAGCGCCGCTACAAGCAGCGCCTGCGCAGCACCGGCGCCACGCCGGCCGTGCAGCGCACCGTGCCCGACTTCATCGTCGGGGCACATGCCTTGCTTCAATGCAGCGCACTGATCACCCGTGACGCGGGCTTCTTCCGCGACTACTTCAAAGGTTTGAAAGTCATCGTGCCGAAAGCTTCCTGAGCTCAGCATCCTGACCTTCCAAGCCCGCCCTCACCCGACCACCTCAGGAGCCACCCTCATGCTTCAAGCCTACCGTCAACACGTTGCCGAGCGCGCCGCGCTGGGTATCCCGCCGCTGCCGCTGTCGGCCAAGCAGACCGCCGACATGATCGAGCTGCTGAAGAGCCCGCCGGCGGGCGAAGAGACCGCACTGGTCGAGCTCATCACCTACCGCGTGCCGGCCGGCGTCGACGACGCCGCGAAGGTCAAGGCCTCGTACCTCGCCGCTGTCGCGCACGGCACCGAGGCCTGCGCGCTGATCGACCGCGTGCGCGCCACCGAGCTGCTCGGCACGATGCTCGGCGGCTACAACATCAGCCCGCTGATCGACCTGCTCGACGACGCCGTGACCGGCGCCGCAGCCGCCGAAGCGCTGAAGAAGACGCTGCTGATGTTCGACCAATTCCACGACGTGCAGGCCAAGGCCGCCAAAGGCAACGCGAATGCGAAGGCCGTGCTGCAGAGCTGGGCCGATGCCGAGTGGTTCACCTCGCGCCCCGAGGTGCCGACCTCGATCACGGTCAGCATCTTCAAGGTCACCGGCGAGATCAACACCGACGACCTGTCGCCTGCGCCCGATGCCTGGAGCCGCCCGGACATCCCGATGCACGCGCTGGCCATGCACAAGAACCCGCGCCCCGGCATCACGCCCGAAGAAGAGGGCAAGCGCGGCCCGGTCAAATTCATCGAAGACCTGCGTGCGCGCGGCAACCTCGTCGCGTATGTCGGCGACGTGGTCGGCACCGGCTCGAGCCGCAAGTCGGCGACCAACTCGGTGCTGTGGTTCACCGGCGAAGACATCCCGTTCGTGCCGAACAAGCGCTTCGGCGGCGTGTGCCTGGGCAGCAAGATCGCGCCGATCTTCTACAACACGATGGAAGACTCGGGCGCGCTGCCGATCGAGCTCGACGTGAGCCAGATGAACATGGGCGACGTGGTCGAGCTGCGCCCCTACGAAGGCAAGGCGCTGAAAGACGGCAAGGTCATCGCCGAGTTCACGGTCAAGAGCGACGTGCTGTTCGACGAAGTGCGCGCCGGCGGCCGCATCCCGCTGATCATCGGCCGCGGCCTCACCGCCAAAGCGCGCGAAGCGCTCGGCCTGCCGGTCTCGACGCTGTTCCGCCTGCCGGTTAGCCCGGCCGACACCGGCAAGGGCTTCACGCTCGGCCAGAAGATGGTCGGCAAGGCCTGCGGCCTGCCCATCGTGAACGGCAACCAGCAAGGCGTGCGCCCCGGCACCTACTGCGAACCGCGCATGACCAGCGTCGGCTCGCAGGACACGACCGGCCCGATGACGCGCGACGAGCTGAAAGACCTCGCCTGCCTCGGCTTCAGCGCCGACCTGGTGATGCAGTCGTTCTGCCACACCGCGGCCTACCCGAAGCCGGTCGACGTGAAGACCCACCACGAGCTGCCGGCCTTCATCAGCACGCGCGGCGGCATCTCGCTGCGCCCGGGCGACGGCGTGATCCACAGCTGGCTGAACCGCCTGCTGCTGCCCGACACCGTCGGCACCGGCGGCGACAGCCACACGCGTTTCCCGATCGGCATCAGCTTCCCCGCAGGCTCGGGCCTGGTCGCGTTCGCGGCCGCCACCGGCGTGATGCCGCTGGACATGCCCGAGAGCGTGCTGGTGCGCTTCAAGGGCACGCTGCAACCCGGCGTGACGCT
>Ga0307515_10012534_pt1 | contig 15945 bp, 20 predicted proteins | sample 17_EM_MG_FD_194513 | JGI IMG/M metagenome (GOLD analysis project Ga0307515, IMG submission 194513) | Populus trichocarpa ectomycorrhiza microbial communities from riparian zone in the Pacific Northwest, United States - 17_EM | ecosystem: Host-associated > Plants > Roots > Unclassified | place... | reverse complement strand
CCGCATCAGTACAGTCTCAACATTCCGAAAGAATCGACCGTCAACTCTAACTCCGATATTGACATCGTACGGGCCCAGAAACCGGCGTCTGCGCCGCTATGATCGGGGAAATGCAAAGATGTAAGTTGTTTTTCCTGCCGCTGGCTTGATCGGATCCCACTGCTTATAAATAATACCACTGTTTCGGCCCCTATGCAGGTGACGGTCTTGCATCTTCCTGTAAACGGACAGGGCATGGTTGCAAGTTTTCAACGCTGCATTCACGTCTGGGTGATCGTATATGCATGACGTTCCCTGCTAGCCGGGTATAGAGTCGAAGTGGTGCCGGGTTGGGCACTGTAGAATCAACTCCACAGTCGATTCTGCAGCGGCCTCGAGTATCCGGAATTTTCGCGAAATAATGAAACGTGTGGGTAGGTTTCTATCCCCCATTCATCTCCATCCCGACCAAGAAGTTCCCTCCTTTTTGGTCATGCCGGTTACCTTTCACTGTCCCGTCGCAGTGTCTCCCTGCAGCGAGGCAGATAAATACCGGTGCCCCATGGGTGGCGTCGCCATCAATCACATTGCTCTATCCCCTCACCAAGACGTACGGCCTAGGGATAATGGACCACCTCTCTAACGCTCTCATGGTGGAACTGATCGTCTGGGTGGTGACTGTGGGGACCTTCACCTCGTCTGCCTTCCGAACCCGCAGCCAGCTCAAGCATTCAAGGTCGACGGCCGGGCACATCAAGCCCGGTTCTACGGGCCCACGTTTTTGGACCAAGCTCACTCATTTGGGTCAATTTGTTGGACATTTTGTCCCGCCTCTCATTTACTGGACGACCACCGCCTCCAACAAATTTCGGCAGTCGGGATGGATGGCAGAATATACCCTCCCTTTACCTCCCGATGTTTTTGGAGTTGACGGCGTAATGGTCGGTAGAATGGTTGGATTGTTGGTGTATTTCGCCGTAGGGAATTTCGGCCGCATCGCAATGAAATGTTTGGGGGACCAGTACAGTCCAATCGGGGTGAGTGGCCCTATCCTTGCGTAAATTACGGATGCAAACCAGCGGCTTACATTTATTCTGGGGATAGATAAAGGAGAAACCTAGGCTCGTTGACCATGGACCTTTTGCATACGTCCGCCACCCGCTTTACACGCAAGTTCTCATTCACCGTTTACTGGACCGTGCCCCTTATGATACCCATCCACAGTGCTGTCATGATTAGCAATATCTCCCTCGCTCTCACCCTCTGGTCGTATATCCCTCTATACGCCCTTTTGATCACAATCGGTGCATGCCTTTCAAAGGTGTCAATCGAGGTGTGTGATCGCAACCGACATCCACGTCGAAGTCATGTACTCACGAACGGATACTCCAGGAGAGAACGATTGAGCAAGATCCGGAGCTCGGCAGCAAATATAAGGCATACAAGCTGAGGGTCCCATATAGGATTATTCCATACATTTGGTGAAAGCCGGTTGGGAATATCCTCACAAGAATCCATAGCAAAACTTCTTTATTACAAACGAGAGACCTCCCCGAGCTTATCTTGCAGACTTTAGACTTTCTATCTTCATCCTTCGCGCGCAAGGAGAGATGACCATGGTCGCAGCCGGTGGCGCGCCCATATTCCTGGCCCCAGAGCTACTACTAGTATGGCCTTCAAAATTTAATAAACAAAGTTCCCGAGTAGCACGGCCTGCGGATGATTGGTGATATATGAGGTACTCACCAGATCTCAGCCATCTCATGAGTAATGGTGGGGAGAGCATGAGGCCGTGTACCATGTGAAGACTGGGTTACGGCTCGCGGGTCACGCGCATCCACGGATTCCAAGTGTTCTCATGATCTGTTCAGAAGAACCTAAAATTCAACTACGCGACCGGCAGTACAAGAGGCTCGTAAATATAGAAATTCAATTGACCGACGGTGCTCGCGTTGGATAGAAGCCACAGCAAAGCAAACCCAAATAGGACAGTCCCATGAGATATACTAGTAGCTTTGGACTGCAGATCGCATCAACCCTGGATAACTTTCGGTCTCAGTGATCTCCCCACATAGCCCGGACATCCAGAATTCATTCTGCTTCTCAGTACCACAGTCAAGACAGACCCAACCGATCGCTCGGTCCTGCGGTGGAGGGGAAAGGCAGGCGTCGCAACGGAGGGCCAAGGGTTCGTTGATGAGCTCGCACAGGTTTCGCATGCCCACGGTGGTGTCATCAGATCTGGCCGAACCTCGTTCGTTATTGGGGAATTGGAAGTCGAGAATCGTGGCCCGTCGGTAACCCCTACGTACCTTGGAGTTTGGGCCGAGGGTTTCGAAGCGGTTCGAGAACGCGATTCCGATCCCGAGGAATGGGTAAGACGGCTCGAACCAGCTCCGGCCGCATTTGTCTCGAATGTTTGAATTTCCTCATCGGAATCTAGGGTGAGGTCGGTGGCTTTGTTATCGGTGCTTTTCGGGCGGCCTTGTCGGCTTCCCTCTGAGTGCCCGTCCCAGATGCGCGGGCGGCCTTGTCGCATTTCCTCCCCCCAATGATCCGCTGAGGACCGGTGAAACAACACTTGCCTTTGACGTCAGCTCCCTCGGAGTCAGTTGACCCCTTCCACCACCAATAGTCCCACCTCCCTGCAGCCGCCTCCCACCACCCGATTCCTCAGCCCTTCTCTTCTCGGCCGCGTCCCGGGCCCTGAGTCTTTCCAAGGGAGGGGGAAGGTTATGGGAAGTGCCGACCCAAGTCTGATTCCGCGCGAGTAGAGACCTTCCGGAGTAACCTGATCTTCTGAGGTCCTCATAATCTGATTCGAAAACGGACAAGCTATTTGTAAAAGGAGTCATGATGCGGACCGTGGACGCTGTGGGTCAACTTTGATGGAAGGGCGCGTGATACGCGCGAGCGGCGAGGGGTGAACGGTGAGAGGGAGGGTTGTAGACTCACCTTACGAAGCGCGGTGCGCGCGACATCGCTCTCGGGAAGGAAAGCATCAGGGTCAAAGTGAGGCTGGAGCCTTACGAGGATCTGCTGACCTAGTACATTTATATCTGAGGAGAAAACGAAGCGGGCGTGGGGTCAGACAACTCGAGCCTCCAAAACACCAGCGCTCGATAAAACGGAACATGCTCACCTACATAGGCCCACGGAACCAGAGGCGTTTCAGGTCAGCGAACCGACTAATGCGCCCACCGGCAGTGGTAAATAAGGGAGAAACGCGGGCGGGAAAATAATACTCTTTGCGTACAAGAATCTGTGTGTGCCAATTGCCACACGCCCAGTCACTGGGCCTTCTCCGAGGATTGGAGTATTCAGCCTTAGAAGGGGGACGCCCACCATCCCGCCCGGCCTTCTGGCATGGGTCCTCGCAGGGTAGACCTCACAAAGCCAATTGACGGCCTACCAAGTGGACAGGACCTTGGGTTTCGTACCCTCACTCAAATGTCACTTACCCTCTGTCCACCCCGTACAGCAAAAGGACACAATCCACTCCAATTACCAGACCAACTAACGAAACACCTCCGGCACGCATCGCGAACTACCAATCCGAATTCATCATTGACGACCCTGCAGACCAAAAATCGAATGGAAAAACTAAACCCTCACCTATTTTAGATCAATGGACGGCCGATTGAGGCCTCAATGTCAGGGCGCCGGACCCAATACAATTAGGAGATTACCGTAACAATGGGTTAGAGTTGAATTCTGCGGGAAGTGGTTATGTAGTCCAGTACCAAGTTGCCGGCTAGAGGTTCAAGTGCTCATATGGACGGTCGAGTATCTGTGATCGCGCCAGGGACGATCGGGGAAATGCATTAAGGTACCAGAGTGTAAGTTGTTTTCCCTGCCGCTAGGGCTTGATCGGATCCCGCTGCTTAAGAATACAACCGTTTCAACCCCTATGTAAGTGATTGTCTTGGATTTTTCTTTAAACGGACAGGGTATCGTTTTCAACGCTGCATTCACGTCCGGGTGATAGTATATGCATGGCATTCCCTGCTAGCCGGATATAGAAAAGATTTGTCGGGCTAGGCACCGGTAGCATCAATCCCACAACCGATTCTGCGGCGGCCTCGAATATCTGACAAGTCGCGAGGCCCGTCGGTAAGTTTTTATCGCCCATCTCCGCCCGGCCAAGAACCGTTTGATCGTCTGGTCTTGCAGTGTCTCCCCGCGGCAGGACATATATATACCAGCGCCCTATGGGTGGCGTCGCCGTCAACCACATTGCTCTATCCTTCTACCAAGATGTACGCCCCATGGACAACGGATAACGTTTCCAACGTGGAACTAATCGTCTGGGTTTTTACTGTTGGAACATTCGCCTCATCTTCCTCACAAGCCCGCGACCAGTTCAAAAATTCACGGTCGACGGCCGGGCGCATTAAGCCCGTGACTACAGGCCCACGTTTTTGGACCAAGCTCGCAATGTTGGGACAATTTGTCGGATTTTTTTTCCCGCGTCAAGTTTACTGGACGACCACCGTCTACAACGGATTTCAGCGGTCAGGGTTGATGAAAGAATATGCTCTCCCTTCACCTCCCGATGTCTTTGGAGTTGACGGCGTGATGATCGGTAGAGTCACTGGGTTGTTGGTGTATTTCGCCGGAGGGAATTTCGGCCGCATCGCGCTGAAATGATTGGGGGACCACTGGTACAGTCCAATCGGGGTGAGTGACCATCAATCCTTGCGTAGATCACGGATGCAAACCGGCGGCTTACGTTTGTTTCTGGGGATAGATAAAGGAGAAACCTAGGCTCGTTGACCATGGGCCTTTTGCATACGTCCGCCACCCACTTTACACGCAAGTTCTCATTCACCGCTTGCCGGACCGTGCACCTTACGATACCCATCCACAGTGCTACTATGATTAGCAATGTCTCCTTCGCTCTCACCCTCTGGTCGTATATCCCTCTATACGCCCTTTTGATCACAATCAGCGCGTGCCTTTTAAAGGTGCCAATCGAGGTACGTGATCGCCACCACCATCCACGTCGAAGTCGTGTGCTCATGAACGAATGCTCCAGGAGAGGACGATTGAGCAAGATCCGGAGCTTGGCAGCAAATACAAGGAGTACAAGCTGAGGGTCCCATATGGAGTTATTCCATACGTTTGGTGAAAATTGGCCGGGGGGCCGGGTTAAATTATAGGTTCACACCAGGGAGAACCCGGCCGGCATATTTTCCGGTGCATCATTAGTCGAGTTCGCGAGACAATTCTATACCCTCACAACATCTGTAGTAAAGCATCTTGATACCCACGAAACACCTCGAGCTTGTGTGGCCGACCTTGGACTTTCTACCTTCATCCCTGGTGTGCAAGGAACGATGATCATAGCCATGGCTGGGCGCGTCCATACCCACTATGCCCTTCAAAGTTGGATAAACTGAGTTCTCAACCAATACAGCCTACAGGTTTTTACGCTTTAGGGTTGGTGATATACGAGGTGCTCACCGGATCTCAGACATTTCATGAACAAACGTGGGGGAGCATGAGGTCGTATACCATGTGGTCACCGATCCAAATATTCTCATGATTCGTTCATAAAAACCTAGAATTCAACTACGCAACTAGCAGTACATCAAGGGGCTCGTGAGTACAGAAATCCAATCGACTGACGGTACTTGCACTGGATAGAAGTCATAGCAAGGCAAATCCAAGTAGAACAGCCCCAGGAGATGTAGCTTTGGACTACAGATCGCATCGCACCCTGGCTAACTCTCGGTCTTGATCCCCCCACATAGCCTGCACATCCAGAATTCGTCCTCCGTCTCAGCACCGCAGCTAAGACAGACCCAACCAATCTCTTGATCTTGCGGTGGAGGGGAAAGGCAAGCGTCACAGCTGAGGGCTAAGGGTTTGTTGATGAGCGTGCAGGTTTCACACGTCCACGGCGGTGCCGTTCGAGAACGTGATTCTGATCCTAAGGAATGGGTAAGACGGCTCGAACCAGCTCCGGCCGTATTTGTCTCGAGCGTCTGGATTTCTTCATCGGAATCTAGGGTCAGGTCTATGGCTTTGCTCTCGATGCTTTGCTTGGCAGCCTTGTCGGCTTCCCTCTGAGCGTCTGTTCCAGATGCACAAGCAGTGTTGTCGCGTTTCCTCCTTTCGGCAGCCTAAAAAGATCCGCGGAGAACCAACAGTAGTAGGGGAAGGGGACAAAGAATAATCAGTGAGCCGGATCAGAATCGGGAAGGCGAAAAGGGATGTATCCCAAAGAGGGGGGAGGGGGGGTGAAACAACACTTACCTTTGACGCCAACTCTCTTGGAGTCAGTTGGACCCTTCCACCACCAACAGTCCCGCCTCCCAACCGTCTCCCACCACTCGATCCCTGAGCCCTCCTATTCTCTGCCGCTTCCCGGGCCTTGAGTCTTGCCAAGTGGGGAGGGAGGTTATGGGAAGTGCCGACCCCAAGTCTGATTCCGCGCGAGTGGAAACCTTCTCCGGAGTACCCTGATCTTCTGAGGTCTTCATACTCGGATTCGAGGACGGCGAGGTATTTGTAAAAGGAGTCGTCATGCGGACCGTGGACGTTGTGGGTCAACTTTGATGGAAGGGCGCGTGATGCGCGTGATGAGCGGCGGGGGGGGTGTGAAAGAAGGGGCGTGGACCTACCTCGTGAAGCATGGTGTACACAACATCGCTTTCGGGAAGGAAAGCGTCGGGGTCGAAGTGAGGCCGGAGCCTTACGAGGATCTGCTGACCCATATTTATGTCTAAAGAGAAAAGTAAACGGATGTTGGATCAGACAACTCGAGCCCCCAAAGCACGGGCGCTCGACAGGACGGAACGATGCTCACTTAGGCCTACGGAACCAGAGGCATTTCAGGTCAGCGAACCGGTTGACGCGCACGCCGGCGATGATAAGGTAGGGGAGAAACACGGGCGGGGACTCACCAAGTAGACCCGGATTATCGGGGAAAAACTCTGCGAGGACGGGCAAAACCCATCCTCTCTTTCTCATGATAGGCTTCACCAACGAGGCAATCTTCTGAAGCAGTTTCAGGGCACCGTCGGCTCTACGTCGATCCTTCAGATGAGTGAAGGATTTGACGTATACGTCGGCCATGGAATTGTATAAATCTACAGGGGTACCAGATTCGGGTATACAAGGATGAGTAGGAATGTGGCTGGGAGGGAAGGTGTGCCAGGGCGCCGGCCCTCAGCACAATTCGATCGTGGCCTAATATAAGCTCGCGCAGCATGGACTCTGGCCACGGACGCGTCAGCTCCCGCGCTTTAGTCATCCGCGTTCGGGATCTTTCGAGATGGATCAGGATCCGTCTGTACCGTGCTTAAGTAAACAACAGACGACAATGTTTGCAAGAAGTTTCGCGAATCGTTGTAGCTCCGTCAAGCAAACAAGAAAATGGGAACAAACGAGGGTGAACGAACAAGGGTTTTATTGGACCGTAAAAGAGTAAATTCCTTTGTTTCAAGGGCCCCTTCCTCCGAACCAAGAATGATGAGACAAGCGACGTCTTCCACAGCATGGTCGAAAGTAATTCACTAAAGATCACGAAAATTATGATATGTCAGTACCAAATATACGAGAGGCCGTCAGTCCAATCGCTGGCGGCGATTCATGTTAGTATCAATCACTAAGGATAACACTGGGGGGGCAACCCACGTTAGTATCGCCTCATCCTATCAGGGGTCAAATATTGGGGTGGTTCCGCAATGATTGTAGGAACTTCATGTGGGTTCGAGAAAGATGGATGGTCAACCCCGCGGCGTGGGTTATTTTGTGGACCGTTAATAACGGGGGTGACCAGGGAAGTCAATTTCAGAGGTGGTGGCCTCTTCTGTGACCTCCTGCTACGCCGGGAACCTTCAGAGTCGCACGAGTACGAGGAGTTGGAGTCTGATCCAGCCGATGCATGACTCTCGGTAGAGTCCCTTCGCTCCAACGAGATGACGGGCTGTTGTTGGCCGTTAGTGGTTAAGGCCGCAGAGTCCGACTTGAATATGAATGGCGTCAAAGGGCTCTTCTGTTCCATCTGAAGTTGTCCGTTGTTCCCGTTGTAGATTTCATGGTCACAGGCGACAAATTGACCATATCCGAGTTCTCCTTTAGAATGGTCACCACCGAAAAGCTCGAGACCCCTTTTAGCACGGCGTTTGCGGCGGCAGAATAAGAACAACGCAAGAAGGATCAGGACCAACACACCACCTCCAACCGCACCACCAATGATGTACTTCCGGTTGCTTGATGAACCTATCCTGCGGCAAACATTAGCCTTTTTTTCCAATGAAAACTTTCGGTGACACTCACGACGAGGTTCCTCCCTCATTCAGCACCGCTGTGGAAGTAGGCTGAAGCGTGCTAGTGGACAAAGAGACGGTGCTCGAGGCCGGCAAGCTGGGAGATGAAACGATTGTCGAAGAGGAAGTAGGTGTGGCATCGGTTCTAGATGTATGCGTGGTCGTCGGCTGCGGGTTGCTAGAGTGGGAAGGAGGGGTAGAAGAGATCAGCATTTGATCTTCATGATAAATTGAAACGATAAATACTTCAACGCTGATGATGGGACGAAGCGATCGGTCTGCGTTGGCTGTGGGGACAACGACGCAGGGCTGTCCCCCCGTGTGCTAGGGCCAGAGTTTGCAGGAGTAGAACCCTCGTCCGGAGGAGTGGAGGAGAATTGCCCGGGCGACGGGCTCGGTGTAGGCGTTGAACCCGGAGGAGAATTTTGATCTCTGCAGATGATCAGCAGGATGTGGATCAGCACTTCGGTACCGATCACAGGGCGTTCGGGGCTTACTGGTTAGGCACGAGGGTAGTGACTGGAGGGGGATTGTTGGGTTGTGGTGAAGGAACCGGAACAGAGTCCGACGATTGTGGCGGAACACCCGATGATCGTGGCAGAACATCCGATGATTGTGGCGGAACATCGGTCGGAGTGGACACATCAGGAGAAGGAGCAATCGTTGGCGTTGGCGGAATGCCAGTCGTAGTTGACGCGGGGTTTGGACCGTTGCTTGACGCAGGCACACCACTGGGCGGCGAATCGTTTACGGGCGTTGACGAAGGCCTACTCGCGCCCGAAACCGACGTATCTGTTCAAGGCCGATTATCTCAGGGTTTCTGCACCCCGTAGTGCAATTCTGATGGGTCATGTCAGAAAAAAACATTGCTCACCACTCGGTATTGGCTGGTCACCTGGATTGATTTCCCGACCGGCAGGGTAATGTCTCGTATAGAACAGAGAGACCATTAAGATATAACTTAAAGATTGAATAACAAAAAGAGAGAGAGACCAGCTGCTGAAAGGGTGAAAGTGGACTCCAGGCCAACCGAATGTCGTGCGGCTGCCACACGTCCGGTCTCATTATAAAGGAGCGGCACCGTTCGGAAAGATCCGAGCTCGACAATCGCCAGTCAACGTCCACTGTCTGAAACAGCGTCGGTGAGGGGTTGAGCATTGATGCATGATGCATCGCCGCGCGTCCTCGCGCGGTGCTTGTTGGCCAGCGTATGTCACATGTCAATACATCGATGGGGATAATGAATTACATACGGCTACATGTCGTGATCGAGAACATACGGATTAAACAAAATAATACAGCAAAGCGACAGGAAGCAAGCGACGAGATAGTCAACAATGTAATGATAACCCATAATCCCAGAGGAGCAGCAAACAGAGAACTTGGCAAAGCGGGTGAAGCGGGGGACGGCACAAAAACGTCTAGGAGGGGACTGCGAGACGGAGCAAGGGAGGAAACAAGACCAGGAAAAACTGGAGGAATCTCCATTTGCCGAACTAAAGTTTCGTGGCATGGAAGATCCGGAAGCACCTCACCAGAGTACAATCGTTACTGTCTGAGCTGATCGACCTTGAATGTTTCTTGCCTCTCGTCACCTTTGTTGGACCGGGCGGCTGGAAAGAGGAGTATCCAGAGTCGCAAGAGTCCGATGAGGTCCGATAAACGGTAGGCTTTTCTTTGCTACACCCTTTGCGTTCGCCACCAAGGTCGTCCCAGTCATCATCAGGGAGATCCAACATCCTCTGGTAAAAGCTGAGAACAAGAAATAGTGAGTAAAGATCTTGGACTGCAGAAAAGTTGGCACCCACTCCTCATACGCCCATAGCATATCCGTGACTTCATTCAATTCCTCTCCCTCTACACTGGGGCCGACGATGAAATCGATCAACGACGCCCTGCAACTCAAGACTCTGTGCATGCTCTCACACGCAGCCATTCGAACCTCCGATGCATCCAGGTGACACAACCCATGCGGGTAGAAGATGAGGAATGGATCACCAATCTTCTCTTCCGCGGACGCGCTGCCGAGACCCAGGACTCGTTGAGCCTTTGTCACGGTGTCATGAGGAGCAGATTGGGCGGCGTCCCTTTTACTCCGGAAGGCCTGGAGCAGGTTTCCGCCCCGCCGCGCATCTTCGATTTCGACGACCTTGAAGCTGGGTGATGGTAGTTCTACCCTGAAGTGCTTTTTGTCGTTCGCGCCAAAGACGATCTCCATCGCGGTATCGATTGTCCTGTGTGGCGTCTCCGGCATCCCATACCTCTCGACGAGCATCCGCCTGAAATACCGATCGATAGGATGCAGGCCGTCTCGCTGGTCTCCGCTTTCGGTGATTACACGAGACGAGCGTCCGTTCAGCACCAGGGCCTTGTGTTCTTCGAAAAAATATTTCGGGTATACCCGAACCAGTTCGTCGTCTATAACTTCAATAGCCCCTCCGGTCTTTAGGACCCGACGAACTTCGGTCAAGACAATGGGCCATTCCGTTTCGGGGATGGAAGTCCCCAGGCAAGACATTCGAACGAAATCCACCGATTCAGTTTTAATGGTCGGAAGGGACTTCAAACTAGAGGCCGTAACGCGTGAATTCACTTCGAACAGATGGCGGTCCTAAAATAGACACTCACAAATTCTGCTGCACAAACTCGACGTTGCTTGGGATCTGAATGTCCGGGTTGGGGCTAATGCAGTCCACTCCGATGATTTTCGCGTTCGGCCAGAAACGTGTTGCGGTCATTATCCACCGGAGTTGCGGCCCGCAACCCAGATCGAGGACCGTCGTCACTGCACCTCTGTTCTTGAACTTGTAGAGGCAGGGGGTTCCGGGTTCACAAATGTACTCCAGGAGTCGAGTGGTTAGGGCATCACTATCTGCGAGTGAGCAGGCCGTTCAACGCGTTCGTGAGGCTGATAACTCACCATTGGAGACTCGTAGGATCGTATGCTTGCATGTAAGGCACCGACTGGCCTAAGCGATGAAGTGGATCACCCCGGCGTCGACGGAACTGCTTTTCATACAACGAGGCTGGTGTTTCATGACTGCTGAGTGGTTGCTCGTGATAAAATCCGGTCGTCTTTTCATCTAATTTCAGTGGTTTCGGAGCCTTGGACCGGAAGGAGTCATTTTGCCTCGCCGGCGAACTGGGGAGTTTCGGTGAGGCCTTGGAAGCAGACCGAAGTGAGGAGTTCGAGGAGGTATCGAGGGATTTAAGGCCCGCCGCCGATGTCATACGGAGCAGGTTTGCTGAAGCCGAGGTCGGGGTTGATGGAGCTGACGTAGGTGAATGCTTCTCCGAGCCGGTGGCATTTCCGTTGGAGGTAACTCGAACAGTAGAAGTTCTCCGACGCGGTAGCTGTGTTGGAGGACTTGTAACCGATGATTCCTTTCCCTTCCCCTCCTTCCCAAACCTGGAAACGGATGTTGATGGCAGTAGGCGGGAGATTGGATCTTTGAGTCCACTCATCTCTTCCCGCGGGTGATGATGCTAGAACGGGTGAATTAACACTATTGGACTGTGGGGAACTGAAGCGGGGAGTGAGTGGTGGGAAGGTAACGGGAAACCCGCTTAGAGTACGTGGCGGCGACAACCGGGGTGGAAAATCACCGCAGTTGTATTGGCGGTCATCTTATATACGCCCCACCGAAGATAACCCATGGCCCGCAAAAACCGTCCGTGTCGATCAATTGTCCGCGGAAGAACCGCACTTATTCGGTTTGTAACAAGTACCCCCTGTTTGTTTCTCGGCCAATAGCCATAGAAACAGGCCATGGGGTTTAGCACGGGTGCCCGTTCGCCCAAACCAATTTGCCAGCACGCTTCCGATTGGGCGCGAGATGCAACCACGGGAGCGTGGTTTTCCGCATCAATCAATCGAATCCTCAATCATGTCCTCCGTCGGGGATCTAAGATGCACTGCAGGCGCCAGAATCAACGTGTAAAACTCACCCTCGTGTTTCCGCGATAAGACGGGGTGCGGTGAGGGTTGTGCCCGCAACGGAGCGGCTTGTACGCCGTGCCCGAGGCGTGATCCCGGCGCTATGGACGTGCGAGGATCGTGATTGGTAAGTTGCCATGCACGTGACTTTATGCCATGATGCAGAGACGAGAGGACCATGGTCCAATTCACGCGGGACTACAACGGTTCATTGTGCGACGGTCATCCCCGAGGCTATGCATGAACAAGCTCTCCCATGGGTGGAATATCCCTTCCCCCAAGATCAATACCGATGTCAGCGGAGTAAATTCCTGGCGGAACGGAGGCAAACATTCGATTAGAATTCATTCGCCAGCAATTCCGATGATTTTCGCGAGTCTAACTGAAAACGACTTATACGTACCCCCTCCTCTTGGCCAAAGGATTCACGCTTTCCAATGAAACGACGATCGGTGGTCCCCATCTCATTTCTTGTGAACCTAAAGCGTGAGATGAACAAATTTCCGTTGTTTCGCGCAACTTTGGCCATTTACCGTTCGTGGGTTACCACAAACAGGGATGGCGTGGAATTCGTATGGGAGAGAGGGAGGACCCGGGGGACTCTCACCAGTCATAATTGCGCCGCAGTCGATGGGTGGCCGATGAGTGCAGGAGTCTAGATCATCTTTCACACGGACAAGATAATCACTGGTCGGGTCTTGAATAGTCTTAGGTAGGCGTACACGCGAGGCACGGATCAGTAACATCCAGCAGATTCTGATTTTCCACGGGTTTTTGGAAAACGTGAGGGGGACGGTAGTGGTGGGGGCGGCGGACTTGAAGTCCTTGCGGAACTGAAGGTGACGTCACGGCAGAAGGGTTGATCTAAATGGGCGTCTGTCAGACTGTTGGGCGGTTTGAGTTTACCGCTGAACGTTGGATGCCAGACGCTGCCACATCCGCCCAACATTTCTTCTGAGATCAAGCCACTCACCTCAGATTGTACTATCGCTCTTACGACCGTAGGACTCAGTGTCGAATTCACGAGGATCTGGCTGGGGAAGAAGTGAAAGGAGACCTGAACGGCTCAAAGGATAGCCTCAAAGTGCTCGAACACATATCCATATATCTAATAGTACAACGTCGCGGTAAACAGATTTACATAGGTGCTCGTACTCGTACATACCTCCGGATTTGACGCGGCATTCATTCCGACAACTCTTATTCCGGGTCAGTCTCCTGCATACTGACCCAAACCCCGCCATTTGCAAACGTCATGATGTCAGATTTTACCCAAACCTTTTCAACGGCCTTCCTTCCTGAGCCCAATACCCATTCTGCTGGAGGCTTAGCCTTGGGATTTGAATCCATGTCCAACGATATCCACTTGTAAGTTTGGACGAGGCGAACAATTATCGTAGACACTTCGTTGTATGCGAACTGTTGTCCGAGGCAAATCCGTGGCCCGGCACTGAATGGGACGAAGATGAAAGGATTAGGGACGAGATATTTCTGGACTCGCTCATCCAACCACCGATCAGGGTCGAACTCTTCCGCTGTAAGGGACAGGGTTAATAACGAGTCCTGAGGAGTAGGACTGATATGAACGGAAACTCACCGTCAGGACCCCACAGGTCTTTTCTTCGGTGTATCATCCAGGGCAGAACGTGAATCTGCGTATTACCCGGGATGTATATTGGCTTTCCCCCATCGAGGGCTGGCCAAACCGACCCTTTTTTGGAGCATCTGATATTCCATGGACTGCGGCCCCCTTCTCAGCCTGATTGTGGGCATAGGAGAGAACGCCAATACATACACGCTTGGATACAACCTTAATGTCTCTGTGGCAGATTAGCGTGGATAAACGTCGGACTGTCGTGAACCAGTCACCATTCAAAACCGCTCGGAGATATTTCATTTCCCTTATACTCTCTGGACCGACTTTTCCATTGGGTCCAACGGTCTCCGTAACCTCCCTCCGGAGACGAACAAGGACACTCGGGTGTTCAGCGAGCATCGTCACCGTGAAAGTAGCCAAAGCAGCAGTCTGTCAGGGTCCGTTTGAGTACCTCCAAGCCCATGCAAACTAACAACAACCCTCACTGTGTCACGACCGGCCAACAGAATATTCAAGACCTCGTTCCTGATGACATCGAGATCTGTGTGCTTTTAGAGTGTGATATCAGGTGGTGGCTTGGAAGTTTGCTCGTACCGTCCGTTTGTTGCACAAGATGATCAAGCAACGTTTCATTGCCCTGATCCACCTCATGTGCTCTCTTGGCATCTCTCTTTCTCTGCAAAGCAGTATTGACGAGAGGGTCGAGGAATAGGTTCGCCATCTCCATCTGAGTCGCAACCTTATCCTCCCAGAACTCGGTCAAGCGCCATTCTTTCGCAAAAATCGCACGAGGGTAGGAGTACTCTCGAGCTCGGCTAAATGCGGAAGTGAACTCGTCCGAAGGGTGGTCACGCGGGGGTGCGTGACCCCTGTACGTAGACGGGTAGGGTAATTCACCTGAAAGACTCTTTACATCTTGGCCGAATAGAAATTCCGTCGCAGTGTCTATGGTGTACCTGGATAAGAGGTCTTGAATGTCGATGGAGATTCCACGTGCGAGTCGTTCCTTCAATTTGGACATCACCAAATCTGCGTGACGGTCAAAGATCTCGAAGTCATTGATTCTGTCTCTGCTGAAAAATGGACGAGTCATAGACCTGTGGAACCTAAAGCAGAGTTGATCGATAAGGGTCGTGTATCTCGACCATCCCTTGGACCACCGACTCACTTCCACATTTCCCCTGAGAAAATTATCAGGCGTCATTCGAAGGGGTGGGATCTGAGGACATACCATCTGCGTTGAAGATCCCAGTACCGAACAACTGGTGAAAGGTGTCCCTAAACACTTCACCCTTCTCATAATTTTCGAAATCTGTAGAGAAGACAATCTTCGGAGGTTTAAGTGGGGAGATAAAATCGCCCTGTATGATCTCCCCTCATACCTTGAGGTAATGTGGTTCCAATGTCAAAATCTGTGATGTCTGTCAGCAACGTTCGACAGCGACAATCGAAGGACACGAAACTAACATGCGAGGACCCCATGAAACGTACGTCGATAGTTTGACCGGATTCCGCCGTCCATTCATCCACTCCATCGCCTCAATCAAGTTTAGTTACGCCTCGAGAGAGCAGGCATCGGGACATTCAGAACTCACTTATATAACCTGTCTCTTGTGCCTCCAACAGAGTGACAACAAGATCCATCCCAAGCAGCTTTTTTCCTGCCACCTTTGGAGCCAACCGTGCGCCGAGAGCCACCGCGGTCCGTTTGTCTCTCCAATAGGAGAGTTCGCTTCGGGCATAGAGTATTGCAGGAAGGGCGATGACGGAAGCCGCGACGATTGCCCACACAGGAACGTATATCCCTGCTGCATCGACCACGAGGTAGGCGAGGGCGACAGACAAGACGTAACTCGCAGTTTTCCCGCTGAACACCTGGGAAACGATATAGGACGGGCCAGGCGGAAGTTTTGGTTTGGAGATATTCATCGTTGCAGAATGGGCAACGGGGGACTGGAGAGCCCTCCTATATACAACTAGAACGGACCACCGTCGGAACGAGGGGTGTGTGACAACCAGATGAGAGATTCAGCCGGGAGTACTGCTTTTCAGCAGCCGGAAGAAGTGGTCCTTGAACCCCAGTAAAAAGTCCGACGACCGGGATCAACCAGCGGCGATTCCTGTCGATGAAATCAAGCCCGAGCGATCCGGAA
>Ga0307515_10012533_pt1 | contig 15946 bp, 15 predicted proteins | sample 17_EM_MG_FD_194513 | JGI IMG/M metagenome (GOLD analysis project Ga0307515, IMG submission 194513) | Populus trichocarpa ectomycorrhiza microbial communities from riparian zone in the Pacific Northwest, United States - 17_EM | ecosystem: Host-associated > Plants > Roots > Unclassified | place... | reverse complement strand
CCCAATTTCCCCACACGCACCCCCCCCCCCCCCCCCAACCTCTCCCTATGCAAACAGAGCTATAAGATGACCGAAATGGCCACCATAAACCTTCCCGATGACGTACAATCGCTTTCACAGCTCATCGGGATCCAAAGCACAACACAAGCCGCTCTCTATGTAGCTCTTCGTAAATAGCGGATTATTTACGGTGGCACTGAATCCATGATCAGGTCGGTGTTGCGGCCCTCGCCCTTCTCGTTTACGAATACCTCATTACATTGTGAGCTTTGATGCCCATGCAGCTTCTTATTCGCTCTTATGTCTGGCCACAGAGACTTAGAAATCAAATATATTTGGACGGGAAGAAGGATCTCCGTAACGGGTGTTTTTTTTTTTGTGGTGCGTTGATCGCTAAACAGGGGCCCCGTTATAACCATACAAATAGAATCGCTACTATTCCTTGGTCCGAGCCGCTGTCTATATATACTGGGTGTTCAATCTGCCTGCAAACCCGATCTCGACAACGTGAGGGGGTCAACACTAGCACTCAGGAATGTTCCTCATGCTGACCTCCACGTCTACTCAGGTGCATTCGTATGATGGACTTCAATTCATGGTCGACTATGCTGAGCGTGCTAACGGTGGAACGTGAGCACTACAACCTTGTTTTATGTTGTCCGACTCACACTTTACTAGTCCTTATGTCAGTGCCATTCGCCATTCTTACTGATACCCTTCTCATATCCGCGCAAAGGCTGCTCCGAGCATGGGCGCTTTGGAATCGGCGTCGGGACGTCGGTTTCTTCTTCATTGCCCTATGCTGTGGCGGAGTTACAGCAGCTATAGCCACTTTCTGGAACAGATCCCTGGTGAGTGCGGATTGCGCCACACAACCAATTGATGAACAGGCTAATGATGGCCTCAAGTACCTTCCTTGGGTGGTACCTCTTCCGCCTAATTCTCTACTACCATGTTATCGACCATCCCCATTCAAATATGTTGCTGCATATGTCATTGCTTTGGCTGTAGAGTGTATTTCTTTGGTATTCATGCTCGGGAGAGTCGTCTGGCTACGATATGGGATCAAGCATGACGTACCGATTTTAAAAGCATTAGGGGCTCAGTGAGTGCCTTGTTAGATCCAAGAGGAACGCTAATACCCAGAATAGGGGTGTCTATTATTTTGTTGTGGTCATCTGTAAGTCCTGCCACCGTCGTCTAGCCCTGTGTGGAGCTCCGGATAATTCGTACCCATCAATGGTACAGTGCATCGATGATGAGTGGATTCAACTATCCGGCTCGCAACGGTCCATCATCAGAAGTATTTTTATTCTAACAAATACTCAGCGACTATGGGCTTCACCGTATTCGCGGGTTATTTTGAAAAGGTGACGCCAAAATTCAGCACAAGCTAAGATTCGCTCACGGCCTCCCTAGCTCGCTCGCCCAGTACTATTCAGTGGGTATGCACATCCATCCCTTCTCCCTTATGTGATCAGTTCTCATTTACCTCTGTGTAGCATAACACCGAGTATAACGTCGCTCGCATGCACTCGAGTCTTTCTGGCGCTACGTGGAAGTTACCTCCAATCTGGCACAGACAACCCGCCTGACCGCAAGCATGGCACATTTTCGTCCTACCATGGCCCCGGCGATGACCGAAACCTCTCCCTGGATTTCTACGTTTCTAATGCAGGGGAAACGACAGCAATTTCAACAAGCGCGGGTGCTTATGAAATCACCACTGTTGGAAACGCTACGGTTGGAACGGAATTGAGCTCAATTGAGGATGCATCGGGGGCCCCTCCATTGCAGCCTCGACAGCCTCGGCACCACAAACCGCATATCGAGGAAGTGCCCTAGGCTAACTGTGACTAGCAGCACTTTGGCTTATTGACCGACTATCGCAACCCGCCAACGGCCGCCTTTCCCTATGAGAACATTAAGAGAAGCTCGAAGAGGTCTGTGTACAAGTTAGGATACCCTCCTGTACGGAAAGATGTCAACCACAACTGCTAATGTTTGTGCATGACTTATATATAGAATTCAACGAAGATTTTACATTGTACACAATCCCCAATGGCTTGCTGCCCACGAAACTGAGCACATATTTGCCGGTCCGGGGCCATAGCCTCGCAGATGGGAGACTGAAAAGTACCAATATAGGCATGGGGTCGTGTTGGATCTCGCTGCATGTGCCACTATCGAAACACCTGGGTCTAGCCCCGTTTACTTCTAGAATCTTGAGGAGCTCAGATAGCCATTTTATTGTCCAATGTTGGATATCGGGAGTTTACCATACCCACGCGTAGCCAAACGGCAGCTTTATGCCGAATAGGCTGTGTTCGGCGCTACGTCCGATTGTTATTTCCATTCGTTGGATGCGAAGTGGTACGACCTCCGCCTGCTACGGGCACTTCTATGTCACAGCCTATAGATAGCCGAAAGTCTATTCTTAGTTAGTGTGGATTTGTAAGCGAATATCCCCTTCCTCTCATATATGAAGATCCAGCGGAGGTGGTCCAGACACGATATTGCGCAACACGCGAATGCCATGAGCTAGCTACTTTGTTTTTTAAACTTCCGGGATAACCCCGAATCCGTCACAAGCTGAACTCTTCCGTGATCCGTTGCCTGTCACTGCCTCTTTTGAGATCTTCTCCCTGCACCAAGGAGGCTTCCTTCGTCAATCCAAGAACTCAAAGGTGTCTGTGGTTCTTGGCACCGAGACTGTCACCGAGCGGTCACCGAGCCAACGGAACCCACAAATGAATTGAATCCAATACTCAGTTCAAAGCCAATCCGTTATAAACCCGCTGCTGTTCATCAAGAGGCTTACCCAGGGACTACCTCTCATCACAGGATGGCCATAGCCATTCACCTCCCACAAGGTGTAAAGTCGCTTTCGGAGCTCATCGAGATCGAAAGAACAACACAAACCACCCTCTATGTAGCCCTTCGTGATTTAGTGGATCGAATTTCGATGACGCTAAATCTATGATCAGGTCGGCGTTACAACAGTCGCTCTTCTCGTTTACGAATATCTGACCACATTGTGAGCCTTAAATTTCATCCAGCTCCTTTTAACTCACTCATAATCATCACCATAGGGACCTAGAAATCCAATATATTTGGACAGGGAGAAAAGTCTCCATAACGACTATTTTGTTTTGTGTGGTACGTTGAAAGCTAGACAATTGGGTTATGGCATAATGAGACCTATAGAATCGTTACTATCCCTTAGTTCGAGCCACAGTATATATACACTACTCGCTCAACCCATCTACAGACCAGGCAACGTGAGACGTCAATGGTAGTGAATATCTCTCATAGCTCATGTCCAGGTTCCTTCAGGTGTATGAGAGTAACGGACTTCAATTCATGGTCGACGATGCTGAGCGTGCTAGCAGTGGAAAGTGAGCAATACAAGCGTATATTATATGTTACCCGACTCACAGCTTGCTAGTACTTATGTCGGTGCTACGTCAGTGATATCGGCTATTCTTACTGACCCTTCTGCGTGAAGGCTGCTCCGAGCATGGGCGCTTTGGAATCGGCGTCGAGACATCGGATTCTTCTTCATTTCCCTATGTTGTGGCGCAGCGGTAGCAATTATAGCCACTGTAAGGTCTACACTCCCTGTAAGTATGAAGTTTCTCACACACCCATTAATGAAAAGGCTAACAATAGGTCTCAAGCCCCTTCCTCGAGTTGCACCTCTTCCTCCTCCATCTGTGCTACCATGCGAACGACCCTCCCTATCTAAATATGTGGTGGCATACTCCATCGCCTTGATTGTAGAGGGCACTTCCTTGGTATTCATGCTCGGGAGAGTCGTCTGGCTGGGATCCGGGATCAAGCGTGATGCACCGATTTTGCAAGCATTGAAGGCTCAGTGAGTGCCTTACCAGATTTAAGCGGAGCGCTAAGGACCAGGGTAGAGGTGTATATTACTTTGTTATTGTCATTTGTAAGTCCCGTATCTTTTGTCTAATCGTTCCTGGAGATCCGGGCTGTCCCTCCCCATCATCTTGGATGGTGGATCGATGGACTTAATTATCTGGCTTGCTTGCGACACTCCGTCACTCAGGGTTCTTAACCTAACAAACCTTCAGCGGCTATGAGCTTCACTATCTTCTCGGGTCATTTTGAGAAGGTAATGTCATAAGCGCAGCACAAGGCTCGTCTTGCTCACAGAATTCGTCCACAGCTCGCTCGCCCAGTATTATTCAGTGGGTATGCGCTTTCTTACCCTCTCTCATTCATGATTGATGCTTAATTATGCATAGTATCACACCAAGTATTACGTCACTCGCATGCACTCGAGTTATTTTGGCACTGCGTGGATTGTTCCTGCATTCTGGCATGGACGCCCCACCTTCCTACGCATCTGGCACATTGCCACCCTACCGTGACTCCGGCACTGACCGAAAAGATAGGAGTTCACGACGGCACAACCGCCGAAATCTCTCCTTGGATTTTCTTGCTTCTGACCCTGGGGGAACAACAGCGCAGTCCACAAGCGCGGGTGTCTATGAACTCACCACCTTTGGGAACACTACATTCGGAATGGAAGTGAGCTCAGTTACGGGATTCACGGGGAGCCCCTCAAGTGCACCCTCAGCACATGTTGCATACGGAGCGAGTGCCTCTGTACATGACAGGCAACGCTTTGGTTTGGTGTCTGGGTATAATAGTTCGATAAAGGCGGCCTTTCCCCATGAGGGAGGTTCAAAGGGCATTCAAAGCACGGGCGAAACGGCCATGGAGTGAGCGATGGCTAGTCCTGATTAGCTTGTAGACATCGGTTTTCCTTTACTCTTTGTATCATTACCGAAATGCTCCCACTTTGATGAGTGGGCTTGTGTGACTTTGATCATGTCCTTTCAAAAGCTCTAGAATATCCACCTGGGCAGAAGGATAGAAATTACAATGGCCATTGGTTGTGTATGACATAGAATTTTAGAATGCAGCGAACTTTTTATACTGACGCGCCCAATGTATATATATCTTGCTGCCAATCACTGATAGGACCATATACTTGTTCTTTCAGTATCGTAACCTTATATATGGAAGCCTGGGAGACACACTAATGGGATTATGAGAACCAAATTGTTGCGTTCCGATCATGCCTGCTAATCCTTTCGCGTTGCCTTGAGGATGCGATGATGCATGTGGTGTGACCATGTGCAAGACGCCTCAGACAATTGTACGTGGATATAAATGCATAAGTTGCAGAGCTCCCACTAACATAACATGTGACGAAATACCATAATTATAATCCACCCACATTCCACCTCCCGAATGGCCCCCAAGGGAGCAACCGACGATACCTCCGGCACTAGGTTGTGTTTACGTCTTGTTGTGGTAGGATAGCCATAGACTTAACGCCAAATATATGATACGTACGAAGTGCTCTCAATAATTTGTCAGGTACCACAAGCTTTGTCACTTTTCGAAGTTACCACCGTATGGTTGTCATAGTAAATTTGTAGTGGAAAGTAAAATTGTTTCTCATGCAACGCATCTGTTGGCCGGACAGCTGTGTCGCCATCGCCCGACTTGTGATGGGCCTTGGCCGGGGGCACCCCGTGTGGTTGACTGAGATGGGGTTATAAGGGAGCCATAGTGGTCGGGGGGTATCAGGACACGGACTGGAGCCCAGGGGCGAATGAGAGAGATGGTCTATGATATGAGCTGTTTCGTGAGAGAAGGGGGAATCCTCTGAGCGATGAGAATGCACTTGAAGAGGATCTCTTCTTCGTCTTTGAGAGCCACTGGAACGAAAGCGCAAAAATGAGTACGAGAGAACCAAAAAATTAAAGGGGGGACTCGTGAAGAGTAGCACACTGCATGGGTGAGAGGAAAATCGAGAAGGTAGGTGCAGAAGATTCCTAAAAGCGAAAGGACTGACTCACGGCCAGTGGTCGTGTATTGCTTAATGGGGGACAAGAGGGCGCACAAGGAGAGAGGGCAAATCGCCACGCCCCTTTTATATCTCCAGAATGCAGTCATCGATACTTCTGGTTGTGCGTAAATGGTGTGAATCAGGAAGTAGCCGTGAGGAATATCTTCTTGTCCCAGCATTAGATCGATAGATACCATGAGGCTTCCTCTGAAGGCTATTATGCTTGGCGTATCGACATCCTGGCCTGCTCATATGCGTTAATTCCAGCAAGGCGTCGAGCTCGCCATATATCCGGTATGGGCGTAAACCTGCTGTTGAGTGAGATGACTCGTCACACTTGTTTATAGGTTGCACGACGCGTTTACCTCTATATACATTACGGTTATTTCCCCAGCTCTCTTCCCGCGTTCGGTTGTTCAACACCTACCCTACTGGTGGGGAAGTAGATAAGAATAGGTTAGGAGACTGCAAAGCAGACGCCCGGCTTTGTGTCATCAATCTCTGGTTTCTTTGTCTCCGACAGCCTTGATGGGCGGACACCTCAAGAGCAAAAATTGCCGATCGATTCCGATAATTTGACACGGTCATTCTTGTTCTTGTATCTGAAGGAAGGAGGTGTACATAGTACTGAGAGCGCTCTGAGCTTTAATAGTGGCACGACAATTAAAAGTAGCTTGCTTGTTTGACCTCCTTGTAGAGAGGGCTTAATTGACTCGACTTTCCCTGCACCTACAAGTGCTTCTACTAGGTTGTAGTATCCACAACGATTGGCGACTACGCCAGTGCATGTAGTAGCCTTCTGCAGTATCTGATTGCGCTTTACGGTCAGGTATACTGTACGGTGTGCCCCGCGCTTGGCTGGACTTGCGTCTCAGCTCCTTCTCTTACCCAGTCACACTTTGGCACACTTGGTTGTACTTCGGGCGTACCAAAATTTACTTTAGTGCATCTTTGGTCTACCTTGTGGCACTTTACGGTTAGTTGTAAGTTCTTTGACAAGACCATTTCAAGTCCCCACCATTGACGCCTAATATCAATATCAGGCGTTTGCCTGCCTGGGCTATGTGTAATCGGCCATGATGATTATGCTGAACGATCCCAGGCAGCAGGTTCGTGAACCAGTATCGATGGTCCCCATATGCGTGTGTCTCGTTTCATCACCATGGGCTTACCATACCTTGATGCAGGAAATTCCAAGACTTGTGCGTTTGCCTACCAGCTCACACTGGTGTGCCCGTTCCAACTCAACCCCTAACTCTACTGATGACAACGACCCCGGACGTGATTGGTACCTTGGTAATAAAGAAGTCCACGAGCTGGTGTCCCACGTTTTGCCGAAGCTGGGCGGCCTCGCCATTCACCCACGACGACTTCTCCGTTCTTCAGGTCTCACAGTCGATCACAAACAAACTCGACAACCTAGAGAACGGTACAAGCCTACGTGTGGCCGACCACCCTTGGTGTCCTTCCAGGCGCTCTCATGCAAAGTGTTAGCCACCGCTTGAGCTTTGATCTTTGGGTCACATAAGTATCTTCAATAAAACACGAGTGAGAGGTAACAGGCATATTCGGGCCAGAGGATTACATAATGAGCTGGACGCTCAGAACATTTGCTTGGGCCCGCAACAGGACAACAGGATGTTTGACATGGCGCGCGGCCTCTTTGGGCTGAAACGCGCTGAGTAGGTCCTTGTGAGAGCATTATCAATGTAGGGTTTACGAAATATTTTGCTGTTTTTTAAGTCCCCACCTATCTTGTGTCGACAGCCTCTATTGAAAGTTAACCCCGCCCGCCGCTGCGCTTTTCAGTGCTACCGCGCTTGGCCATCACTCTTTACCTCCAACACTACTACTATGAGCACACAAGGTGGCCTTCAGAGAAGGCGCGTCGCAGCGACTAGCACTTCCAGCGATGGCTTCGTCGATCCAGACGAAGAGCGGCCGACGAGGCCAAGTTTCACACCAACGACGCCGAACTCGAACGTGGACCTAGATGGAGGTCGCGAAGGCCGCGTGGCGCATGCAGGGACAGCGATGGAAGGGGGTTCAAAAGTAGCATATGATCCCCGCGACCTCGTAGGCGCTGGGAGTGGCGGCTCAGACGACTCAAAAGTACCAAAGCTCACCTTACTGGAGGAAGTAATACTCTTGGGCATCAAGGACCGCGCGGTGAGTTTTCGCTTTGGAGACTCTGCAGCTCTTCCCCCCTGCAAGGAACCCCCTCGTCTTGCTACCCAACTCGCCCCACTTAATGCACACTGCCGTACAAGCGTGCACCGGGAACCTTATGATATTGCTGACGCCGTTGCACTCGGCGCTTGACCCTAGCTATGGAATATCGAACTGACGGACAGAGGATAGGGGTATCTCTCCTTTTGGAACGACAATATATCATATGCGCTGCGGGGGTGTATCGTCATTGAATTGGCCCTACGTCGACGCATAGCAGTGGTGAAGGATCCAGCAAGGAGGCGACTTCCTCTTGCAGACAGGTTGGTCTACGGTATAATCAGAGTACGGCCTACTTACCATATATCAGACCCATCGAAGTCTTGTCGGACCGCCAGACTGGGGAGACTATCCTTGATGAAGCCTTGCGGTTAATGAAGAGTCAACAAGATGGCCCAGGAGGAGGCGTCCAGGGAGAAAAGATGGGTGTAGGGAGCTGGGTTGATCTGATGAGTGGTATGTGGCTTGAGGTTGTGCCCTACCTGTCTCATTAACTTCTCAGGGGAGACATGGAACGTCCTTAAAATCGGCTACCAACTAAAACAAGTCCGCGAGCGGCTTGCAAAAGGTCTTGTTGATAAAGGTGTTCTTCGCACTGAGAAAAGGAATTTCCTCCTCTTTGATATGGCCACGCATCCGGTCGCAGACCCAACTGTGAGTCGCTGATGTGTAGTCTTCGAGTATCTGCTGATCCCTTTATTAGATAAAGGAGTCGATTATGTCCAGGGTTGTTGCCCTTCTCACTGCCCGCACAACATCTATTCCCCCTGCCGCCCTCCACTCCTCCAAGACTGATGCAGCCATCGAGTTTCCGGTTACCCGAGCGGTTTCTCTTGTATGTGCTGCCTACGCGGCATCCGTTCTTGACAACGCCCTGGTTCGTCTAGGTTATGACGAACGAGAGGCGGCCTTCAACCGATCCGATGAGCTCCTCAACGAATTCTGTATCTGGCCACTGGGTTCGGGCTCCTCAGGCGGGCCAACGCGACGCGGTGTTGGGACTGGTGGTTCAGGTCCGACATCCAGGGAACTTATTCTCGCGTTGGTCCAAGCGGTCAAGGCGGAAATGACTGAGGGTAAAGAAGGGGACGACCTCTGTTTCGAAGTAATTGTGACTGTGTTCGAGGTCTTCTCGAGAATGGACTCTTTGTTAGGTTAGTTACAGGTTCCGATAATTATTGATATACCTCGGCTGTGTTTCTTGATCCGCAGCAGTGGGATATATGCATAAATGCGAAAATCAGCACTACTGTAGCTAGAATGGGTAACAACATGAGATGAGTGTTGATCGGAGGTGCAAGAAATAACATATCCACTCTATTCAATTCCATAATAAGGATACCCCTGAAAACGTAAGTCTCTTCAGCGCATCCAGGTCAGGTGCTCTTTAGCACCAAGCTAAGTCTAGTCATAGCCAATTCGGTCTGTCTCTGGCGGTCTTCCTTTTCTCGCTTCTTCGCTTTAAAGACAGTGGGATCAGTGCTTCTCAGTGGTGGTAACTTAGCATTTGTCTTTATTTGGTCATTGGCACCAGAGTTGGAGCGGACCACCCAACTTTGGACTCTAGTCAACCTTGACCGAGACGCCTATAGACTTCCTCTCTCCGAATATGGCCTTGAAGCATTCGGGATAGCGGCTGGATCAATAAGCCTTGTTGCCACTGTAGTTATTGTTTTCCAAACCGCAAAGCAAAGCGAATCCACGACATTATCCATAGCCGTAGGTCCTCTCCCTCTCCTTGATCTTAGCATCTAAGCAAGGCCACCAGATCTTAGCAGTTCCTATACGCCAGCAAGGCGTCCTGCTTCAAGTCGCCTTCACTCTATCTCGGTAGCGACGTTCGCTGTTCCCACAACATATGCCAAACTAAATGCCAGCGCATCCGCTCAAGCTATACAACCCCACGACTCTCCCTTCCGTCGTTCGCCAATCCTGCCTCGCGCTGCTCCTTTACTAGGGTTCCCAAGCTCTGCGCCACTCCGTATAGACACCCACATTCACTGGCTGCAATACATCAATATTCGTGCCCGCTTTTGTTCTGATACTTCATCAGCACGACAGCCCTTGTCCTACCCTGCATAGTTGGCAACAAAAATTATCAACCCGTCATAAATTTGTCTGGATTCGTACTCCAACATTCTTGCGAGTGTGGCCATCCGCTTTTAGCTACTCCAACAAATCCCGACATCTGGGTATAAACCCATCATGGCTTGCACAAACTCTCTTTTTCTCGCGATTGCTCAGTATGCACGGCTCCAACTATCTCCAACTATCTTCCCTGGCATGCCGTCCGGTAATGCCGCCGTTTCTGGCTCGCAAGAGTCACCTCTGTCTCCCTCCGCCGTTACGCTCACCCTTCCAACTATACACCCTCATTGCTCTAACCCTCCAATGCCTCTTGTTGCCTTGCCCTCACCTGATTTCAACCTCAGTCCCGGAATAAGAAGGTCCTGCGAGCGTGTCAATTTATTCAAGGTCTTCGGAAAGGTGCCCGCTCCCCTACGACTAACTGCATCCAAAATTGGGCCAAGGGAGATGTGGAAGAGAAGGCTGCGGGAATTCTGGCTCAATACTGGTGCAGAAACGAGGGATGGAAATCAGGAAAAGCAGCCCCAAAGTCGAAACGCCTGCATCTTGGGAGCTGCATTGGGGCTACGCTGATGTTGAAGAGTACGTGCTTAAATCCTACATATCCCTGAGTGACGATATTAATAAACTGACCACCACCCTCATATTCAGCCGAGATTCGATGGAAGTGAGGACGCCCATTCTCTCCATCGAAGGTCTCGCCTACAGATATACTTGGCCGAGGAAGAGCCGGATTTTGCGGATCCTCCATTCAGTCCCCTAAAACGGGAGAGAGAAACACGCCGGGCCTCCTTGGCGCTTCGCCCCGCCTCCTCGGGTGGCCCAGCCCTGCAAACTCTTTTCCCTCCGCCCGTCTCGGTTAACTTGGCCGTTCGGAGGGGCATCACCGTACCCAGTCGACTCCCTCCCGCTCCGCCGCCACGAAGACGGCCTCATCGGTCCATCGAGCTGTCTCAGCTGCCCAGTGAGTCCGCTCACAACGTATCTGAGCCCGGGACTTCTGCATCGCTCACCCCAGAGGAAGGTTTCATTCTACTCCAAGTTCGGGCACAGCAACCGAGAGCAACACGCGGCTGGGATATAGATGGAGCTTCAAGCATGTCAGAGGACTGAATCCTCGAACTCAACCGACCTCTGCTCTGCCCCAAATTTCCACTATCAGCGTCCCAATAAACACTCGTCCTGAAGGCTCAGACAACGTTGCAACCGTAGCAGGACTGAAGGATCGCTGATTGGATCGATCTCCGAGTCTTCCTCGGACGAATCGGAGCCTCTCAGCACTCGGCCTGATGATGCCGTTCCAGATATCACCATCACCGGAAGCAGAAAGGGCCCTAATGCACCTTCTGACCACCTTCACTTCTCTTCGTGGGCTAGAGCAGACAAGTATGCTAGCAGCTTCCTCGATTTCGACGCAGGTACCCCACACTCGCCTCTCACGCCTGCAACGCAATCACCATTCAGCGTCGCACAATCCCAACTCCTCACCTGCTGCGGTGGTTGCTCTCCGGAGAGCGTCGATGCAGCCGCCGAGCAGAGCAATGCAGGCACTTCGATCAAGAGTTTTGAAGAGCAGGAGTAGCGTGACTGGGGGGCTAGAATGGGTGCGAGCCCTATACGAGCCACGGAATCAGGGATCATTCCATTCGTCGTTCCAAAACTAGGCCGAGCCCATTACGCCTCGGTACCCCGTATACAGATTCTGGCAATGGCGTGTACATTAGTGGCGCCAACATGGGGGGCAGTGGGATCACTGGTGCTTACCACACGAGAGTGGTTGGACAGTTGCAATGGCGACGGAAAAAATCGGAGTGCGTCGTAGTCACCCTCTGAGACGCGGGAGTGGTAACACTTTGCCCAGGTGGAGCAGCAATAAGCCTTCAGGTGGGACCATTGGTGTCATTATAGGAGTCGGCGTGTTCCCTGAGATCAGTTCAAGGGACGGTACTCACAAGAGTATGTGGCATGACGATTGACGATCGCCCAACTATCGGTGCCTCACCTCAGTCACCAACCCGCCCATCTATATGCAAGGCGGAAGACTAATCATTATGTCAGTCACTGCCGTTCTTCTGGTGCTCGTTCGGAAACCAAAATTTGTTTCCTCCGATCTCTCCCATGCCTCTACCGGATGGCGGACGGGCAGTAGCGCCAACTTGGCTGGTACGGAACGTGCCGCCCATGTGCTTAAGTAGTGCATTACTTGCAGAGGAGGACCGGCTTGATCGTCGAATGGTGTTGAAGCGAGCGATGGACGTTCGAAATGCCTACGGGGGCAGACTCGGGTGTCTCAGGCTTAAGTGAGAGTTACCGTTCCCCCTGGAACAGAAGACCCAGCCAGAGTGTACTACAATACCACTAAAGTCACCCGAGTTTGCACGCTAGGCGGTAGGTATTCCCGGGGTTAAGCGACATAGGGACAAATGAGTGCTTGGGTCCTTTCTGGATAAGAGATCTGGTCGGAGGGAGATCGCTCAGCCCTGATTGCCGTACGCGACCGAGAGTTGAAGAAATTGGCGGCTTCCGTGTATGTACAGGCGGCAGTGGTGCACCGATCAACGAACCGTGGACCACCGGGTTCTTCGTGAGATGGGACTGGCCCACACCCGAATTTCGGCCACGGAAACCTGGAAGGGGTTGAACGGAGGTTGCTGGAGAGGTTGCTGGGGTTGCACCGGTACGGCTGTACTCAAACGTTAGAAACTACTATGCGACGACCGCAATAGGAAATGCTTACGGTCTGCGGGTGGTAGACCATAGAGGAATGAGGGGAACACCGCCTCGGCATCCAACGCAGCAGAGCCACGCCGCAGCATAGATTCATCGGTATCGTCTCTTGTAACTGGATTTTTCCTTTTTAAGGGCGGTTCGATGACAGTATAGACATGCGAGTGCCTCCAGCGTGTCCATTAGCGTGTGCGCTTCGGGTTGACTTTCTATTCTGGTCGTTCAATCTAACAATGAAGTGCGAGTACGTCCTTGAGGTGCAAGAAAAGAATCTCCGGACCGGTGGTACCATATGTACTTCGTGTTGATACCTTTCGAAAGTTTGTCGAGTTCCTTCGCAGGGCATAATGGCCCGCTCAGGACCCCCAAGCAGCGAAGTCCCCCCTGTTCCGGGGGTCTGGACAGAAACTGCTGGAGCCTCGCGGGGAATCCCTCACTCTCCACGTGGGCATTCAGTTCTCGTTCCATGTCCTCCCAGTCTTCACCAACTCGCAAAGAGGTGCCACACCCAGTTTCTCTTCCTGGGATAATAGGCGTAGCGATCCGGTGATCCCATATGAATCCCCTCGTTAAAGGTACTGTACTGTGAAGGCATGCCGGTGTAACCTCAAACTGGATGACATCAAGATCCCCTTGCCCATTGCTTCCATACCCAACCGTCTCAACCTCGAAATCTTCTCACCGCCTTCCTGATGACAGGATATATATACGTCCTGGGCAAAAGTCCTCGTCGTGATGCCCGCCATACATCTCTACCATATAGGGATTGAGTCCATGATACGCGCGTGCTCCATCCATCTAGAGTGCGCCATTTGTGGAGTCTCGCCCATCTCACCAAGCTTTCACTCAGGTATATTCTCTACTCCGTCCTGGGGGTTCTCGTCGACCGTGTAGAGAGAGCTTCTGGCATGAGGGGCAAACGTTTGGACCTTGATATTCATGGGCAGAGGTCCAATATTTGGTGCATTGAATCTCCTTCTTCGCTAGCACCGTGAATGTGTTGATCTCCTTAGGACGGGAAATGAAGCGCTTGATATCGCCATCAACAATCTCGTACACCTCTAGCATATCATTCGCGTTCTCGTCGGCTAAATGCCAACCGTTGTAGTGCTCAGCCGACTCTGCTTCCCTAACTCGATGGATGGTAACGTAGTCATCCCGCCCAGTGATTTCATAGACGTGACTTTGCACATGCCCGTCTCCAGGGTCCTGCTAAGCCGCAATGGCCTGGACATAGTCGTCAGAGCAGCGAGACATGGTCTTGATTCGTCTTGTATGTGTTGTTCCATTGTTCCATGGAGAGTACCGCCTTGATGTCGTCCTCGACCGTTACTGATGGAACAGCCCGTCTGCGAGAAGGTGTGCTGGGTCGACTCTCCTGCGTTGAAGAATGCTAATGAGGCAGAAAGACTTTTGCGGGTTGTGTTGAGTTCTTTGGCGAGCTTGTGTCGGGAACTGCCTTACAAGGGGGCCGGAGGGCACGGAGGGCGCGGATGGAGGGCGTGGGGCTTGCCCGATAGATGGTTGGATAGGTAGGCAGTGCAAAGATCGCGGAACCTCGATAATAGCCTATCTAATCTTGCTAGATACCTGTTGGGATTAGCCGGTCGGAATCCGCCGAGACACTAGCTGGTCGCCATGTCGGACCGATTCGACGCTCGGGATTACCCTTAACAACAATCGGCCGACCACTAACATATAAGATCGACAGTACCATTCCTCCTCCATCGAGCTATTCAATAAGTCGCCGTGGTATCCGCAAGTGAGCACATTGCCTGGTCAAATGATTTCCTTCGTCATTCTTGTACTATCAGATGACTGGGTTCATACAAAATGTATATAAGGGGCTCGGGTCAGTTCGCTCCTCAGTGGTTTACGATAACTCGTGACACTGAGGTTATTGAACGATTAGGTTTTCTCATACCTTAAGAATACCAAATGGGATAGGCGCTTGGCGCATGGATGAAAGGTATTGGGAGGGGACACGAGTCTAATGTCGGGTTTGAGAGGTATGGCAGGATTTCTCGAGCGTTGGGCTGGACCAGAAGAATGGGGGGCTGACCCTCCTCCAGCATGATAGCCATACAATTAACGTATAGGTCTTCCTTAGGAGCTCGGCTCGGAGTGCACGCTTTCCGGTGAAGAGGCGACAGAAGGAATCGCTTTGTGGTAATCAAAGACGTATCGCATGTTTGGATCGGTGGGGGCGAGACCCTGCACAACGCTGGGAGGGTCGTTCGACGATGCCTGACAGGGCGCGAATGGAGATGGCGACAGTGGCGTTAGTATATCGAATTGAACAACGGAAGGAGGCCGCATGCCATTGGGAAGGCGGTCTCCTGAGTGCATACTAGCGCGAGGGCTTGCGGGCGAGACGGTCCTGAGGCGTCAAACTTTGGCTGGCTCACCAGAGTGGGCAGCCACACAACGACATGCGTGCTCCTGGGTTCTTTTCCGCCATGCCCATCGTCGTCCTCGCCCGGATAACTGAGCAGGAAAAGCCGCCCCAGCCAAGTCATTCCCTACTCAAAACGGGACCCGGCGTACTCTCCCCCCGCACAGCACCACTCCATCCTCTTGATCTCCTACCCGAGTCCAGGTACTGCTCGTGTCAGCAGGGAGCACCAACCATTGGCTCCCAAAAGGATTTCCTCAGTCGGAATCTTCTCTGCATCCAGCATGTCCATCGGGGTCGCAAGGTTCCATAATCCGCCACAGGTGACTAAGCATTGTGACGCCGTCTGAAGAATGAACGCGACAACACGGGAGAGCCTTTGTTTACCACTTGCGCATGAACTGAAGTAATGAACGGGGTCCTTTTTTACAACAATCATCGGTAGCAATTTTGGGGAGTATTTCACGATACCGCAGCAGGACGAGTGGTTCGTATCCAAAATGCCCATATATCTGCCTCCGTCTTCTGCTGGTCACCTGCTGTGGCATTCTCAGTAATATAGTACGTCGATCGGCACTGTGTGCCAAACCGGAGACACACTCCACCCCTACACAGTG
>Ga0307515_10012532_pt1 | contig 15947 bp, 15 predicted proteins | sample 17_EM_MG_FD_194513 | JGI IMG/M metagenome (GOLD analysis project Ga0307515, IMG submission 194513) | Populus trichocarpa ectomycorrhiza microbial communities from riparian zone in the Pacific Northwest, United States - 17_EM | ecosystem: Host-associated > Plants > Roots > Unclassified | place... | reverse complement strand
TGTCGCGGCCGGGCGAAGTCGCATCCGGCAGCTTGCCTTTGCCTGGTGTCAGGCCCTTGGCGCGCTCGTTTTCGGCGATGATTTCGGCCGCCGCCGCAAAGGCTTTCTCGTCATGGTGGCGCAGCGCCGCAAGCGATGGGTTTCGCGCTGCAAGCGCATCCTCGACCGGGCCGGAATAGGCGAGCCGGGGTGTCTGCAACGCCAGCAGAAGGCCGATCGACAGGGTTATGAGCCGGGATTTCGTCATCGTCGTCAAATCCGTTATCAACCTTGTTGGCGCGTTACGCGACAAGTGCCCCGACAATAGAGCGCCCCGACAATAGGGAGAGGGCGGAGCGATGGCAACGGCGATCGGCGCCAAACGGTTGGGAGGGTTGAAATCCGCTGGCCGGCACTGTCAGAGTATCTTCAGTTCCGCCAGCGCATGGCGCAGGTCGCGCAGCATCTCGCCGAAGATTTCCTCGATCTGGCCGGTCGACCAGACGACCATGGTGCCGTAGGGCGAGCGTTTGCGCTGCATGAAACCCGCCGTCTCGAAATCGATCAGCGTCTTGCGGCAGGTCTCGCTCGACATGACGGCGACGAGGAAGCGGGCAAGGTTGGACTGGTCGATGGCGCCTGACCGGTCAGCCCAGTTCTGGATCAGCCTCGGCTTGGTGTCGGCGGTGAACATCGAGGCGAGCGCACGGTCCTGCGAGAGACCCAGCCGCTGCAGCTTGGCCGGATCGCGGGTGAGCGAAACCACGTAATCATTGTGCAGATCGGCGAAACGCTCGATATCCTCGGCGGTGTTGATGCCGAAGACTTTCATGGAATAGAGGAACTCGGCCATCAGATAGGTCGGCTCCGAGCGCAGCTGGACCAGATGCTTCTCGTCCTTGCTGGCCGAGGCCGCGCAGACGCGATCGGAGAAGTTTATCCTCGCGGCGCGAACCTGCTCCAGCAGGCTTACGTCGAGCGCCAGTTCATCGCCGTTCCATTCCAGCATAAGCACTCCAGCCCGCAAATCTTCGAGACGCTGATCTTGTACTATTGCGGGCGCAGATCTCCAAATCGTTTGGAAAGCAACTGCTTGCTGACGAGGCTTATCTATCCTACCATTTTAAAGACTTGACGGTCGCTAGAGCATGATGCCGAAAAGTGTGAGCGGTTTTCGGACGACATCATGCTCTAACTTTAATTGAGAACAGGATTCAGATTTTAGGCCGGGTCGGCCTAAAATCATCCTGTTCTGGGGGTCGAGGCAATGCGTAGTTTTGGGTCGCATATTCTGTTTGCCGCGGTTCTTGCGGTCGCTTCGCCGGTTTTTGCCAAAGACACGACGATCATAGAGCTTCGCAGCGGCGACGGTGCGCGTTCGGTCGGCATCATTTCCTCCAATGAGGAGGTGGAGGCATCGGGGCCTGCGGCGATCACCGTCGGCGATGACGGCACCATCTACATCCTCGACCAGAACAACGGCCGCGTGCTCGCCGTCGACGCCGAGCGCTCGCAGGCCGATCCCGAGATCCTGCCGCTGCCGGAGAATGCCGCGCCGGAGGATCTGGCCGTCGTCCACAACGAACTCTACCTCTGGTCCGATGGTGTCGTGCCGCTCGAACGCGACAGCGGCGCCGATGGCCGGTCGCAGACGCTGCGCGCCGTCGACGGCGGCGATGCCGATGAATATACCCGCTCCGTCTTCGCCTCGATGGGTTCGGTGCCGCCAGGCCCGCTGAACAGCATTATCGACGAGATCGGCCGCAGTACCAGCCGGGCCGAGGCCCGTCCGCCGGTCATCCAGTATGTGCCGAGCCGCGGGCTTGGCGATATCGTCGCCGAGGTCTCGGCTGATACAAACGACAAGGCGGAGATCCTGCTGCGGCGCAGCAGCTCGGAAGAGAATTTCCTGTCGCTGTCGCTGACATCGGAAGGGCGGATCGGCACTGTCGAACTTCTCGATATCGACACGACAGGCAGGCCCTATGCGCTGGTCGAACTCGTGCCGGCCGACCGGCCCGAGCGCACCGGCATGCTGGTGGTGCGCTTCACGCCGAACGGGACGATGGACCGGGTCTTCGACCTGCCGATCGACCCGGGCACGGTATTCTCCAGGCGTTTCGTGGCGATCGGCCCGCGCGGCGACGTGCTCTATCTCCGCTCGCTGGAAAGCCGCGCGCAGGTGCTGCGGCTCGACGGCCGCGAACCCGGCCGCAAGCTCGCCGTTATCAGCCCAGCCAAGCAGCTGAATACCGGCAAGCCCGGCAGGACGCCGAAAGTGGCGATCGTGCCGAAATCGCGCAGCGACGTCATCGAGCGGGCAATCGGCTTCGAAACACTGAACTGGCTGGTGACGCCGGCCGCCTACGGCAAGGATCCGGGGCCGGGCTGCGCCAACATGAACCGGCTGCGGCGGCCGATCTACCTGATCGGCAAACGCGGCGCGACGGTGAAGGGCGTTCCCTATTGCTGGGGCTGCAAGACGCCGCTCGAGAGTTTCATGGACGGCGTCGAAAAAGGCCAGACCGCCGGCAATGTCTGCACCAAGAGCGCGCCGCAATCCAACATCCTCGGCGTCGACTGCTCCGGCTTCGTCAGCGACGCCTGGGGCCTGAAGATGCATGTCTCGACGCGCGCCATCCCTCAGATCACCAAGCGCCTGTCAGACCCCTGGTCGCTGCAGCCGGGTGACGCGCTGAACAAGCCGGGCTCGCATGTGCTGCTGTTCATGCGCTTTACCGACGATCGCAAGGTGGAGGTGATGGAAGCCTCGCCCAACGCCTGCAAGGGCCGCGTCTGCCGCAACACCTATTCGCTCGGCAGCCTGCTGATGCGCGGCTTCCAGCCGGTGCGCTTCAAGGGGCTGGATGGTTGAATGCCGTGACTGTCAGGCGGCCGGCCGCGACGCTAGCCGCCGTTTCGCCATCGCCAGCAGACCGTTTGCGGCGACAGTCGCTGCATAATCCCGATAGGCCGGATCTTTGCTCAGCATGCGTTCCTCGGCGCGGGCGCGCAGCAGGTAGATGCAGCTGACGATCGCCAGCATGCCGGCCCGCGCAAGCCCTTCCGCAAGGCCGCTGGCGATGAAGCCAGGGATCGCAACCAGCCACCAGGCGATGTTTTTCGAGACATAGGCCGGATGCTTCATGAAGCGATAGGGACCAGATGTGATGATGCCGCGATGAGTAAGGTTTGAAAAACGTGGTCCGAAAGCCACGGTCGCCCAGACATAGATCACGGTGCAAAACAGCGTCGCGACGCTCCAGAGGATGAAGAGGGCCGACCCTTCATGGATCACATTCTCCCAGCCCGGCCCTTCGCCGTAGGGCAGGAAGGCATGCGAAATCGCTGGGAAGAACGGCTCGTAACAGATGAGGCAGACGAGCCAGCCGAGCGCCGTCGTCTCCGTCGCCCTGACGTGCCAGCCGAAAAGTTTGAAGGTGGCGATATAACCGCCGGCCGCAAGCACGACGTCGAGAAGGAAGGCAAGCCGTATCAGGCCTTCGAACCATGCTGCCGAGAGCGGCGGAAACGCCCATGCCGGCTTGTCGGCAAGATCGGAAAGAGCCGCCATACCACCCGAAAACATCAGCACGAGGAAGAAGCATTTGATCGCGAGCAGCCGCAATGCAAACAGCACGTCCTCCTCGCGAAAATCCTGCATCAGCACCGCCCGTCCGACCTGATTGAGATAATCGTCGGGCTCTTCCGCGATCAGATCGGTGACGGCCACGTAGAAAATAGTGGCAACAGCAAGTACTGTGAATGCGGGGATGGTCGTGTGGCCGGCCTCGATAATCCATTGGACCGCGGATGACTGCATGAAAAACGGAAAGACCGAGCAGACGATGACGACCACACCAAGGAGCGCGGCGAGGCCGACGAGCTTCGCTCCGATGCGGCGCCAGAAAGCGGCGGAAACCTCGTTCTGTTTCCTTCGCGATGCCCAGGCCCAACGAGCAGCCGGAATACCGTCGGCGATGATCCACGCAAGAAGCAGGCAGAACACGGCAAGCGCCATTGCCTTGCCGGGCTCAAGCTGGAAATAGGCTGAGAGCGCAATGCCAACGAGGGCTCCGACAAGGGTCGCAGCCTGGCTGACGAGAGGGCTCCCGGTAACGGTATCCCTGTCCTGAGGTAATGGCACGCGCCCGGCTTCCTCGATCACATTGCCGGCTGGACGGGGAGCCGAGAGCGTATCCGCGCCGCCTGCGCCGCAAGCGTCACTGCTGCTTCAGCCGTCAGCGGAGATGCACTCTCTGGCAGCGAGATCATCGCAATATCGAGCTTGTCATAGTCGACCATGTAGTAACCCGATCCGGTAGCGATGACCGCCTCAGGCCTGATCGCCAATAGGTCTTGCGCCATCGTGCCGACGAATATCGGGCCGCCCCAGATGTAGCGGAACGCATAGACCGGTATGCCCTGCCCCGAGGTACCGAGCCGGCGAATATCGGTCTTCAGACGGCGATCGGACCACGAGCCGCCGCTGGAGCTCGATGAACTGCTCGAACTGGAAGAACTGCTCGAACTCGATGAGCTGCTTGAACCCGAAGAGCTGCTAGAGCCACTGGAACCAGAGGAGCCGCTGGAGCCGGAAGAGCCGCCCGTGCCGCCAGAGCTGGAATTCCCACCAGAACTGTTCTCAGAGCGGGCAAAAGCCGGTTGATTGCTCCGTACGGTTACCTTTCTGACGGCCGTTGATTGTTTTTTGGTCGGCTGTTGCTCGGCGAACAGCGTCTTGGCGCCAGGGTCGAAGATGCAGCTCTGCAGGATTGCGCCGGAGCCCGCGATAAAGGTCGAGCACAATAGGACACGGATGATTAGCTTGCTGTTCATGAAGGGCGCCCCCAGATCGCCGTCTTAGAAGAGATCGTACCTCGGATTTCGCTTTACCCATGTCGCCTTGGCGAGCTGAACGAGCCTGTCATCGAGCGACTTCGTCTTCGGAAGCGCCTTTTGCTCCTGAGCGGTCAGCTCGGCAACAAAGGTTTTTTCCGCTTTCTTCTTTGCAGCGCTGGGCAGGGTCTTGAGTTCCGCCTTTGCCTGGTTCTTCGGATCACCGCTGCCCGGCATGTTGATGGCTGTCGCCAGCGCGAAATAACGCGCCGCCGTTGCAGGGCTATCAGCGTCCGCGCCGTCTTCTTTTGCCAGTATCGCGCGGTCCAGCGCGCCCCAGTAGTCGCCGCGTTCCGCGCCCATCTCCAGCCACTTCACCGCTGCTGCCTCGTCCGCGGCAACACCTATGCCGTCCCGGTACATGCGCCCGAGATTTGTCGGGGCATAGGGCTGGCCGCCTTCCGCTGCCCGTGTGAAAAGGTCGAGCGCTTTGGAGAGATCCTGCGGAGCGCCTTTTCCGAAGCGGTAGACCAGTGCGAGATTGTTCAGGGAATAAATGTCGTTCCGCTCGACGCCGGCCTCATAGAAATGGACGCCGCGGTCCGGATCGGCCGGCACGTTGATGCCATTGAGGAAGATGTAGCCGAGTTCGTTCATCGCATAGGTATGGCCGAGATCGGCGGCCTGCAGTATCAAGCGCAACCCCAGCTGCTGGTCGGCCTTGGTGCCGCGGCCGTAGTAGAGAGCTTTGCCGTAACTCAGTAGCGCGAAGGGATCGCCTTTGGCCGCACCGCCCTTGGCGATCTCGCTTGCCTTGGCGGCGTCGCGCGGAACGGAGGCGCCGAACTCGTAGAGGCTCGACAGCTCGTAGATCGCCCGCACATGATTGCCATCCATGGCCTTCTTGATTGTCGCGAAAGCCGTCTTCGTGTCGCGGTTGGCAAGCTGCGCGCGGCCGAGTTGATAGACGAAGCGCGCCACCTCGGGATAGGCCTTCACCGCGTCCGCGCAGGCGGGCAGCGCGATGTCCGGGTCGATTTCGTTCGGCAGCTTGCCCGATGTCACGCCCTGCAGGTCGAGGGGTGCTGCGGCGGCGGTATCGCAGGCGTCGAGTGTCGGCTTGAAGGTGACGGTTGCTGGCTGCAGATCGTCGTTGGCGGCTTGCAGCGTCAGGGCGAAGGGCTGGTTTTCGGAGCCGATCTGCGGTTCGTAGGAAAGTGCTGGAATATCCGAAGCCTCCAGCACGTGGCCGAGCCCGATCACCCGGTCTCCGGCGCGCAGCGTACCCTTGTCGGGCAGGGCCGCGACCTTGAAGGTCATTTCGGCGGCCGTTTCAGGCACTTCAGGCAAGCCGGCCTTGACCGGGCCGACGCCGATCGTTGCGGTTACGTCGCGCGGCAGCGTCTTCAGATAGGCGCCGGCATCGGCAAGCCGCGTCTGCTTTTCCTGCTCCAGCTGGGCGATCTTGGCGCCGGCATCCGCCGAGACGGTGATCGCGACGACGCCCTGTGTCGCCTGGCCGTAAGGATCGCTCACCGTATAGCCGATCAGGCCGACGGTTCCGGCGGCAACGCCGCTCGCATCATAAGTCAGCGCCGTCAGTGCGGCGGCAGGCATCTTCGCGCCCTGCTCGATCGGCTTGCCGTCGAAGCTGAGCTTGCCGGTCTTCGGCAGTTGATTGAGGGTGACGAGCAGCGCCGAGCCGGTCTCGTCATGCGGCGGTGCGATCGTCAGTTTGGTGGCGGCAGCGCCCTCCGGCACGTTCACCTGCTGCATCGGCTCGACGCTTGGCGGCGGCGGTGCGGGAACGAAAAAGAAGCTGTCGGTGAGCGAGGAGTTTTCCCAGGGGATCTGCTTGCCGCCGGTCGCGGCGATCACGTCGCGGCGCACATCGGTCAGGACTTGGCGGATTTCCTTGTTGGGTTCGCTGGCGCGCTTGATGAAGGATTCGGAATAGGGGCTCAACGCGCCTGAGCCATCGAGCGCCACCTGGCCCGGCTCCGTCGAAAAGGCGATCAGGCTGCCGAGATCGCTGTCGATGCGCGCCAGCCCGCGTGTGGCGCCGACCGGCTCCAGCTTTTCCGCCATCCAGAATTTCTGGGCGTTGAAGGGATTGTTGCGGCAGGCGTCGAGGAAGATCAACTGCACGCGCGAATTCTGCTTGAGATGGTTCAGGATGAGGTCGAGCGGCATGGTCTGCGTCTCGACGTCGTAGGGGGTCTCCAGCGTCGCATCGACCGGCACGATAAAATTCTGCCCGCCCACCTGAATACCGTGACCCGAGTAGTAGATGAGGCCGGCCTCGGCATTGCTGGTCGAACGCAGGAAGCGGCGCACCGTCTCTTCGAGCCCGATGCGGTCGACATTGACGCCGATCGTCACGTCGAAGCCGGCCGCGCGCAGCGTGCTTGCTACCTCTTCGACATCATTGGCGGGATTGGGAAGCGAAGGCAGCGTCTTGTAGACCGAGTTGCCGATGACGAGGGCGACACGGCGTCCGCTCTCTTCTGTAACGGCGGCAAATGCCGTGCCGATCGGCAGCAGCATTGCCGCGACGATCAGCAGATAAGCGCACAGTCTCTTGACGTGGTGAAACTTGGGCATGGCTCGATCGCAAACATTCTATTGTCTAAGTTCAATAAAATTTGCTGGCCCGCTGGTGCTAGGCCCCCTCCGCATTCACAGTTCAAAACTATTCCTCGGCGCTCTAAAAAGCAAGCTGGGCAACCTCCAAGTGAATTGGAGCAGTCCCGTCAGATTGGGAGCCCATCGGCGGCAGGAAAGACTATCGAAATCAGGAAATTATCATGCGGCCGGCATCGGATATGTCAGCTTCGGCGAAATTTCCTTAGCCTCGAAACGTATAGTTGCTGATCGAGGCCGATTTCATCTCGATCGAGAAGCCCGGCAGGACTGGCGGCATGTAAGCGGCGTTCTCGATCCGGCAGGCATCGATGAAGTGCTCGTGCAGGTGATCGACATATTCGATGACGCGGCCTTCCTTGGTGCCCGACACCGCGACATAGTCGATCATCGACAGATGCTGGACATATTCACAGAGGCCGACGCCGCCGGCATGCGGCCAGACCGGCAGGCCGAATTTGGCGGCGATCAGCAGCACGGCGAGAACCTCGTTCAGCCCGCCCATGCGGCAGGAATCGATCTGCACGATGTCGATCGCGCCTTCGGCGATGAACTGCTTGAACATGATGCGATTCTGGCACATCTCGCCTGTGGCGACCTTCACCGGGCCGATCGCCTGGCGGATCTTGCGGTGGCCGGCGACATCATCGGGGCTGGTCGGCTCCTCGATGAAGAAAGGCTTGGCGAAGGAAAGCGCCTTCACCCAGTCGATCGCCTGGCCGACATCCCAGACCTGGTTGGCGTCGATCATCAGGTAGCGGTCGGGGCCGATCACCTCGCGGGCGATCCTGAGACGGCGGATATCGTCTTCCAGATCGCGCCCGACCTTCATCTTGATATGGTTGAAGCCGGCGTCGATCGCCTCCTGGCAGAGCCGGCGCAGCTTCTCGTCGCCGTAGCCCAGCCAGCCGGCCGACGTCGTGTAGCAGGCATAACCCTCCTTTTCGAGGGTGGCGATGCGCTCCGCCTTGCCCGGCTCGGCGCGCTTCAGGATCTCGATCGCTTCCTCGCGCGTCAGCACGTCGGTGAGGTAGCGGTAGTCGACGATGTCGGCGATCTCCTCCGGCGACATCTCGGCGACGAGCCGCCAGACCGGCTTGCCGGCCTGCTTGGCAAGGAGATCCCAGACGGCATTGACGATCGCGCCGGTCGCCAGGTGGATCGCGCCCTTTTCCGGCCCGATCCAGCGCAGCTGGCTATCACTCGTCAGATGCCGCCAGAATGTGCCGGGATGGGCGAGAACCTCTGCGAGGTCGGCGCCGACGACGAGATGGCGCATCGCCTCGATCGCCATGCAGCAGATGTCGTTGCCGCGGCCGATGGTGAAGGTCAGGCCATGACCGGCAAGATCAGGCGCATCCGTATCGAGAATGACGTAAGCGGCCGAATAATCCGGATCGGGGTTCATCGCATCGGAGCCATCAAGGCTTTGCGACGTGGGGAAACGGAGGTCGAAGACGCGGAGGTCGGTGATGCGGGTCATGATGTTTTCTCGATCGTATGGGGCCTGATCGGCCGGCGGGACTGCCGGCCGCATCGTCGGAAGTCAGATCGTCCAGCCGCCGTCGATGGCGATCGCCTGGCCTGACGTATAGGTCGCGCCGGCGAGATAGACAGCCAGATCGGCGATCTCCTCCGGCGAGCCGAGCCGGCCCATCGGCTGGCGGGCGATGAAGGCGGCGCGCGCCGCATCATAATCGCCCTGCGCGCGCATGCGGTCCTGCAGCGACGGGCTTTCCACCGTGCCGGGGCAGATGGCGTTGCAGCGGATGCCATCGGCGACGTAATCGGCGGCGACGGATTTGGTGAGCCCGATGACCGCCGCCTTGGTGACGCCATAGGCGAAGCGGTTCGGCACGCCCTTGATGCTGGAGGCGACGGAGGCCATGTTGACGATCGCCCCGTCCTTGCGCTCGATCATGCCGGGCAACACGGCGCGGATGGTGCGGATCATCGCCTTGACGTTGAGGTCGAAGGCGAATTCGAGGTCGGAATCCTTCATTTCGAGGATCGAGCCCGAATGGACGAAGCCGGCGCAGTTGAAGAGCACGTCGACGGCGCCGATCTCGGCGACCAGAGCCTTGACCGCATCCTCTTCGAGCACGTTGAGCTTATGGGTGAAAACGCCGGTTTCGCCGGCAAGGCTCGCCAGCGCGTCGGTGTTGATGTCGGTCGCGTGGACCTTGGCGCCGGCCGCGGCAAAAGCTGCCGCCGTTGCGCGGCCGATGCCCTGGCCGGCGGCGGTGATGAGAACGGTCTTGCCGGAGAGTCTGCTTGTCATGTCACTGGCCTTTTCTGGAAGTGTTACGCTGGACGATGGGATGCGGGCTGCTGTCTTGGCGAAGGTTCAGTCGTGATGGAATACCTCGTCCATCACAGCCCACCATTCGCCCTCTTCACGTGTTTCGAGCGGCTTCTGGCACGGCATGCAGGCAGCCCACCACTCCTTATTCGCAGGATGTGCGGCCATCCTCGTCATGTCGGCGGCAAAATCTGCGCCGACATATTCCCAGTAGCCGAAGAGCAGGTTTTCCGGCTCCCTGAGATAGATGGAATAGTTGGTGATGTTGCATTCGGAGATCAGCGCCAGAATCTCAGGCCAGACAGCCGCATGCAGACGCTTATAGTCGGCGACCTTCGCCGGCTCCAGGCCGATCACCATTCCCATGCGCTGCATGGTCTTCCCCCCTGTCCCCTGATTTGCTTATGATCTCGCCGCTCCCCCGTACCCGTCAGCCACTCCTGTCAACCATGATTTGTCTATTTATAGACAAACGGACGATTGGCCAAGTGCCAAGTTTTCCTTTTCCGTCCACCATTCTGCGTATATGCAGAATGGTATTCACAGGAGGAAGGAATGGAGCCCGACGAGTCCGACCGCTACCGCGCTCCTGCGCTCGACAAGGGCCTCGATATTCTGGAACTGCTCGCCGGCGTCGACAGCGGCCTCACCCAGGCTGATATCGCCAAGCGGCTCGACCGCAGCCCCAACGAATTCTACCGCATGCTCGACCGTCTGGTGCGCCGCGGCTACGTCACCCGGCTGGACGGCGACCGTTACTCGCTGACGCTGAAGCTTTTCGGCCTTGCCCAATTGCATGCGCCGGTGCGCCGGCTCGCCTCCTATGCCACGCCGCTGATGCGTGATCTCGCTCAGCGCACGCGCCAGGCCAATCACCTCGCCGTTTTCGATCGCGGTGCTGCCGTCGTCATCGCCCAGCAGGAAGCGCCGGATTACTGGGGATTTTCGATCCGTATCGGCGCTCATATCAGCCTCTTCGACACCGGCTCGGGGCATGTGCTGCTTGCCTTCCGCAGCGAGGAGGAGCGGGAGATGATGATCTCCGAACATGTACGCAGCCGCTCGGAGATCGAACTCGGCGCCGAGTTCTACGATCGTCTCGACCAGATCCGCGTGCGCGGCTACGAGATGATGGCGAGCGCCCAGACATCAGGCGTCTACAATCTTTCCGCTCCCGTCCTTGGTCCGGACGGGCGCTGTATCGCCGCCCTCACCTGCCCCTTCATCGCGCTCGTCAATGCGCCGTCCGCGCCCGATATCACCCAGACGATCATGCTGGTGCAGACGGCCGCCGCCCAGCTGTCACGGCTTGCCGGCGCCGAGGTCGCCAATCCGGATTGACGGTTGCTCGATTTCTATTTGAACAATCCATTCACCAAAGATTGGTTGCGAAAGCCAGTTCTGGAGGAAGGATGTCCGGCGGTGTCGCCTATGCCGATGCCAGGACCCGGACGGCCGAGACGCTCACGCCTTATGTCGAAAATGTGATTGCGAATTTCGGTTACAGCGCCGCGCGTCTTCTCAGACGCGCAAAGGACGCTGTAACACTTTGAAGTGCTGCGTAATTTTATCCTTAGATCGATTCCGATTTAGGGAATTATGCAGCAGGACTGCGTCGTCTGCGGCAACGATTGGCCGGGGCGGCCGCTTATGCCATGCTTTCCGGCGTGGGTGAGGCCGAGCGCTCGAAGCTTTTTTCGCCGATGCGCAGCGCCTCCGGCCGCTCTGATGTCACAATATGATGCAACCGGTCTCTTGGACGTGCCAAATCGGCATGTTTTTTGCGTCATTCCGGGACAAAACGGGCGCGATATTCCGGCTTAACGCTATCTACATGCAAGCAATTGCTAGCTTTATTTATCTCGGCTAAAAGTTGTCAGACACGGATATGGCGAATAAACTCATATCCGCTGTCTTCAGGAGGGAATTAGATGAAAGAAGAACCGCACTCTGTGGATGTTCACGTCGGAAAGACGATCCGTATCCAGCGTCTGCTGAGGAAAGTTTCCCAGACGGAACTGGGCGATCGCGTTGGCGTGACGTTCCAGCAGATCCAGAAATACGAAAAGGGCTCCAACCGCGTTTCCGCAAGCATGCTCGTTGAAATCGCCGGCGCGCTGAAGGTCGATGTCAGGACATTTTTCGACGACCTGTCGAACCCTGATACGGCCAACGACAATCCCGCGCCCAGCGAGGAATTCGTTATTTCGCGCGAAGGCGTGCTTCTGAACGCTGCGTTCTTTTCGATCAAGAACGAGCCGCTTCGCAAGAAGATCCTGAAGCTCGTCCAGGCGATTGCCAGCACCGAACAGTTGGACGCTGAAGCGGCCGAATAAACCGGCTCTCCTTCACGCGATCCCAACGGACCGCATGAGGCTCAATGGCGATCAATCAAGATCAGATTCTCGCTAGCGTCCTTCATTGCGATCTTGGCTTTGCTGCCGAGCAGCTTCTCGAGATTGACGTCAAGCTCCCTGTCGGGATCTATGCCGTCCCAATCGATGACGACCTGCAGCAGCGCCATGTTCGTCAGGTGCATCAGATTGCGCAGCTGAAGCTTTTCAGCCTCCTCCTTGGCCGCAGACAGCAGCCGGAAGATCCTTGCGTATTCGCTGCCTGTACCCTCGGTGTGTTGTTCAAACATCGTTCCCGCCCTCATTGGTCGTGAAATCCTAAGATTCCGTCACCAACGCATCTTCCGCCGCGACCGTTATTCTAGCGTTACAGGAGCCGCATTCCGCGTGACTTCGGCATGCAGCAGCTCCCAATGAGAGGTCGCGGCAAAGCGCCAGTCACGGTTGACGGGAAGGAATTCGCCTCTGCGCAGCCATTCCAGCACCATCAGGGCGTCGTTGCGTTTGCGCTCGACCCGGTTCAGCCGGATAGCGGCAAGGATATGGTCTCGGCGCGGCTTGCGGACGAAATGGCACTCGTCGACCACCCTCGCATAGGTGCGCTCGGAAAAATGCAGGAAGCGGCCGGCAAGCAGCAGCTTCTTGCGTTCGCCGGGCGAAATCTCGCCATTGGCGTAAAGCGCCTCGATCGTCGGTTCGAAATCGACCCAGGGCACGGAAAGCGGCAGCCAGCCGAGCTCCTGCGGTGCATGCACCAGGGCGACGGCCTCGTCGTCGAGCAGCCGTCCGGCCTCGTAATCGTCGAAGATCGAGCCGAGCCCGACCATGCCGAAGGGTGCGCATTCGGCAGCCCGCAATGCGCCCATGCTGGCGCCGCCGGCAACCGCGACGTCGTGCTCAAGCGCGAAGAGGATTTCCTTGTGCCAGACCGAAGGCAGGTCGCCGAAATAACCGTCGACAAGGCCGATCGCCGTTGCGCCGTCCTGGACCGCCTTCAGCATGTCGCCGCAGGCGGCCGGCGGCCGGAAATCAATATCGGCAGACGCCATTCTTGCCCGCGCAAGCTCGCTGCCGAGGCTCGGACCGACGAACAGCACCTTCATGATTCGGCCCCTCTCATGGTGTTGACCGCGCGCATGCCGAGCTGGATGTACTGGCCCGATATATCGACCTCGAGGCCCGGCACGATCACCCTGACGACGCAGACCGGCAGGGCGGGATGTGGAAACGGCACGACGACGATCTGCTCGATGCCGGTTGCCGCCAGCCGGTCGGCGATATGGCCGATGGAATCCTGGATCGTCGCCGGGCGCCGATGACGGGTCTGGAACGAGCGCATCCGGCCGCTGCCTTCGCAGAGCTCGACGACCTGCTGCATCGCCGCACTCTTGTCGAGCCGCTGATAGATGCGCGGCGAAAAATCGTCGCGGCTGCCGGCGATCGCCGTCAGCCGGCTCTGTGCCGCCTCGGTGATGGCGCGTAGCGCGGCGCGTACGGGATCGGGGTGGCAGCCGCACCCGCCGCAGACATGCGACCAGCGCGCATCGACACGGTCGGAAAGATTGCCAGGCATGATGACGGCTAGGAAGGCGGGAATGCCGACATCGGTGGTCATATCGAGCAGCAGCAGTTTCATGCCGGCGCGCGCGATCCGGTCGGTCATCACGTCGATGACCGCATCGCCGAAGCAGGCGGGGTCGATGCGGCTCTCCTTCAGGCGTTCCGGCGATTTCAACTGGGTCAAGGCCCAGGCATCACGCTCCACCAGCTCGCAAAGCCCATGCAGGACCGCTTCGGATGGCGTGTTGCCGGAGGCAAGCCCGTCGCTCGACTGTTCGAAGCCCGGCGGCCTCTCGCCGCGATGGTCGAGGCCGACAAGCCACCAGGGCACGAAGACGGTGTTGCCGGAAAGGATGTCGAGCCCGGAGCACCAGGGAATGGGGCCGCCATCGATCTCGTCGGGCGCGCAGCGTGCGACATTGTCGAGGTCGATCATGGCGGCATGCTCCGCCTGCATGTTATCCACTGTCGCCAGCGTCAGGTCGGCGGGCGGGATTTCGGCGATCCGCGTCTCGAGCGCTTCCATGGCCGCCGAGGTCATGGCGGCCTCATTGTCGATACCCTTGCCCTGGAAGACCGAGAGCGTATGGCTGTTCGGCCGCGTCGCGAAGGCGACGGGAATGTTCAAGACGTCGAGCGCGGTCAGGAGACCGACGCGTGTGATGCCGAATTGGCGCAGATGCGGCCTGATCGCAGCAAATGTCTGAGCCGGGGGGACGGCGCGGTCGTGATAGTCACTGACGCCAGCCGATGATCGCTTGAGGTCACCGGCTAGCGTTTCGAGGTCGACGAAAACAGACATGCCGATTGGTTCCTTAGCGGAACTTCAGTGCGTGAGTCAGGTTTTCGAGAGCGTTCGGAGCGATGTTGAGTTCGTCCTGCTTCATCGCGGCCTTGGCTGCGGCCGAAAAACGCGGCTGGGAGAATGCTGCGGCATTGCTTTCAACAGAGGTTTTCATTTTCCATCTCCGATAGGGTGGGCAGCGGGAGGCTGCCGTTAACCGTCGGAAAGGAACATTGCCTGCGTCATTTAAGCGTTACAGGCTTATGTAAAAAGCAATGGATCAGGGAAGTCCGGCCAGATGTAAGCCATGAATTAACGATTCCGTATAGCCGGGATCGCGATCCGGGACGAAATGGCGGATATCTTCGCTGCGGAAATCCGGGAAATTTTCCAGAACGACCTTGGCATAGTTGTGGGCCTTCTTCATATCGCCCGCCATGGCATGGGCGGCGGCGAGCAGGCGAGCGGTTGCCTGCTTGGATTTCACCGGCTCGAGCGCTTCGATCGTCCTTTCGTAGTCTTCGCGGTCGAAGTGAATGCCGCCGAGATTCCAGTAGTAATAGTCGGGCGGCAGGGGATTGAGCCTGAAGGCGGCCTGGTTCAGTTCCAGCGCTTTGTCGAAATCACCATAGTGGCAGAGCGCATCGGCATAGTCGGCAAGGATGTCGGCATCGTTGGGATTGAGATCCTGCGCCTGCTGGAAATGCTCCAGGCTTTCGTCGAAGCGGCGGCGGTAAAGCGCCACGAAGCCGAGTTCGCGGTAGGCTCGCCCGCTGTTCGGGTCGGACTGCTGCGCCAGCCGGGCAGAGCCGTTCGCCTCGTCGAGCAGGTCCTTGTCCTGCATGCCGCGGATCAGCCATTCCATGCCGAGCGCGCGCGACATGCCGGCATGGGCGGCCGAGAAATGCTCATAGCGGTTGAGCGAGGATTTGAACCATTTGCGGGCCTGGCGCAGATGCTGCAGGTCGGTGTGGGCGACCAGCCGCTTGCCTTCCAGGTAGAGACGGTAGGCAGACGGCGGCGCCTCGCCGATCGGCATCGCCAGCTCGTGGCGCTCGATCGTGTCGGCAAGCGAGGCGACGATCCGCCGGGTCAGATGCGCAAAGGATTCGCTGATCTTCTGCATGACCAAAGGCAGTTCGATCGCCCAGATCACTTCCGACGTCGTCGTCCGCGTCAGGCGGCAGGTGGCGAAGACATCCTCGTCGCGGCCCTGGATTGTGACGTAGACCGCATAGTCGAAGCTCAGGTCGAGCGGGCCGGGCACGGCGCGCGCCGGATCGATCGAGCGGCTGAGGATCTCGAGGCTCGTATGCGCCGCGATCACCTTGAAGCCGCGCTGCTGGCTGAGGCCGATGGTGACGTCTTCGAGAAGCGCCCTGCCGACGCGCTCCATCAGCGGATCGGTGAAGATGCTTTCCGGCGGCAGGATGATGATGCGCGGCTGGCCGACCGGATTGACTGATACATCGGGTGCCGCCAGCGG
>Ga0307515_10012531_pt1 | contig 15947 bp, 12 predicted proteins | sample 17_EM_MG_FD_194513 | JGI IMG/M metagenome (GOLD analysis project Ga0307515, IMG submission 194513) | Populus trichocarpa ectomycorrhiza microbial communities from riparian zone in the Pacific Northwest, United States - 17_EM | ecosystem: Host-associated > Plants > Roots > Unclassified | place... | reverse complement strand
TATTTTAAAATAATTTTTAGAATTTTTTTTAAGTTTAAAGTATTTAAATAAAAAAGAATGTATATTTTATATTAAAAAAATATAATTTTTTTCTTGTGAGTATATATTATATACTAAAGTTTTAAATTCTATATATATATATATAGAATATATATAGAATTTTTTTAAATTTTTTTTACAAGATTTTGCAGAGTTATTCATTTGGATGATGAATTAACTTAGCAGATAAACTCAGTTTTATGGGGTTTTTGTTTATTTCTATCTTTTACCTATATGAACTAGTTTAGCCACCAAATTTCGTATAGATGTACCAAGCCACTACAGGTTTGAAAACTATACCAATTACATTCCAACATTCCATGAACATGTATGAATTTAATTTATTTATAAAATCACTGTAATCGAATTTATTATAATAAAAAACTATTTTATTAATAATAATAATAATAATAATACCTTTATGAATGGGAATTGGATCTCGAAAACGTCTTCTACTGTCAAAAAAAAAAAAGAAGAAGAAAAAGACTGGATGATGCATGTGCTCTGCTCTTTTGATGGTCAATAGGCCATCAAATTTTCTCAACGGAGGACAAAAACGCAATTTAACTGCGGGAGTGTCTGCGATCACAGTGATTTTAACTTTAATTTAAGAACCCTATTCTTTGGGCAAAAGGAATAGATGGGAAACGGACGGCAAAAGCAAGCAGGCTCCCCCCCTTCCAAGCTCTTTGTCGCTGTTTATTCTCACCCTGTCCCTCACCCTTACCCTAAACATCTCCTCTCTGTGATGCTTCAGGTGAATGTCATTTTTCAGTTGAAATCTGAATATGCACAGACGAGTCGGAAAAGAAAAGAAAGGAAGAAGAGATGGAACAGGGCAGCATGATGATTGAGAGTCCCTCTTCGGTGCATGAAATCATGAAATCAGAAAACAAGAGCAAGGTTTATGGTAACGGCGGAAGAGATGTTATGCCTGGGAGTGATGTTTGGACAGATGGACTTATTTGTGCCTTTGAATTCTCTCCGAGGCGTACTCCCAAATCCACTCCCTCAACCACAACTCCTTCTTCCTCCAACATGTTTAGCACCAGACACACAGTTAATAGTGAGTTATCAAAGGATGGCGGAATGCCTGAGAGACAGGAGAGTTGCAATTTATTCGAATCGTCGTCTGTTAATCGCAATGCCCCTTCTTCTGATGCTCAGAAGAAGATCCTCCCATCAAGACAGGACAGGCATGAGGATGGCCGTTGGATACCCATTGGCTGGGCTAGGATTTCTCAGCTTGTCCAAACTGTGCAAATTGACGGTGACTGGCCAACGCAGCAAGTAGGGTTGCCGGATGATGAACTCGGTCCTACTGTTGCAGATTTAGCAGCTCCCTATTGGGAGCGTCCAGCCGGCCCTACTTGGTGGTGTCATGTCGCCGCAAGTCACACCTCTGTCCAGGCATGGCTCAACAATGCTAAGTGGTTACATCCTGCCATCAGTTTAGCTTTGAGAGATGAAAGTCGACTCATCAGTGAGCGGATGAAGCACCTTCTTTATGAGGTAGTGGATAGTTTCTTTTGTATTTCAAGTTATAGCTATTCCTTAACATGGATGGGTGGTGCTTAAAATACTTGAACTCCCTTTTGTGCTTCTTCAGCCAAGGTCAATTTATGTGGCATGAAAAAAGGGGGCCTGGATTGTTTGTGTAGTGGAAAACTGTTGGTGACTGGCCTATTTGAAACGTTCATCATATGTGACTGTGACTGTGACTGTGATATTACCTTCTTTGAATTATTGTATAAAACCTATGAGAAAAATGAACCTTCACATTCCTCATTCTCCTCTCTCTCAAGTAACCCATTGTTTCTTTAGTGTAATGTTTTCCTCTTATTTTAATTTCTCTAAATTTTTATGTTGATGATATAATTTCTAGCATGAATATAAGGTTATCTTGTTTGAGCATGTTACAGTCACTATCACCATAACTTTGTGAACCTGTGTATATAGAGCAACTGCTGGATAAAAACTTGGAGGTTCCAGGTTCAACTCCTCTGTACTGTTGTTTGTGGTTTTTTCTGAGAGAAAATGTATGGCAGTTATTAGGAAAGGAGTTCATATAAAAGGGCTAGTTGATAGATATTTTAAATTAAAATCTGAATCCTTAAATAGAATGCCCAGGTAGCAATGGTCTATGCCAAGTGCCTACACTCTACAATTCGCAGAGGTTGAGGAAGAAACCACTTTAACAAGATAAGAACTGGGAGTTTTCCCTTTAGTTGAATAGATGCAATCATGCAAATGTAGGAAGGGGAAGACGTTGAACTTACAGCCTATGTCCAAGGGAAAATGTAGTATTTGTGCCCACCTAGGCATATAATCCATCTTATGTTAAAGTTGCTGAGATTCATCCTTGGATAAGTTCAGTGTTGTGTTGTTTTCTTGTTTTGTAAATTGTAACCTGGAATGAATTATGTGTCTGTGCAGTGTAAATTATAGCCTATCATATCTCACGTATTTTGTATATCCATGTAAAGTTGAAGAATGGGTCCTTGGCTTAAGGGAAGAAAGTGAAAATTGTTGGATCCAAGAGATGTCTGTACATGACAGACTACATGAATTTGTATTTCATTATATTTATATCAAGTTGATTAAAATTTGTAAAAAAAAAAAAATGGTTTTAATAGGTTCCTAGTTTTTCTCCCATGACATTCTACTTGATTATTATTAATTGTCATGATTTGTGTTCCTATCTAGGTCCCAGTAAGGGTTGCTGGAGGTCTGCTGTTTGAGCTCTTGGGACAATCCGCCGGCGATCCATTTGTTGATGAGGATGACATTCCTGTTGTACTGCGCTCCTGGCATGCACAAAACTTTCTTATAACTGCACTGCACATAAAGGGGCATGTGTCAAGAGTGAATGTTTTGGGTATCACTGAAGTTCAGGTTTATTCATGACTCGGAGTTTTCAAGTGGACTAGAGTACTGAAACAAGTGTTGTTAATTAAGTATTCAAGTCACTTGATTATTGATTCATCCCTTTGGTGCCCTGATTTGGTCAGGAACTTCTTTTTCTTGGAGGCTGTAATGGTCCAAAGACAGTGCATGAGGTCATTGCACAACTAGCTAGTCGGATGTCTAGGTGGGATGATAGGTAATGGAAACCACTGAAACTAAACTATGTTACATATTCATGGCTTAATTTAATTTGAAATCATGCTTTTTTCCATTCGATTTTTTCCCTTCTTTTGGACGACAAATGCACCATCTGCAGGCCAATGGCATCCATGCAATATATCTGAGAACCTGGCCTCTTTTTTGCTGATAGCAAAACTAATTCCCTCTTGTTTTTCAGATGAAAAATGAAAATGCATGATTAAAAGAACAAGTATTTACCGTTAGCACTTCAGCAAAACTGTATCATGTCATGTGTTCCTTTCTGTTCCTACTTTCTTTTACAAAACAACTGTCTTCAAATCACTTCTCTGTACCAACTCACCCGTGTCTTGTCCTGCACTGTCTTTAGGAAAATAACTTATTCTGAGAAGATGAATGGATATTAGCATATATTATGTATCCTTTTCTTTTTCTAACTTCAAGTTTTTGTTTTCATCTCTTAATTTTTTAGGCTGTTTCGAAAATCTATATTCGGGGAAGCAGATGAGATTGAGCTGAAGTTTGTGAACAGGTTGAAAAGACATGTGCACTTTTCCAAACTTGGATTTGTTACTATATCATATATAAGTTTTGTTACATAAATTGCTATGAACAGGAGAAACTATGAAGATATGAGTCTCTTCAGTATTATCTTGAACCAAGAAATCAGAAGGTTGTCAAGACAGGTAGTTCCAATTGTTGAAACTCTTTTATGCATATACATTCTGATTTCTGTCTCATCGCTTGTATATATACATTGTACATTTGTGCTTGTTCTGCCATTCCATGAGTATCTGACAGCTGTCATGCTCACTGCTCTGACGAGCAAATCTTGATCTGATGATATTTAGACATTGAAACTTCCTTGGTCTAGACATGGCAGTTATAAAATCCAGATGGCGCTTTTAAGACCTGGTGGTCCATAAAAGTATCTGCCAGCAAAATCCCATTGTTTTGGAGTTGGCATATTTTCTTACTTCTCACTTCCCAAGGGAATGCATGTTTGTTCCATTTAGTACCAAAACCAAGGGCTATTCATTTGCAGGTTATCAGAGTGAAATGGTCACTCCACGCAAGAGAGGAGATTGTTTTCGAGCTTCTACATCATTTGAGGGGAAATGCAGCAAGAATGTTGCTAGAGGAAATAAGAAAGAGTACAAGACAAATGATAGAGGAGCAAGAAGCTGTTCGAGGTCGTTTGTTTACTATTCAAGATGTTATGCAAAGCACTGTTCGGGCATGGTTGCAGGTTTGTTTTGGAGGGTGTGTGCATGTGTTTGTGGGGGATATGATCATATCTTCATTTCTTCCTGGATTGATTTGAGAAATCCCTCGTTTTTTGTTTCTTTTCTCCTCTTATGCAGGATAGAAGCCTTCGTGTAACCCATAATTTGGCTGTTTTTGGAGGCTGTGGTCTTGTGCTTTCTATCATCACTGGGTTATTTGGGATCAATGTTGATGGGATGCCTGGAGCATCTGGTACACCATATGCATTTGCTCTATTTACTGGCATCCTCCTCTTCGTAGGATTGGTGCTGATTGCTGTTGGGTTACTTTACCTTGGACTGAAGAAGCCAGTCACCGAAGAGCAGGTTCAAGTAAAAAAGTTGGAGCTGCAAGAATTAGTAAAGATGTTCCAGCACGAGGCAGAGACTCATGCCCAAGTTCGTAAAACTGTGCGTCGCAATAACTTGCCACCAACTTCTGGAGATATTTTCTCAGATGATGTGGATTATGTTCTCATCCAATGAAGACATTATGCTAATTCAAGGCAAGTCATCGGTGACTTCACTTTTTTGTTAGGAAAAAAGTTAAGTAAATGCATATGTTTATGTAATTCAGTTGCAGACAGAAAGTAAATTAGATTTGAGCGAAGTCATGGAAGAAAAACGCACCAACCAATGCTTCCTGCTCAGAGATCTTATGTTAATTCCTTGGATCAGATATATATCTTCTGAAGGTTTTTTTTAATTAAGACATTACCACTTTTATCACCATTGTTACTGGGTAAAAATGATCTTATTGAATATATTTCTATGATTCTATTATGGAGTACAGTTGGGGCTGGACTTCATTTATATATAGGTAGTCGCTGTGGTAAAATTTGGATCACCACCTTTTCATGCAGTTGTTTGTTCCTCTGAAAAGCCTAATGCTCATGGCTTCAATGGAGCTTTTTCGAAATTCTTAGCAACGACCGACTGCAATTGCAACGACATGCAGTTTCGAAGCTTCATTGCTAAATCCTTGTAGTCTGGGTGTCGTTCCAGCTGAGCAAGCTTGTAAATAGGAGACAAATTGCTGCATGATGGGCACAGATTATTTTATAAAAAGACATGCAAAAGTCCTCTAGCCCGCGAGGATGCTAAAGAATACTGGTTATCTTACATTGCAGAATCTGACATTAGTTAACCTGCAGTTCGACCATGCGAGACATGAAGAAGCAACTTCAAGTCATGCACAGTGAAACAAACGAAACTGCTTTGGATAGCAAGCACGGCTGCTTGGTATAACTTGAGAATGGACTTAAATTAAACACAAGCTGGCAGATTACCACTTGGTCCTTCGAGTTTAGAAGGTTGGTCATATTACCCCCCCAATCAAACTCAGAACTAAGCTATTTATTTATACAGATATAGACACCGGGATAGACTGTGATGTGAAGTGAGAAACAGTTAAAACACTCGTTGCTGTTAAGCATCACTTGCTGCAACAACGGAGCAGAGGTGACATTCATTCATTCGAAGACTGAATAATTTAAAAGCTCCTCTTTGCCTAAATTATACTTTCTTTGAATAGTTTCGACCAAACAGAGGTCTGAGCAACACAAACCAAAATATGATCAAGTCAGACGAGCTTATGGACGCCCATTGAGTTGATTACATCAAGGAGGGACTATCTTGAGAAATTGGTGCTTACAAAGCAAGTGAATATATACACAGAAGAACCCTCTATTTTCCTCACCTTTTTCCTGGTGCAATTATCACTTAAGAAGGGACCTTGCTAGATGTTCCCGTGCAGTTGCCAGTGCTTGTGAGAATGTCTGCAAAGAAAGCAGAAGTTTATAGTACATACTGTAGCAACGATTACCAATTTGTCCAACAACTCTATATTTTTCTAAATTCAAGGTTGGAAGAAAGGAAGTCCGCTGGAATAGCAATACCTGCTCAGACAATCCTTCAGCAACTGTACTATGACTTGCAACCTTCCCCACAATGACATTTGCATCGGTTTCCAAAATAATACTGCATCAGGACGTGTCAAGAGTTATTTCTGGGTGATAAGAGATAGCCTCTGAAGTAAATGAGTAAAAAATACGTAGCAAAATTGTCTGAGAACATTTCTGGATGTAACTGAGGTAACTTTAGAACTAAAGTGAAGCTTTGGCTATCATTAATGATCCAATTCTTTTTAACATTATTTCCACAAATTTACTATGGCAAGTAGATTATCCATGGATCCAACGTTTCCCTTTCAGGAGTTCAGCAGGTTAAAGGACATGTTTAAATAATGACAGAAAAGAAGAAACAAACTACATATCAGCTAAAGGAAAAAAAATAAGCAACTCATTTGCATAAGAAGAGCACATTGCATACCCGCCATCAACAATTTCATCAATGCACAGCAGGATGAGATCTAGATACTCAAGTGCCTCTCTTTTCTCTACATTGCCTCTGAAACAAAGAATGATTAAAATGGATATGAAATTAAATAACAGAAAGGGTGGCAATATGTACTGACAGCATAAAAATGTATGGAAGAACAAGGTAAGAAGTGGCATTGCAAAAACCTAAGGAGAAGGCCAACTGCATCAAAGAACCCTTGAAGGACTGTGGCTAAGATGACCTCATTTTCTTCTTCACCTCCAGTAACAAAAAAGTGTAGATCTTGAACAAACTTGTAAACAACAATGTTGTTCTCAAGCATTGTTACCTCAACTGTAGACAAGGTCACAAGATATTAATACAGAAGCTGTGATAACCGAAAATTGAGCAGAGCCAACCAGTAGTGATAACCATAATTCATTAATATGGCAGTGAGGAGATGTTGTTCACAAACAAGATTCTGTAATCTGCAAAAAAACTGAACTTTGCAAAACATTTCAATGTGTTGCCCCCACCACTGTCACTAAAAGGGTCATGAAACTCAATGCCACAGATTCAGTAAACCACAAACAACTGAACTTTGCAAAACATGTGAACGTATTGCCCCTGGAAGAAGAAACCTCAACCATGCTCCATGAGTGCCAACAGAAAATTACATGTTACCTTTTTTTTTAAACTTTTATTGCACCAGTGAAATTAAAAACCAGGAAGAGCACAGTATATTACTCTCTCATTGATCTAACCAGCAAGAATATGAAATGCCATGGGCGATAGCCAACCCCACACAAGCAGCACAGAAGGTGAACTCATACATAATGAAAATAATCCCAGGCATGAACTAAACGCTTACAAACACGCAAAAAGAAAGTCCTTAAGAGTAGTTTAAGCAGGAGACAAATGGCTAACCTTCCGAGCGTGCATTAGTCTTTTGAGTCTTGTTAAACACAGCTTTCTCAAAAGCTTCTTTGGCACCATTAGTTGGCCAGTCATCACAAAAATACTTGGAAGCCACACGCTTCCCTTCAAAATCCAGTAGAAGGATATTTTTTACGCAAGGGCACAGCTCCTACAATCAACATTGCACTTTAAGAAGAAAATTCTCAAAACAACTCAGATCCCAAAATGCACCAATTCAGTTTGTAATTCAATGCTATGCCATGCCAGAAGTTCCAAAACCCTAACGGGGTGTTCCACTTTTTAGCAGCAATGCAAGCCAAAAAAATCTCTATAAAGTCAAAACTCTAAATCACAATTAGGCTTCAATAGGCAAAACCAAATATAAAGAAATGATCATATGCAGAATCAATGATTCAAAACAGCAAAAACTAAGCACAACCCATGTATAGCCAAGCATAAATGTGTGTATCTTTAACAATAAATTAATATAGTAAATGAAACCCTAATTTTTCTCTATTATTGCATGTGTGTTAAAGAAAGTAATAGCTCAGAAAGAAAGAGAGAGAAAAGTTACTGACCATGTTGTGGTTTGGCAAAATTTCGAAGGGAAACCGATCTCCCAGTTCGTTCGTGAGAGAAAGTAGTAGGAAAGCAGGCAGTGGTGACTGGTGAGAGAGACACTAAGTATGGCCTCATTATGGCCTAATTAAAATTAAAAGAAAAGGTAAATCACGTGGAGAAAGTATTCTAGTTTTTATCTAAATTTATGAATTGATATAATTTTTTTTATATTAGTTTTTATATTATTTTTGTTTGATCACATGAATTTTTTTTTCTTGTTATATTTTTTTAAAAAATTATTTTTATTTATTTTATTTTTTAATATTAAAATAATTAAAATTTTAGTTTTTTTAAAAAAGCTAGAGTATATGAGGAAGCATCGGAGATAAATCATGGATTGATACAGTGTTTCTTTTATATTAGTTTTTATTTTTATTTTTGTATGATATTTTTTTCCATTTCTTGTTTTTCTGTTTTAATTTTTTAAAAAAAATTATTTTTATCAATTTTATTTTTTAATATTGAGATTGTTAAGAATTTAGCTTTGTAATTTTTTCTTTTTTATTTTGTCTTTCTATATGTTTGGCGTGGTTTGCGAGTTTGTCTAAATAATTCAGGTTGCCCTAGTTTATGGGTTTGGTGAAGTTTTTTTTTAATTGAACTTGACTTTTTTATAGTTTATTTTTTTCTCATATCCTTAAAAAAATAGTTTTAAAGAAAAATAATTTATTAAACTTTATAAAGTAACAAAATTAAGTGATGTGAGGAAATCACTGTTCACCCAACACCCATTGCACTGTGGATTACAATAGTAATCCCCCCCCACACATATATATATTTTAATTTTTGTTATGATTTTTTTCAAATATATTTTTGTTAATTTCATCTTTTAAAATTGAGATTGTTGAGAGTTTAGATTCATAATTTACTTCTTTATATTTTGATTTTATATGAGATTAGTGTGGTTTACGGGTTTGTCAAGGTAACCTAGGTTGCCTCGGTTTACGAATGTGATGAGTTGTCTTTTTTTTTCTTTTTTATAATTGAACTAGACCTTTTATAGTTTATTTTTTTATATATAGTTAAAAAAATATTTTTATAGAAAATTCATGTTATTAAACTTTATAAAATAACAAAAAATAAAAAGTGTGAAAAAACCACTGGTCATCCATACACATTACAATGCGAATGACAATAGTAATCCACAATGTTTTGTTTTTTTTTTTTGAATTTTTGTTATGATTTTTTTTCAAAATTTTTTTGTCGATTTTGTCTTTTAATATTGGGATGGTTGAGAATTTGACTTTATAATTTGTTTCTTTTTATTTTACCTTTATATAAAGTTAGCATGGTTTGCGGGTTTGCTAAAGTAACCTGAGTTGCCCTGGTTTACGAGTTTGGTGATGTGATTTTTTTTAATTAAACTTGACTTTTTTATCATCTAATTTTTTCTTATATAGTTAAAAAAAAGTTTCAAGGAAAATTTATATTATTAAAATTTATAAAGTCCATTGACCTATTCACAAGTTTAGCTGGTTGTAACCTGAGTTGCCCTGGTTTACGAGTTTGGTGAGGTGATTTTTTCTTAATTAAACTTGACTTTTTTATCATTTATTTTTTTCTTATATAATTAAAAAAAAGTTTCAGGGAAAATTTATATTATTAAACTTTATAAAGTCCATTGACCTATTCACAAGTTTAGCTGGTTAACTTGGTTCGCAAGCTTGACAAGTTTAAATTCTTTTTAATTAATTTTTTTATTTCAACCTTGAATACTGCCACTTGCAATTTAGTCAACACTATCTCTTAAGCATGTCCTAAAATTATGTCTATATTGTTTGCAGATATTGCACCTAAGTGTGGATGCCCTTTTCCTTATTATGCCAAGTTGGTATTCTCCGTCTTGATTTTTTTAACCTGGTCTACACACACTCTTCTTTACTTTTGGATGTAAAGCAATTATGACTCCTTTAAGCTTTAAATCAACCTTTAGTAATGGATGCAACATCCCAGTGTATGTTTTTTTTTTTAATTATTTATATAATCTAATAGCAACTACATACATCTTCCAACTCAACTCTCTTATAATGCATACAAGTCATAACATATTGATATGGGATTCCAGTCATGATCCACTTACTATATGAGCAATGTCCTTGCTTTAAATCAATACATAATTTAGTTTGGCCCTCATATACTTGATATTCATTTGCACTAGCTGAAATCATTCTCATGTCTCTTACCTTCTCAACACACTAATTAAGCACCTTCCTTACATATGGAGTTGTCTTTGTTTCCTAACTAGTAATATGGATAAAATTATTATAAAATCTAGCTATTAACTCTAACCTAATTTTTTTATAGTAACAACACAGTCGAGAAACTTCTATATTTCCCTACCCAGTTATTAAAAGTCTCTGCCAAATTATTGATGACATTATTAACCTTCACTACATTGTCAAACAAATGGCTTGCCTAATACTACAGATGGATGGTTTTCAACCAATTTAAGGAAGAGAAATAAAGGAAAGAAAATAAAATAAAATAAAGTAAGGACATGAAAAGTGTGATTTTTGAAATGATAAAGGCAAAATATTATCGTATTAGAAAAGTCAAAGCAATTGTTTTTATAAAAACTGTAATATATTTTTTAATAAAAGCAATAAGAAATCAATTTTTTTTTGCGAATTTAATAAAATTAAAAATGTATTGTCAAATATATTAAAGCGCTTAGGGAATTCACTATAGAAGTGAACAATACCCTTATAAAAATCTTCAATTTTATCTTTAATTTTTTTTCAATTTCAGCCTTTTATGTCCAATTTTATGACCAAATTATCAAAAATCTTTAGGTAAGAAAAATTCAATGAAAGAGGATCAAATTGTAAAACACATAGAAACCTCACGGCCAAAAAATCTAAGAAAACGTTCATTTTTGTCCTCCTATTTTCATTTTCAACTTTAACAGTCCTTATAGTTTTTCAAATCTCCATTTAGATCCAAAAAAATTATTTTTAAGTTCCTTGGTGTAAGGGAAGAGAGAGTGAATCATCAAATTCTAGGATAAGAGAGAAAATCAAGGTTAATATTGATTTTAACCATGAAAAAGATTAATCTTAGTATCAACGAGTTCTATTTGACAAGAAGAGTTTAATGGTGGTGGTTTTGAACCTCACCTTGCCTAAAAAATATAGGTGTTTTTAGGTAAAATAGGCTTCTAGAGAAAAGACTTTACCTCAATTTTTTAACCACCATAGTTGTTACGCCTGACATAATGGTGACTTATTGTCTTTCATGTAAGGGAAAGGGTTTTTTTATTGTTTAGAGGGGTTAAATGTTTTCTGTTGAAAGAGAGTCGCCACCTAATATTATGACCACTGAGAAACCCTAATTGTTTTTAAATTTCTAAGGGATTGATTATGCTAAATGAAAGACACTATCACCCTAAAGCATTTTACCTAAGGTAACTTGTAGTGTTACTTGTCTTTTATTCCAAATGGTTTGTTGTGCTTAGTATCAGTGGTCTATCTATATGGATGATAATAGGTCCATTGCAATGACTTAAACCCTAGATGGATGTTCGAGCTTATCCTTTACGGAACTTTGTCATTATTGTTATTCCCCAATCACTTGGTGAATTGACATATCTAAAACCAACTACTATTGATCAAGACTTATGACTAGTAATAGCCTATCAGGAGATGTCAATGAATAATTGGACAGACTTATACTTATTGAACCCAACCCAAGTCCTAGGAAAAATTATCACTAAAGGCTTTTCTTATGTAATTGTGGCCCATGAATAATGACTTGTTAAATTTAATTTATCCTATAATACCAAGGTTTACTTATAATTTTATTGAATAATATTTTTACACCCCAATCCTGAATATCAAAGCATTGACTTTTATGGGTTCATCTACTTGGAAGTGGGATTCAATGACATGAAGGTCTATTTTTAGACTTGTTTAGATAATGACCTCCATGGATTCATTTGCCTTAAGGTGTTTTGCTAAGTTTAACAATCACATTTGTAATTCAATTTTAGGGTATTGCTTTAAATCAGTGGTTATGCACATCGATTAATAAGACTTATGTATACATAACCACATCAAGTGGATAACTTATTCAAAGAAAAAATATTAACAAAATACCTAAATGAATCACCTTGTTACCTTCAATCGATACCTAAGAGTAATGACCTCTAAGGGTTCATTTACATTAGGAATTGTTGATGGATGTGTTTACTTGTGTATTTCAAAAGAAAATTTTGACTATTAAAGATAAAATTACAAGATGTAAGCGTTACTCCCAATCAACATCCAAAATAATGACTTGTTATAAGCTTATTTATTTTAAGTATCATAGGTGAATAACATATTGACAATTGAAAAATTATTTCTTGAAAAATAAACAAATATGATTGAGAATCATATGAGAAATTTGTACAAGCATTGGAATGTCAGCTTTTTAATATGGATTGAAACCTTAATAGGTTTTATAAACAAATTATAAAACCTGATATAAATGTATGCACGAGTGTGAATATTATTCTTTTGTATGAAAACAAGCTCATGTATAAATAATAAAAAGAAATGACAAAAAATATTAAACATGAGCAAAATGCAAACTTTAAGGGATTCAACCTAGAAGCATAAAAACAAAAAAAACTTGAAAAAACAATAAATACATTTTCAATACACATTCTTTTATAAAACATATCATGATGAAAACACACAAACAAATTCAATCTTGAAGTTTGTTTAAACCTAACAATTTCATCACAAAATAACTCAAAATCAATAATAAATCAAAATAATTATTCAAAAAATGTTTAGGGTTTGAAATAGACCTTTTAAGGGTGGATAAGATGGACCAAAAGCTAGTAGAATAGTGATGGAAAGGGCAAAACAGTGGTGGTGTGTGTCTGACATGTGCTCAAAAGGGTTGTAATAGTTGACATGTCATTGCACACTCCACCAACATTTGATTGATGCAAGAAAGGGCTCGCAAAGTGTACCACTCCTTGATCCACCTTTTTATGGTGGAAGTATAGGTCACCACTATCTAGTGAGCGAGATCCGAGGCATTGAAGGTTTGGTGGTCAGGGTTTTCTCTCTAGTATTTTTGTTTTTCTCTCTCTAGATGCTCACACAAAGATCATTAGGTTATGGAACTTAAATGGTTATATGATACTCATCAAAGGGAGAAGAATGGTAGTGGTCTCGCCTTGTTTGAAGATTGGAGGAGAGAGAAATTAAAGAGAAAAGTTTAAGCGGTTATTTTCTCTTTTTCCTTAATCTACAACAATACAATGTTTTTTGGCTTCAATTGATTGATGGGTTTTGTAGAGGGTTCAGAGAGTAAGAGAATGCTTATAGTCTTGTTAAAAATGGAGCTCATATATGAGGGAAATTAAAGAGAGAAGTTTTGGTTTTAGATAAATAAAGATGAGACTATGGATTTTTTGTTTTGTAGAAAAAAAGTGGGAGAAGATAAATAATATTCTTCTAGGGTTTATTTCACTAAATCTCAGCTCACTTTCTCTCAATTTTTGTTTTAGTAGCTTCCTCCTATGGTGGCTAGGGTTTTGCTTAAGGTTTTGGAAGAGTGTGAAGGAAGAAGATGATGAATAGTGTTTTTCTAGTTTTTTCTTATTCTCTATTTATAGTTTAGCTTTCTTGTCATTTTCTCTCAATTACTTGGTCCTTAAGTATCTCAATTTTGTTTTGGTCACTCTTTCTCTGTTTTTTTTTTACTTTAGCCCACTATCCATTTTGCTCTCTATTTTTATTTTTTGTTTTTTTTAGAAAACAACATTAACGTCAATTGATAGAAAAAATAATCAAGAAATACGAAATAAACGTGAATATGTCAAAAACATATATTTTTTAAAATTTTATTTTTCTAAAGGGACATCAACAAGAAAAAAGTAGTTAAAATTACAAAATCAGCGTGAGAATGACCGAAATGCATCAAAACATGTTGTTTTTTGAATTCCTTTGTTTTTTTTTTTGAAAAACATTTAAAGAAAAGAGTCAAAATGGTGTTATAATAACAATGATCATTGGGTTTTATATAAGTAAACAACTTTAAAAAAAAAAAAAAAAATAGGGACAGCCCCTTAAAAAAAATTGAATGTAGAAAAGTGTTTTACAAATATATGAATAAAAAAATAGTTTATTTAGCTCATTCATGCCCACTATAATAATATAATAAGTTATTTTGGTTTTCTATTCATAGCTTTAACTATAACTTTAATTCTATTTATTAGTCTTACAAGATATAACTTATTCAAAATTAATTAAATGAATAATTCATAACTTTTTTTGCAGCATTCCATTTTTTAGTTTCTTACCACGAAAATTTCTAATTATTGGTTATTGAGATTTATGGAAAATATGAATTAATATTTAAAGATAAATATTACCTCCTTTTCACTTTTCAAACAAATTGAAATGTTAAAGTTTTTTCTATTTAAAATTGTCTTATGTCTAATTCATATTATTTTGGTTAAATTATTCGTAATTGTACCATGGTGACCAGTTAGATATTTGATTAATTAATACCTTGTTTTTCTATCTTCTCCTTTGTTTATATCTTCTCCTTTGTTTAATCCACAAGAGAGATTAATGCTGAAGCTTTTCACTAAAATCTTTTTCTTTACAAAAAAAAAAAAAAAGAATGAAAAGAATCATAATTTGTAGAATTTGAACATAAGACATTGGTTTCACAGACCCATTTTAATCGAAATGAACTAAGACTGTATTTTTATGACAAAAAAAGTTGTAAACAAAAATATTCTTTTATTTACTTTACTCCACTAAATTTTAAATGCTTATATTATTTCATATATAAACTATATTATATATAAATATAATAGATAATTACAAAAAAATCTCTTAAGATTTGACAATATTTTCACTTTTTCACTCTATTTAAAGAAATTATACTTTACATCATGAATCAAATAAAATATTAACACAATCTCAATGTTTTTTTCCAATTTTTTTATATTTCCTTGTCTTTCTTCTCTTCTTAATTAGAGCTCTGTAAAAGTTTAAATTCTATAATTGTTAATATAATAGTCACTAGAGATTTACATGATTGTTAATTTCAGGGCTCGTAAGATTAGTTGAGATATACACAAACTAACCCGAACACCAACATTAATAATAATAAAAAAATCTCAATAATCGAGCAGCTAATAGCTTGGATGGGAGAATTCCATGGGATTGGTCAAATTCAAGAATATGAAGTGACCAACACCACTTTCTCCTTATAAATTTTGCCAAGAAGACCTCTTCGTGCCAAGGTAAAAAAATAAAAATAAAAATCACTAATAAATTATATTATTTAGTTTGATGCATTTGAGGGGCTAAGACACAATGCAAATATTTTTAATACATTTTTATCACTTTTACCAATATTTTCTCCTTCATTCATGTACAAATTACTAAGATTTTATTTGAATATTTTATTTTAAAAAATGTGTTTTAGTTTATAAAATGTATTGCTATTAGGTTAATTTGAAATTCGTGAGTATTGTTTTTATGTTATTATTAAATAAAATATAATTTAAAAAAATTGGGTTAAAATTTTTTAAATTTAATAATAATATATAAAAAAAACATTTCAGAGACATGAATGTTTTTTTACATCTAAATTGTTTTTAGTAGTGAAGAACTAAATTATAAAAAGAATTTGAAATGTGATGGTTGTTTTTTTTATTTTTATTCT
>Ga0307515_10012530_pt1 | contig 15950 bp, 5 predicted proteins | sample 17_EM_MG_FD_194513 | JGI IMG/M metagenome (GOLD analysis project Ga0307515, IMG submission 194513) | Populus trichocarpa ectomycorrhiza microbial communities from riparian zone in the Pacific Northwest, United States - 17_EM | ecosystem: Host-associated > Plants > Roots > Unclassified | place... | reverse complement strand
ATAACTAGGCCGAATTGTTGCCCTTAATAGACTACGCCCAAGTGACCCTACCCTACAACTCTACTGGATTTGCCCCTATTTAACTAGAAATAGGTTACCTACCCTATATAAGCTTTGACTGGGAAAGACTAAAAGGGCCCCAGACTATACGCGAAAAACTATCTTATAAGGAAGCCCAGCAGTACGCTAAGCGCTTAGAAGAAGCCTAGAAAGTAGCCCGTATAAACTTAAAAAAGGCCTAGAAATTAATAAAATAGCAGGCAAATAAGCATAGGCGCAAGCCTGACTTTACTGTAGGCGATATAGTTTAGGTTATAATAAAGAACTAAAAGACAGAACGGCCTAGCCGTAAGCTAGACTATAAGATAGTAGGACTATATAAGATTTTTAATAAAGTAGGCAACTTGTATAAAGTTAAGCTCCTAGACTTAATTAAAGTTTATCTTATTTTTTTACCGGATAAGCTACAGAAAGCTATAAATAACCTACTACCTAGATAAAAGAATAAACCTCCCCTACCAATTTAAGTTAATAGCGATAATAAATAGGAAATTAAAGAAGTGCTAGCCTATAAACTTGTAAAGAGAACGTTAAAGTATTATATTAGTTAGAAAGGATATAACTTAGACCCCACTTAGTACCCTATATAGAACTTTATAGGTAGTCCCTATAAGCTTTAGAAGTTTTATAGCTATTACCCTAATAAACCTAGACCGCTAAAGTACCTAGATAAGTGGATAGAATGCTAGTATAATAAAGATAATAAGCTACTAGAAGAATATAAGGACAAAAATGCCTTAGAAATTTCTTAGTTATATAAGGTGTTAAAATATCTAGGAACTTTAACCGGCGGTTAAAGTTATCTAATTAGTTAGATTTTCTTACTAAGACTTTTAGCGACAAAGCCTAAGGGCAGGCTTTTTTAGAGGGGGGGGTAATGTTACGGCACTAGTAGAACTTGGCAGAACTTGGCAGAACTTCGCACCGGCAAGTTGCCACAGATTGCCACAGATTGCCGCATATTGCGATTATGTGACGCGAAGATTTTATAAAATACCGAACGGCGCTGCTCTTCTTCTCCTTTCCTTTCCCTAGCTTTAGATTCTCGTTTATAGACAATCCAATTGTATAGGCTTGCGCGACCCTTTTGCCGTGCTTATATCTCAATTAACTGAGTCGCTAACAATAACGCAGACACTATATATATCCGTTAGGCTATAATAGGTTCTTTAGGGTAGCTATTATAGATCTATACGGGTTTTATATATATTAGCTAGTATTTAATAAAGTTATATATAGTTACGGGATTCTTAATAACGCGTTTTTTTTTAATAAAAATAATTATAAGACCTAAAAATACCTAAGTAATAAAAATTATATATTCTAAAAGCCTAGGTTCTGTTATATAATTAATAAACTTTAGAAAGTAATATAAAATATTAGTGTTAAGTTATTTTAATCTCCGCAATCTCTATAACGCGGATATTATTAGAACGCGTAAGAACCCTCGGAAATGTGGCTTAGACGTAATTCCAGTGGTTTTACACAAACGTAGTTAGTCAGCTTGCGGACCGATTGAAAATCCGCACCAATGGAATTACGTCTGAGCTTGCTAAGGTAAGGAATCACGTCTGAGCTTGCTGAGGTAAGGAATCACGTCTGAGCTTGCTGAGGTAATCAGACGGACGCTAGCCAAAAAAAATCACGTCTGAGCTCACTGAGACCCGAGAGCCCGGAATCCGACCACCATCACCTCATAAAAGGACGATGAATGTTACCATGATGGCTTCGCCTCATACAGTCATTTCTGTTGTAGGGTCTCTGAATGTTGATCTAGTTACCCGAACGTCTCGAGTCCCTGCTGCAGGAGAGACGTTGACTTCAGAGTCCTTTGACATCGGTTTTGGGGGAAAGGGTGCAAACCAGGCAGTAGCCTGTGCGCGGCTATCGCGAACCCACAGCCAAGCAATAGAAGGAAGACCGGCAGATGTAGAGGTGCGGATGGTTGGTGCAGTAGGCGAAGACCAGTTTGCCGATGATTTCCTCAAAAGCTTGCAGGGAGACGGTTTGAATATCTCCAACATCCAGAGGCTACCAAATCAGAAGACTGGCGTGGCTGTTATTATTGTCGAGAGTCAAACTGGAGAAAATAGGATTCTTTTTTCTCCGGGTGCGAACTACGCTGTGCCAGCCGATAATCTTCTCCAAGATGATACCGATGTAGCTCTTTTCCAACTCGAACTCCCAACGGATGTGGTATGTGAATCCTTAGCAAACTTAAATTATATACGAATTTGCGTAGCCTATTCTTGATTGGTACGAATGATGTTAAAGTACCTTTGTATGCTAATCATCATAGGTCTTACGAAATATGAAAGAAGCACGCGACCGAGGCATCGACACAATATTAAACCCAGCACCCGCGTTTACACTACCGGACGATGCATACCAAGGATTAAACCACCTGATCATGAACGAAACCGAGGCTACAATCCTCTCTGGTATTTCTCAACCAAATTCTTGGGATGAGATTGCCTCAATATTCGTGCAAAAAGGTGTTGAGAATGTGATAATCACACTTGGTGCTGAAGTAAGTCTCTATGGCTAGATTTTATCCACTTCCTAACTCCGTTGGAGGGAGTCTACTACCAATCAGCTTATCGCCAAGTACAATCGGACACAGCCAAGCTTATCTCCGCAAAGAAAGTTGAAGTAGTGGACACCACTGCTGCTGGCGATACGTTTGTTGGCGGCTATGCTGTGGCTGTCGCCCGCAGTAAAGCTGCCTCTAAGAGAGACGCATTTGACATAGATGCTGCCATCGACTTCGCTAATCGGGCAGCTTCCAAGGCCGTACAAAAAAAAGGCGCTCAATCAGCAATCCCATGGCTAGATGAGGTACCGGACATTTAAATTTAGGGGATAGAGAGGTGATTCCTTGCTTGGTTTCAAATCGCCATTTATAATGCCGTCAGAGGGTGGAAACTTTGAATCCGGCACTGTTCTCGTGAACACTTGTGAGATGCTAAGAGCGTTGCACGTCCTTAAGGTGAGTCGAGTCACAACTAAACTAGAATGTTAGCCTTTTATATATCTCATTAGGAAGCCTAAAAATCATAGTTGTGAGCGAGGGACCTTAGTAGGCCTATGATCTTAGGCGATCGCAGAAATTTAAGATATGAATTGCGGTAGCAAAGCCGCACAATTAGTCTTGTCAGTGACACTACCAATCTTCAACTATCTTATCCCACTTGAGAAACCTCAGATTACTGTAAACGTACATGGCATGCTTATTGGTTAAAACCCCTTCGCCAGGTGATGGCAATAATCAGTTAGTTAGTTACGATTATATTATATTATATAAGAACATAACTAACCTAATTATAATCGCACCTACTACTTATGTTACGTAGATATAACTATATAATTAACTACGGAAATAGCGGGAATAAAAAGAGGGAGAGTTAGAGCTTTAGGGGGGGGCTTAAGGTAAACTCTAGGGCAAGTATATTATCTATGCATAATAACTTACGCATAGATAACATTACGTAGAGGCCCGTGCCTAAAAGGCGTAATTAATATAACTATATAATTAAATTAGAATCACTTTCCTTAATTATATAATAATTGGAATCATGGGGCTGATTATGGTTATATAGTTATTGCCATAACTGCCTTCGCCTCTATATAAGTTAGTAGATTTCCGCCTCACAAGCATGTCTCCAAAGTTGAGGACTGTGGTCCGGCTGTTGGGTGGGAATATTTAAATCTCTCGTAGGGTAAGGACCAGAAGTATTCAAGGGGTGATTCGAGGGTGATGGCAGAGCCATAAGAGAGTAAGCGAGAAGGAGTGACCAGAGGCCTGAAGGTTGAAGTTGTGGGAGATATCTGAGACAACTGCGAGAGAGGATTGATTAGCTGGTCTTGATAACTCAGAGGATGGATCAACGTGTTAGGATAGAAAGAGACTGTCCAATCCTACATTCGCGAAATGCATGACCATCTGCACTTCTCCAGGCACTTTTCCCCGGAAAAACCCGTCCCAAAACCCCCAAAACCGCTCGTTCCCTTCGATAAGTCGTTTGGGCTTCTTAACTAATGTAACCGACTACCGACACTGTATCGAGACACAAGATCGTCACCCGGAAAGCTCCAAGACGGCGTTAACGCCACCCTATATATTGCTTGCAGATCGATATTACTTGTAGATCACTGTTCCCATTTCAGTTACCTATTACCCCATTATGTCTTATTACCTCCACCTTCTTCGTGTATATATAGAGGCTCTAGAGCTACATTTGCAATCAAGTCGCTCGTTCAATTCCCACACACTGCAAAGCTTACAACTAATCTCTTGTCATTCGCGGAAGAAAATAAGCCCTCGACTGTTTCTCTCCATTTCTTCACCCCCCAATAACGGGGGAGCTGCGGTGTCCGCAGGAGTCATGTTAGTCGGAGAATATTCTGCGCGTATTTCGCCGTTCGTCTATTGAGCAAAAGCGCTGCTGCAGCTGCCTGAGTCCGCGTACTGTCTAGCCACCAGACCAACGCTGAGCCCCATGTCAAATCATGCATAAAACCGTGTTCGTTATACTCTCCCTTCATGTCGTAGTCATTGATTGGAATCAAGTACTAATACTAATTCATGTCGAACTTTGATTCATTATTCCAAATACCAATATCCGGCAGTTCATCAGTATTGGTGCCCTCGCATATTGTGTCAATGATGGCCATATACATGTTGATCGGTGTCCTCAATCCCGTAATAATATCGGACCAGCGCATTTGGGCCCACGTGAAGTGAGGGAACCCTGATTGAGTCCAATCCGGACGCTGACGGTTCTCCTGGCATGACTGGATGCAGTCTGAGGCTTCTAGCAACCATCTGAGACGGATTCTGAGTATGATACGGATGGAATACATGCAGTCATACGTGAAATACCTGAGGATAGTCCTCTGCTTCGCTAACTCAAAGCGCTTTAAACAGCTTCGCAGTATTTCAAGAGCTCCAGGCACTTCCTTTGGGTCCCTTTCTAATTGTTTAATGACAGCCACGAATGATTTTGCAATAATCGATCTTTGGCTAAACCTTGTAATTTGCGTCAGCTCAAATTTCCCTAAGAAGCTAGGACAGCGTGGTTTTTAATAAGCGAAAATCTAGCTAATAAAATATCGGCAAATGCCAATATTTGCAACACTTTTAATAAAACAGTTCTTATAGTGACATATTTATTTTAAAAATAAGGGATTATATTAAGAATTGGCATATATTGGCAAGTTTTTAAATTAAATTATATGATTAGTTATTATATAATTGCGCGCCTTCCTTATACAGTATTTTAATATATTAATTCTAAACGTTACTCTACCTTACTTTACCTTAGCAGTAGTAGTAGCAGCAGTAGCAGCAGTAGCAGTAGTAGCAGCAGTAGTAATAGCAATAATAATAATAATAACAATAATAGCAGCAGCAGCAATAATATAAGTACATCCTCTGGACAGCTCGTATAAAGCTAGCGCCCTTAATAGCTTTATAGGTTTGCTATAGCTTTAGAGCAGCTTATACCCTAGCTTTAGAAGTTTATATAAAGCTAACTTTAACTTAGGGCTCTCGTTCTCTATAACGCCGCTATTACCGCTATTAATGCTGCCGGTACTAATATTAATCCTATCCTTATAGTAGAATAGTAGCAGCTGGCTTCCTACTACTATAGTTTATAGGCTTAGGCGTTACTAGCCCTTCTAGGGTAGGATATAGAGTTTATACAAGGCGCGATCTCCCCTTATTAAATAATAACGCACTGACCTTTATATATTAACGCCATCCTTATATAATCTTAGAGTAGGGTAGTAGGTAACCTATACGCTATATACCTTAGCGCTCGCCTAAGCTATCGCCCTTTCCTATTATATTGTTAGGTACTTAGGCACTTTAGCGGAGTATATAGAAATTATAAGTGGCGTGACTACGTAGCCCGCTACTCCGTACGAGATAAAGATAAAAGTAGTAGTAGTAGACCTCTATGCTTACTCTAGGCAGGGGCTAGCAGTACTAGGAGTAATAGTATGGTAGGGTAAATTGGCCCACTAGATTTAATATCTAGATTAGGCGTAGTTTAGGGAGTATATAGGCCTTCCGTGGATATAAAGGTTAGTCCGTAGCCCCAGAGTTTTTAATAACTTAGATAGGCTTGACGGATAGATAGTTTTAATATATAATATACTCTTTTCTTCTCTTCTTATTAACTACTTTCTTACTAATTTCTACTAACTAATTACGGCCGACTAACAGACCTATAGCACCGTGACTTCTTGTTTGGAGAGAGACCGTCCCTCCTATATACTTTATGGCATTCTATATAGAGACGATAGTAAGCTCTTTAGATTAGAAGTCTAGCACTTTATATATAGGAGATATATAGGAACGTGCTATAGCTATAGAAGGACTAGAAACTGTTAAATTACTATTACTAAAAGCCGTTAAGTCACTAATAGGTGCGGAAATTAAGTATGGAACTACTAGCGACGTACGCGTAGGCAACACTGTAAGCTTTGCAGTGTGGGAGAATTAAGTAAACGACTTGATTGTAAATTTATAGAAATTAAGAGGAATATATACACGAAAGTAGAGCCCTGATAGTAGGGTCTATAACTTAATCTTTAACTTATTTAAGCTATATACAAGGTATATAAGATATACAAAGGTAGTGCTAATGCTATCTTAGAGCCTTCTAGGCTATAGTCTAATGTCTCGGTATAGTACCAGTAGATTTAACGGTGTAGTTAAAGCTATAAAAGACAAAATTAAAGGCAGAGACTATACTAAAATAGGAAATTTAGATACAATTTAGGGGTAGTAAAGGGGTAGGGTAATTGTGATAGTATCTTGCGGATATTGCGGATATTGCAAATATTGCAATAATACTAGTTGCTAGATAATGCAGTAGTAATCTAATGTCGAATATCTACCAAATTTAACTGCTTTATCCATGCTTCGTGCTTTTAACGACGTAAGATTTTGGTAAGGCCGTTAGCAGGCATTTTGTCTGTAGGAACCCATCGTACATTAATCTTTTTGTCTTAGACTTCCTGTCTAAGCCAGTGCTAATAAACGTCAATATGTTAAAGCTTAGTATTAAAGTTTTAGTATATCCTGTCTTAGTAGGCGTACAGTCTGCATATTATTGCAAAGTAGGGTAAATTTACGTTCTAAATTAAAGCCGATTGCTTTAAAGAATTATTGCCACTAGATAATTTTAACGGCAGTAGTAGATAGGGAGAGAAGCTCTGCTTTAGTAGTTAAATAAGCTACTAATTGCTATAGGGTCGCCTTCTAATTAATTAGACCTCCGAATAGGATAAATAGATACCCTTAAGAGCTCCGTCTAGTTTATTTATCGTCCGTAAATACTACATCGGATACTTTGTAAAAGGTAATATCTTCTCCTTTTAGGTTTCTGTAATAGACGTATACTCTAAATGCCTCGCTAGAGTATTTAATAGCTGTTAATTTTGTTCTAAGGGAGTAGGAAATAGCTTGGTTTACTACATTAAGGTGCTTTTAATTTAGATTAGTAAGGAATTTGGCCAGCTTAGAATGCAACTTAGTAATATTAGGCCTTCTAAATACGGCGAGGTATGCAAGAGAACTAACCCGTTGCTAGTAGGCTAGAGTTCTTTAAGGGTTTGTCTGCTAATCGGACGGAATTAGTTCTTTAGCAGGAAGTAGTGACTTAGGAAATCTGCCTGGTTGAATATTGAATTAATTAGCTATCTTTTTGATATAGGAATCTTGGCAAAGCTAGAGCTTTTAACTCGGTCGATTTTGTTCGATTTGAATTTCTAGGAACTACTATAGGTCTCCTAATGCACGGATCTTATATCGTTATAGTAATTTGGCTTCGAATTCTTTAAGTCTTTAAAGGTCCTTTTTAGTAAATAGAACGGCAATATTGTCTACGTAGAAGAAGATAATAAGTTATCTATTGGTAAATAGGCAGTTGGTACCTAGGATAGGTTTTAATCCGAATTCGGTTAGTGTACTAGTAAGTTCTTTATACTATAGTAGCGGTGATATTTTTAATCCGTATAGCGCTATAAGTAGCTCTAGGATATATCCGTTTTAATTAAATCCTTCTAGGTAGTAGCAGTATACTAGTTTACTAAGCTTGGCGTTTATAAATACGTTTACAGCATTATACTGTCGAATTTCTAAATTGAATGCGGCTGCTATAGCCATGAGGGCACGGAATATTCGAGTAGCTAGGTTGCTGCATAGGTCTCTTCTTTGGTAATCTATAGGTCTCCGCGGACATATAGTTAAGCTTTAAGCTTTTATAGGTAGCCGTGGCTATTAAGCTTATATTTAAAGACCTATTTTAGTAGAAGGATCTGCTTATTACTTACTTCTTCCTTTAGTACAGTTTTAAATATCCCTTAGTATTTTAGGTTGTTATATTCTTTTTTTTATAGCCTTTTAGAAGCCGGTAGTTAATAGATACTTTCTTAGCTCCTTAAGGTTTTTTAGTTTAGAAGGAAAATTGTCCTAATGTAGAGATGAGGATCTAGTTTGGTCGATATCCTTTACTAGTCCTATAGTAAAGCCAGCGTAGTAACTAAATAGAGTAGATAGATTGGCTAGTGCTGCTATATACGCTTAATATTAAATTCTTTTTAATCCTTCTAGTAGGATAAGGTTGGTAAAAGGTTTAGCTAAGACTTCATCAGCTTATAGAGCTGTATTTAACGGTTCTAGTGAACTGCTTAGCTAAATAGGAATTACTTTAATTATATCTAAGATATTGTCTTAAAGTCCTCCTAGTATAGTGTTTGTTTCTAGTAGATCTAAAGATACCGTTCTGCTAGGAGTTGGTAACTGTTTAATATCCTTTATAGGAGGCTCTACTAAATTGTTTAACGTAGTCGTTTAATCTGCATTTAAGGTAGGTCTATATAGAATAGATTTATCCTTAGACTTATCCTTATAGAGAGGTTCTAGTAGACTAATTATCTAGAGGGTATCTTCTAATGCTTCCCTTAGCAGGTAGTTAATGTTTTAACCCTTAGGGTTATAGAATAAGGTCTCGTTAAATATAACGTCTCTAGTTTAAATAACTTTACGAAGACTTGGAATCTAGATGCGGTAGATATTAGTTAAATTATAGCTGACTAGGTGTCTAATTAGTGTATAAGGAGCTAGCTTGTCTCCCCTTTTAACTCATTTATCTAGCGTATAGGTTTTGCAACCGTATACGTGTATATGGGTAAGAGATGGCGTCTTGCCGTAGGCGATCTTGTATAGAGTTTTCTACCCTAGTTGCTTATTTGGGGTTCGATTAAGTACGTAGCTAGTAGTAAGGAAAGCTTCTGGTCCTAGAGATAGGGGTAAGGACGCTTTTAGCTGTATAGCCCTTAATCGTTCCATAAGGGTTCGTCCAGATTATTTAGCTCCGCCATTTTGTTCTTCTGTATATAGGGCTTAGCATTTAAAAGTAATGCCTTTGTCTGCATACTATGTCTATAGGGTATCTCCTATCTATCTAAAAGCTCGTTTATTATCGCTCTAGAAGAAGATAACATCCTAATGGAATTGTGTTTTAATTAAACGGTAAGTCTTTTAGATAGTAGGTAAGATAGTAGCTTTGTGCTTATTCTTAGAGGTAAATATAAAGTTAAATTTGGAATATATGCAATAGAAATGTATAACGTATCTATCGCCATTATATCTAGGTACTCTAAGGTCAATAATATTAAATGCTAGTCGTTTAAATAGTTAAGTAGCTAGATATTTATATTCTTATCTTTAAGAGATCTGCTATATATACTTTACTAATAAGCAAACTTTATATTTAATTTTAAGCGGTGCTCGTTCTTTAGCTAGCTCTACGCCATTAACGTGCTTAGGAAGCTGCTTAATAGCATTAGGTCCTATATAGCCGAGAATTTTATACTATTTAGTAGCTATAGCTCTAACTAGTTTACGGGCTATATAGCTTTATTAGTGTCTTCTTAATAAGAAGGTTAATTAAGTTATTAAATATAGGGTATTTATAAGCTCTCCGTGTATTAGTGCCTAGTAGCCCCCTAGTCGTCTTATATAGCATACTGTTTCGCTAATTACTAGATAGTATAGTAAGTTTCGTCCTAAGTTGAAATGGATATCGTTATTAGTAGCTCTTAAGAGTGCTATAATATTTATAAAAAAGGTAGGTGCTAGTGCTATATAGGATAGCTTTATTTTTAACTTCCTAGTAGGTGTATTAATAGTAATGGTTACTATTCCGTAAGCTTAAATCTTTTCAAAATTTCCGCTAATAATTAGGTAGTCGTCTTCCGCTACTAGGTATAAGAAGGTAAAGTCTTTTTTATTATTGCAGACATGCGTATCTACGCTAGGGTTAAGTATCTAGGTGTTTTGGAGCTCAAACGGAATTTAACTAGTACTAAACACGGTAGTATAACTAGTTGGTATTTTAGAAGGTGGGGTTTTAGAGTTAAAATTAATTGTAGATTCTGCGTCCTTCTTTGCTTTCTATCCTTCTCTTTAGATATAATTAACTATGCGTTTAATCTAAGGTATAGATAAGATCTTTTCATCTACTTCCTTCTAGACGTCTGGGTTTAGCTTCTATCTTTAAGAGCGCTTCCGCTTAATAATATAGAAGTAGTCGCTAAATTAATACTTAAGGCCGTATACGCATTCCTTATTCCATTTTAAATTGGAATTAGAATTAGAATTAATATTAGGATTGAAATTGGGATTTAAATTACCTTATAGGGTTGTAAAAGTAGAGCTATTAGCAGTGGTAGACGATAATACTACTTGCTATATATGGTAGTACTCTTTAAATTCCTTAATTAGATTAGTAATAGGTAGTGCGGCTTTATCCTTCTATTCTTTATAGATAAGATTTACTTCTAGTACTTCTATAAAGCTAGAAGAAATAGGTTTAATTGCTTAAATAAAATTATAGTGTGCTCTAAATCCCTAAACGTCTAGAAGCTCTAGTTACTCTATAAGCTTATATATATTCCGCTAGCTATTTAACTATTTATTAATACTCTGCTTTTTATTATAGGTTTTTAAAGCCGTATATTAAATAAGGACGTTATGCTTTTAACGTAATATGGTAGGGGCTAGTGCAGTCTTAAGTGCTTAAAGCCGTTCATGTGCTATGTTAAGGCCGTTAATAAGTAAAAGGTAGGCTACCAATATAGTGTAAACTGTTACGGGACACCTCCGTAACACCTTGCATACGTCTACCTATTTTCACTAACTTAGCAATTAAAGACTAACCGCGAAATAGCAATCTAATGGCAATCTAATGGCAATCTAACGGCAATCTACGGCATTCTGCTATATTCTGCTATATTCTGCCAAGTTTTACCAAATTCTACTAAGTTCTGCTAAGACTACAACCTAAACCTTATTCTGCCTATATACGTATTAATTAAGTAACTAAGTTAATAATATATACCCTTTCTTCCTATTTTCCTACCTTCTTTTCTTATATAACGTCTTAACCTCCTTATACAGTTTATATATATAGCTTAATAATATCTACCTTGCTATATATTATCGTCGCTTATACTTACTCCGTAATACTATATTATATAAACTACCCATACTACTATTAATATGCAGAACAAACCTAAAGCCCCTATAACGGCCGCTAGTATTATATCCGCACTCTAAGAACAATTAATAGGGATATAAAAGTCTTTTATAAACGCCCTTAAATAGAACTAAGCTACTTTAAATTAATAATAAGCCAAATAAGAAGCATAATACTAGCAATTAATTAAGGACCTCTAAGAAGAAGTCCGCGCCCTTGAGATGCCCACGCTAGGACCTTAAGATTAAACGCTATCTCTGGAGATAAACATATGGAATGCGAGCCCCGAACCCGCGGTAGCCACTTACCCTAAGCCAATTACTATACTAAAACGATTTAAATAACTACTAGACCCCCTAGTATTTACTAGTAAATAATAAGAGCTCTAATTATTTCTAAGCTAGCTTAAAAATAAGCTAACTAGTAACGCCGACCGTTACCTAACTAAAGCTAACTAACTCTGTTACGCCTTAAGTTAACTAAAAGGAGATATAGCTAACCTTATTAAACCGCTTTAGCCAAACTTAGTATAAAGCCTAGTTGTACTTCTTAAAGCTATATATAGTAACCTAAACCACTAAGCTATTGCTTAAAGAAAGATAAACTATATAACTTAAGGAACGAAAAGTTTCCTAGTATACTTCTTTAAATTTAACTATTACGTAAAGGAAATAGGCTAGAACAACTCCGCACTAATTAACAGCCTTATTAAATCCCTAAGCCCCAAACTAAAAACCTCCTTAATAGGCGTAGACCTACTAGGAGCCCTTAATGCCTACGCAAACGTTATTAATAAATAATATAATAATATACTACGCCTAACACTAAAGCCCGCTCTATAATATAATACGGCAACCCTATAAACGTTTACTAAGTTATTATCTTAGCCTAAGCACCCTAACGCTATAGATATTAACACCAGAACCCTAAAGTACGCCCTACTAGGGTCCCCTAAATAAGAAAAACGCATTAAGCTAGGCCTTTACTTTAAGTGCGGAAGTAAGGACTATATCTTAAAATACTGTCTTATCCCTTTACCTACGTCCTAAAACAATTTATAAATGGTTAATACTAGCAGCTATTTACCATATCGATCTTCTAGTTACCGTCCCTAATCTTTACCTAGTTCTAGCCCTATATTTAGTAGGCACTACTTATAAGGGCGAAGTTATAACCGACGTTCTATAGGAACCCCTTCCCGCTCGCCACTAAAAGGCATATCTTAGAGTTAAGTTGCTCTCTAGAACGACTCTACCTTAGGATCTCGTTAAATGCTTTAAATATTATAAACTCTAACTTTTAGGATTATAGTATAACCGTTAACTATTATCTTTAGCAGAATAATTAATAGGCTAATACTCGAGTTCTAATTAATATAGAAGCTAGTAGTATAGGATTTATTAACAAAATCTTTGTATAAGATAATGGTTTTACCCTAACCCCCCTTAACCAGTATATTAACGTATTTAGATTTAATAGTAAACGCATAGTCTTAGGTTAAATTACCCACGTAGTATACCTAAGACTTTAATACCTAAACTATAAAGAACTAATTAAGCTCTTTATTACTATATTAGGTTACCTAGTAATCCTTAAATAACCCTAAATAAAGCTATATAGTAGTAACTCCTTAATTAACGTCTAATACGGATCCTATCTGGCCCACGCAGACTACTCCGTCACAGGGGGAAAACTTGTTATAATTTACAGGAAGAAAACCCTGCAGTTGGGTTGGGGGAGGAAAAACTCTATAAGCCACCTTAGTAGGATAAAAAACCCCGATTTGCTATATCCGTCCGTAGCGGCGGCCCTACAGGCCTACAACTACGTCCTGTCGTCCTTAGATGTTCGAACTCCTTGGGAACCACTACTTCCTTCTCTAGCTTATCCCAGCTAGGGTTCACTACGTCCCAGCTAGGCCTTGCCAATTAATTGCTGTGTTGTTGTTGTTTCCTATATCTTGGCCATCCCCTATATGCTATCTCTTGTTTAACCATTGCCATATACGCCATGCCTCCCCCCCTAGGGCCTATTAAAGGCGTAAGGGGGATTCATCCATTAACTACCGTAATACCAAGGCGAGCGGGATATATTGTGTGCTTTAGGTATCTTTCGTGCCTAGGCCCCAGCTAGGCCCTTTCTAAGGGTTACCACTCCGTCGAAAGAAGACAAGAAAAACCATGGGTCGTAATCCAGGCTGCCAGGTAGTACTTAATAGTTGATGGCGAGTGACCGCATGCTCCGCGGGCGATCGCCCTGGGGGTTAGGAGGGGCCGTATATTTGCTCGTTGCTCGGTCGCATTCGCTCGTTCGTCAATGTGAGAGGTCGTCGATGCTTTCTATTGGGGGTCGGGGGATGCTATCGAATGCTGTGTATCCATGTTGGATCGTACAGGTGTCTTCTGATAGGAGAATAGTAGTGTAGTACCTGCTATCGTAAGGGGGTACCAACAGTGGTGGTTTTCGAGATCTCACCATCCCATGTGAAAACTTTTCACCACCGCCCACACTACTCGCAACCACCACCACCATGTCGTATCGCACGCCGTGCGACGTCTCTGCGTTGGCTCTGGGTCTGAACTTCGAAGACCTAGGTTCGTAGCCGTCACCACGTACAGGTGCAGAGTCCGTTTTCGACGGCCAAATAAAGCTATATAAGTTAACTATTAATTAGGACAACCTTAAGCTTTTATTTACCGCCTCCTATTATAAGCAGAAGTGCCTTATAACGCACTATCCTAACCCTAAACTAAAATTTAGGAAATCTACTAAAATCTATTAGCCTAAGATTTCCACTAATGTCTACCCTACGCCTAACGTAGGTGATAGGGTTATGACGGTCGGTATAGTTATAACGGTGGGCCGTACCGCCTTCCTAATTAGGTAATAAGGTTATGGCGGTTTGGAACATCAAAATTCTGCCGGTCTAAGAGCTTACGGTCGCACGAAGCTCTGCACAAACGAAGCTCTGCACGAACGAAGCTCTGCACAAAGCTCTGCAGAAGCTCTGCACAAAGCTCTGCAGAAGCTCTGCACGAAGCTCTATATAGGAAGGCTCTGCGTAGGAAGGCTCTGCGTAGGGAGGCTCTACGCGAAGCTCTGCGTGAAGCTCTGCACGAAGCTCTGCACGAAGCTCTGCACGAAGCTCTGCAGAAGCTCTGCACGAAGCTCTACACGAAGCTATGCACGAAAACCCCCTAAAGCCTCCATAAAGCCCTACACGAAGCTCTACGTAGGAAAGCTTTGCGCAGGAAAGCTCTATATAGGAAGGCTTTGTAGAGCTTTGTAATTGTAATTATATTTATAGAGGCCTTTGTGAAGGCTTTAGGGGGCTTTCGTGCGAAGCTTTGTGTAGAGCTTCGCGCAGAGCCTCCCTACGCAGAGCCTCCCTACGTAGAGCTTCGTGCATAGCTTCGTGTATAGCTTCGTGTAGAGCTTCGTGTAGAGCTTCATGTAGAGCTTCGTGCATAGCTTCGTGTATAGCTTCGTGTAGAGCTTCGTGTAGAGCTTCATGCAGAGCTTTGTGCAGAGCTTTGTACAGAGCTTTGTGTAGAGCTTCGTGTAGAGCTTCGTGCAGAGCTTTGTGCAAAGCTTCGTGCGACTATAAGCTCTTAGACAGGCAGAATTTTGATGTTCTAAACCGCTATAACCTTATTACCTAATTAGGAAGGCGGTACGGCCCACCGTCATAACTATACCGACCGTTATAACCCTATCACCTATGTTAAGGAATCTACCAGATTCCACTAACCTAAAAATTCTACCGAATTCCACTAACGTAAAATTTTTACTAATATCCACTAAGGATCTAAAAACTCTACTAAACCCTATAAATAGATCCTAAGTACTATACTACCCTAAACTAAGTAGAAGCTTAAGCTTAGTATATAAAACTATTAGAAGAACTAGTACTCTATAATAAAAAGAATACTTAAAGAACCTAAACCTAAATCTAATACTAACTCCGTACTTAATACCGAACCTAAAATTAAGTAAGGAACTATATAAGAAACTACAGACAACTAGAGCCCGCTTAATACCCTAAATATCTATATAATTAAAGCTACCCTGCTAGCGCAACTTACTAAAAAACTTAAATATACGATCTTCGCTGTTACTATAGCTAATATCGAGAAGGCCTTAGTACTAAAGAAGCATACTAACCCTGCTACGAAGGTACTATAACCGCCTAAAAGTATTCTTATAGAAGGAAGCTAATAAGCTACTAGAACACCAATTATATAACTATAAGATTAACGTAGTCGGCGGGCTAGTGGCCCACGCGGGCTAGTGGCCCACCTCAAAACCCAACCAAAAATTAGATAATTCATACCT
>Ga0307515_10012529_pt1 | contig 15950 bp, 3 predicted proteins | sample 17_EM_MG_FD_194513 | JGI IMG/M metagenome (GOLD analysis project Ga0307515, IMG submission 194513) | Populus trichocarpa ectomycorrhiza microbial communities from riparian zone in the Pacific Northwest, United States - 17_EM | ecosystem: Host-associated > Plants > Roots > Unclassified | place... | reverse complement strand
ACCGCAGGGGCCTCCATAGGAGAGCCCCGTGCTCTCGCGTACACCTCGCGTACAGCTTACGTCAGCTACGCGTAGGTATATCACCTCCTTACGCCCTCGACCCTTACGATCGATCGCGTAACGTCTTGTAGACTCCTCGAATACATACGTTTAGCTGCCACTGTTCCGCGCCCCGTGACATTACGTTGCGCCTTTTTTTTTACACTGACACCTAGCCTACGACCAATTCCACGTCTCTATAATACTGCAGGCGCTGCCAGAAGTAGCGTGTCTACGAGCAACCTTCGCACCACGATAGTAAGACGATATTCCTTACTAGCCACTATATTAAGCCTAAAGAGTAACCTAATACCCCGACCCAACCTATAACGCCAATTAATCCCAGGAGAATTTAATTTATTAACCCTAGTCTTAACCCCTAAGGGCAAGCCTAGTGGCTTAAAAGAGTTACGACTATAAGTACCCCCGAGCACCTAGCATCACCTTAAAGACGATAAAAGTCAACTAGCCCAGTAGGATGGGTACACCCCTATTAGTATAGGTGGCTATAGTAATAATCTTAACGAGATAGACACCGGCGACGTTTTATCCTTTATTAATTATACAGCCACGGAAAAGCAACTAGAAGGGTAGCTACCTATTAAAATCGAAATATAAGACGCCGAGATATTTATATAAATGGTAGCATAAAAACCCAATAAATACTACCACCTTCTATAGAACTACTACCTAAAGCTTACACGAGCTGAACTACGTGCTGCCTAAGATTATAATATTATCTAAGACTTATAAGCTAGTAAGGCACTTGCTAATAACACACGCTAAGAAACCGAAGATAACCTCCGTATATCTGAGCGCGACGTCTAATGATTAAAGAAAGCTAAGATTGTACTTATTGCTAAGGTTACTAAGAAGGAGGGCACAATTAAATACTTATAGTCTTAGCTTAATAAGCACATCCGTAACGATGCTGAGTACCTCCCTACTACGCACTATACTACCTAAGCCTTTACGCCTCTGGCAACCTCACCCACCCAACTCTTAGCCGAAAGTTAGCGTCGAGTAGCTTTATCTAACAGTAACCCCTATAACGGCAACCGAACTTAAGCCACGATTGTAGGGTCTAATATATAATACCTAGATCCCCTAGTCTTCTAGGGAGACCGTAAGGAATACAGCTACTAGAAGATGTAAATCCATAAGAAGCTAACTTAGAGTGCCTACCTTTTTCCTATAGAGGATACTAAGATTAGTTATATTATCGGGCGTATAAAGGGTACCCTATTTAATAGACTCTTCGCCTAATGGAAGACTAATGGCCCTAGGAAGTGGAAGTCTAACTAGGAAGTCCTTAATGACCTTAACCTAATGTATCGCGACCACGACCTAGTGGCCACCAGCTGAGCCAAACTACGCGCCCTAAAGATAAGTCCTACTAAGTCATTTGACGAGTTCTATGTTAAGTTCTAGGAATACACTAAAGTCCTTGCCCGAGACGACGCTGAGGACTAAGAAGATCTCCTTAAAAAGGTCACCTATTGCCTTAGTTATACCGCCGCTAGTTATAATTATAATGATGTGTATAATATGGTAGCAGCCCTACGGAAGATTAAATAACGGCTAAATTAGATCTCTACTGCCAACCCTTACCCGAAGGCCCCTATATAAAAGCCCCCTAGGCCTACTATACCCATATATACTAAGCTACTAACGCCTGCTACTAATACTAGTACTAGAGCCAATATTAACCTTTTTATACTAACCTTCCCACGTAAACTCCTAGACGGAGAACGCGAGCTACTTTAGAAGCTAGGGCGCTGCTATAGATGCTGTTAAGAGGGCTATTATTGTGAAAACCTAAACTGCCTAATGGCCAGATTTGGTAATCGCTGCCTAATACTTAACTTTATACCTTAAACACCGAACACCTTGCTATACGCTGCTACTGTATAAGACAAGGACGTAGTAATGGTAGTAAGATTGGAAATAAAAGCGGAAAATGCCAAGTCCTAGCCCTAAGTTGCGGGTTGGGACGCCCTAACGATGGGGGGATTTATATATCGGCCTGCTTAATAGATAACTTAGTAAAGATAAACGGACGGAAGCAGATAGTTTTACCTATAGTAGAAACTACTGCTAAAAAACAATATAAAAGCCGTTCTATAATTAATTGTGGAGCCACTAATAAATTTATAGATACCTAATTTGTGCGTACTTATAACCTACCTACCTTACTCCTTACCAAAGCCCGCGCCCTATAACTTGCTAACGGTAGTTATACCGCATAAAAGATTACCTATATAGTATAACTCCACCTAGATATAAACGGGCACTAAGAAGAGCTCTAGGCCTATATTATACCACTCGCCAACTACCCTATTATCCTTAGAATAAACTAGCTTAAGTAGTATAACCCTGTCATTAACTAGAAGAAAAGAGAAGTAACCTTTAACTCCGACTACTGCAGAGAGACCTACTTAGGGCATAGCCTAGCCGCCTTTACCTACTCTCCAGGCTATTAACCTAAAAAACCCCTTATTACCCTACCTATGACCAACTACTACTACGTAAGTGCCGCGGCCTTTTACTGCATAGCACGTAAGAAAGGATAGACCATTGCTATAGCTTCCTAATCACGACTATATAAGCTTAATAAAGAATAGGACTACGTCCTCTATAGTAATAGGATAGACATAGTTAACCTTTTAGAAGATGACGCCCCTGCGGAACTCTACGGACTTTTACCTTTAGACTTTAAGAAGTTTATAAAGCTTAAAAAAGGACTTACTAATAAGGAACTCCGCAAACTCCTCCCTAAGAGGTACCACGACTTTATCGACATATGCTTACAAAAGGGCGTAAATACACTCCCCCTATACTAACCCGATGACTATACCATTAATATTAAATAAGGGAAAATGCCACCTTATAAGAGACCCTACCCAATGTTAAAAGACAAACTCCTAGCTATTAAAAAGTATATCAACGAGCACCTTAATAAAGGGTTTATTCGTCCTAGCATATTACTAGCAGCCGCCCCTATCCTTCTCGCTAAGAAGTTAAGAGGAGGTATCCGATTCTACGTTAACTATAGAGGACTTAACGCTATTACGATTAAGAACCGATACCTAGTACTACTTATACGTAAAACCCTTAAGCGGCTTAGTTAAGCTAAAATCTATACTAAGCTTAATATTATTGCCGCCTTTAACTATCTCTAAATACGGGAAGGTAACGAATAGAAAACCGCATTCGCATTACGCTTCGGCCAATTTAAATATACTATTATGCCCTTTAGCGTATATAACGGCCTAGGCGCCTTCTAAAGCTATATTAATAACGCCTTACAGAACTACCTTAATGACTTCTGCTCTGTATACCTAGACGACATACTTATTTATAGTAATAACCCTTCTAAGCATACCGAACACGTTTAAAAGGTCTTATAGCGCCTTAGGGACGTAGGACTTTATATTAATTTAAAGAAGTGCGAATTCTTAGTCACAGAAGTAAAATACCTTAGACTAATTATTACTACTAAGGGTGTTTGTATGGACCCCAAAAAGGTACGCATAATTACTAAATAGTAAGCCCCTAACTGCATTAAAGACGTATAAGCCTTCCTTAGTTTTGCTAACTTCTATCGGAAATTTATATACAACTTCTTAGGCGTAGTAGCACTACTTATAGCAATGATGCGAACGAAGGGCCTTTCCGCAAAAGGAAGAAAAACGTACCTACGCTTTACCTAGACGCCTAAATACAAAAAGGCGTTCTAAGACCTTAAAAATGCCTTTACTAAAGCACCTATCCTAGCTTACTTTATACTAGGATAACAACTCTATCTTAAAACCAACTCCTTAGACCACGTTAACGTAGGCGTCCTCTCCTAGATAGGTGACGACGGTTTTCTTTACCTAGTCGCATTCTACTCGTCTAAGCTTATACTATAAGAGTATAACTATAAGATCTATAATAAGGAACTCCTTACGATTATATAAGCGTTTAAAGAATTCCGCCCGGAACTCTCCTTAGCAGAACCTAACTAACTAACTAAAGTCCTTACGGATTATCCTAACCTCGAGTACTTTATAACTATAAAGTAGCTAAACTAACGCTAAGCACGTTAGAATGAGTTCCTCTCTAGTTTTAACTTTAAAATTATATATATGCTAGGAGTATAAGGTACTAAGCCTAATAGCCTAATACGCCGCTCGTAAGACCTTCTTTAGTCTAAAGATAACCCCCGCAATTAGTTCCAACAATAGACGATCCTAAAAGTATAGAATTTAGCCCTAGGCATACTACCTATAATAGAGCTAACTATACCTTAGCTTTATACCATAGAACTAGAGTTACCTTCCGAAATTAATAAGCTTATTACTACGGCATATAACACCTCTGTTAACCTATTACTATACTAACTTATTACCGCAAAGACCGCTAGCGCCCGTACGCTGCCTATTAACCTTTAAAGCTTAGGCTAGATTAATATAGCAGCCTTAAAAGTAAAAGAGAATAGGCTCTATTATAAAGGCCGCCTATTTATCCCTAACTTAGAAAATCTACAACGGTAACTAATCTAAATGGCCTATAACCTCCGATTAAGCGGCTACCTAGGTAGAAGAGGAACCTACGAGCTTCTTAGCCGATACTACTTCTGGCCTAAAATAATAGACTTAGTTAAACGCTTTATAGGCGCCTACTAGGGTTATAAGCGCGCTAAGGCCTTTAATATAAAGTACTAAGGACTACTGCACCCTTTATTAGTACCTATACAACGATGGGTAGATATCGCCATAGATTTCGTTATTGACCTACTACCCTATAAACGACACGGCCATATCTATAAGAATATCCTTATAATAATATGCCGACTTATAAAAGAGCGCCACTACGTCCTAACTAAAGGCGTAGCCGTCAGCGACGTTACTGACGCCTTTCTCCGCGAAGTCTACTGATTATATGGGTTACCTAACTTAATTACGTCCGACTAAGGCACGTAGTTTAGCTCTGATATATAGAGATGAATCTGCTAACACCTTAGCATCTCCGTTAAGATATCTATATCCTTCTACTACGAAACTGCTAGGTAACCGGAAAACGCTAATACTAGTATAAAAGCGTACCTACAATAGGTAATCGCCTATAGTTAAGATAACTAGGTAGATTACCTTCTACTAGGTAAATTTATAGCAAATAACTACGTCTTAACCACTATAGGACTTACCCCATTCTTCGCGAATAAGGGTTATTACCCCTAATCCGGCATAGAGCTACTAGAACCTATTAATAAAGAACTGCTATATGGAAAACGCCTTAAGATACTACTTGCTGACCAGTATGCAGACCGTATAAAAAATCTACTCAACTACTACAAGGGAGAAATGGCCTAGGCTTAAGCAAAGTAGGCCTACTTCGCCGACTATTATAGAACGCCACCACCGGAGATACGTATGGGCGACTGGGTATAGCTAGATACACGCAATATCTCTACGCAGAGGCCTATAAAGTCACTCGATTATAAGAACCTTAGCCCTTATCCAATTAAACGAGTTATTAATAGGGGAGCCGTATATAAGCTAGAGCTTCCACTTACCCTAGCCACCCGCGGGATATGGCCTGTATTTTACCCATAGCTACTATACCTTTACTAGCCTAACCCCTTACCGGGATAAATACAGCCTAAACCCCTACTAGTACTAATCCGAGACAAGAACAAAGACGAGAACCATAAGGAGTGGACCGTTAAACGAATCATTAACTCTAAATACTTTGGCAAAGGCAGAGGACGGCGGCTCCACTATAGAGCTATCTACACAGGATTTGATATAGATTAGCCAGAATGGTAATTATAGGAAGACTTCGAAAATGCAAAGGATCTAATTAGCGACTTTTACTACGTAAACCTATAGAAACCGGGCTTAAGTAAAGATTTTATACCTAATCCTCTATGGGAGCCCTTATAGAGTTAAATCTTTATATATTACTACGTAAGGGCAAATTGCCGTTAGATTGCCGTTAGATTGCCGCAGATTGCTATCACGTGACGGTAAAGTGCGATTACGTGACTGGAATATTGTTAAGATGTCTAGGAACTTTGACCGGCGGTTAAAGTTATCTAATTAGTCGGATTCTTAGGTGCCAAGCCTTATTATATAACGTTATTTGCAAACCTTTAGCAATACCCCCTTTTTTTCTTCTTCTCTATACCTTAAATATCCCTTTTATATGTATATAGTAACCATAGCGTCGCCGGAGCTCCGCCTTTATAAAAGGGGGGGTAGTGTTACGGAACCCCACCGTAGGGGCCTCCATAGGAGAGCCCCGTGCTCTCGCGTATACCTCGCGTATAGCTTACGTTAGCTACGCGCAGGTATATCACCTCCTTACGCCCTCGACCCTTACGATCGATCGCGTAACGTCTTGTAGACTCCTCGAATACATACGTTCAGCTGCTACTGTTCCGCGCCCCGTGACACCTAGACACCTATAAAGGGGTAATAAACTACGCGGAAAAACTACGGGAAGTATAAATAGAGATTATAGAGCTTGACCCCGACTATATAATTAGTGAAATCTCCTTAGTTAGCAAATTCCTAATAGGACTTAGCCTAGACTATAATATATTCCTAACCGCTTTCTACTAAAAACACTCCCTTCTCCCAGAACGAAATAAAAAGAATAAGATTATAAAAGTAGCTATAATATTCAACGAAACTATCTAAGTGGTAGAAAGGGAAGAACAGAATATAAAGGGACGGGAAGACAATAAGACTGCCCTACTAGCAATCTCCTAAAATACCTAAAAAATAATAAGGGGTTATAAGCACTGCCACAAACCTTACTATATAAAGGATGAATGTTAGTACCTATACCCGGACCTTAGAAGGAAGTACTATAAGGAAAAGTACGGGGAAAGGAAAAGGAGACGAAGTAACTCCTATAATAAGGAAAATAAAAAACCTAAGGGTAAGAATAACGAATCTATAGAAGAAACCGAAATTGAACCAATAGCAGGACTAAGCTATTCTATATCAGACAGTATAGAAACTATTTACCTTATGGTAGCTAATATAGATATAAACCTTATAGTAACCTTTTTCCTTAACTCTGGCTGCTCTTACTACTTTAGCTGCTAGAAAGAAGACTTTATAGAACTACGGAGCTACGCTAGTAGACTACTTAGGGGCTTTATAGGAGCGCGAGCAATACCAAAAGCAATTAGGACTATAAGACTATCCTATATTATTAACAATAAAAATGTGGACCTATACCTATATAATACTCTCTATGTCCCAAATAGGGGTGTTAATCTAATCTCTATGTTAAAACTATGGGCGAAAGGAGCAAAAATAGGCTTTAATAACAATGATGACATAACTGTCACTATAAAAGGAATAAAATTTAAAGCATCCTTACCTCTAGGACTAACCGCCTATACGGTCACTACCGTATAGTATAAGATCTGGCATAAAAGAATGGGCCATCTAGGGGAGCAAAATCTATAAAAACTTAAAATAATATCAACCGGAATGGACCCGCCTCTAGATAACTGCGTATGCGTCCTATACGTCCAAGGATGAATAAAAGAGAAACTATATAAAAGAAAGTTTAAACCAGGAACTTACCCGCTCGAATTTATCCACACTAATATCGCTAGCCCTTTTCCTATTATAGGCTATAACTAAAACCAGTACTAGGTTACGTTTCTTAATGACTATACGCAAATAGCTAAAGCCTACCCTATTACTAAAAGAAGCGAGTTTTTTCTTTATTTCCAACGTTTTATAAAAAAGTACTCCTAACCTAAACGCCGTTATTAACGCGTTAGACTTAACTAGGGAGGAGAAAACCGCTTAAATAAATTCCACATCTTCTGCGCAGATAGAGGAATTAATATTAAAGTCACAGCTACAAAACAGCACCAATAGAATAGAGCCGCTAAACGCCTAAACAGAATCCTAATAGACAAGCTTTATCCCACACTGCTAAATGCAAATCTATATAAGAAATCGTAGCTAGAGATACTTATCTCTATTATAAAAATCCGTAACTATAGCCCTAGCGCTCGCATTGGCAAAACACCTTACAAAGCCTAGTATGGTAAGAAGCTAGACTTATCCTTTATCTGAGTACTAGAATGTAACTGCCTAGTACTAAAACCTAAAAAGAAACGGTGAAAACTTGCTAATATAAAAACAATGCTATGCAAACTCCTTGGCTTTAAAGGAAGTTAGAACTATCGTATTCTAATAGAAAATGGCACAATTACTCGCTCCGTAAATATTATATTTATAAAAAAAAGACCTCATTTAGGCGCCCCGAGTACTAAAGGGGAGATATAAAAACAGTTAAATAAGCGACCAGCTAAAGACCCTATAGGTCCTAGTAGGGCTCCTAAATGACTAAGAGTGCCTTATATAGAAGATTTATACCCTATTAATAGGGAAGATGGAAATATAGTAGACAATAAGTTACTAGCTTAGCTATAGAACCTCAAATCTTCCGAAACCTTTAAAGGGGAAAATACTAGCAAGACATTACCCGAAAGGGAGGGCGGCGCAAGTCCCTTAACTACTACTAGTAGTAGAACGCCAGAAAGAAATGACGAATTAAACCTATAAATGGGTGAATCGTTAAACCAAACTAACACTAACCCTAATAATAGGGAACTACCATCTGAAACAGAGAATATATACTTAGTGCCTGGTAAGACACTCTAAAGCCACCCTAAGCTATAAATATTAATAAGAGTAACCAAAGGCCAATACTCTAAAGATTTAATAAGAAGGTATATATTCGTTACAGCACTTCTAGGAGCGGCAAAAACTATAACGGAACCTTTTAAACCAAAAACACTACCATAAGCCAGGGCCGATATCTTATAGAAACAATGGCTTACGGCCATAAAGGATGAACACAAGTCCCTACTTAACAATGTTATGTGGATTCTAGTAGACCCCCTAAACAGACGCGTCTTACGAGGGAAATAGGTTTATAAACTTAAAAGAGGACTAAATAGTAAAATACTACGGTATAAAGCCCGCTGGGTTATACGCGGATTCGAATAATAAGAAGGCGTAGACTACAACGAGACATTCGCATCAGTAGTTAAACCAATAAGCTACAAGATAATCTTTGCCATTACCGCAGCCCTTAACCTTAAAATTAAACAAATGGACGTTAAGACAGCCTTCCTCTATGGAGTAATTGACGAAGAAATATACGTTAAGCAACCTATAGGGCTAGAAGATGGGATAAAAAGAGTTTATTAACTAAATAAGGCACTCTATAGACTTAAACAATCACCACGAATTTGGTATTACACTCTCGCCCTCTTCCTAAAAGGTCTAGGCTTTTCACCTCTCTCGTCTAACCTTGGCGTGTTCGCTAAAGGTCACATCTACCTAGCAGTCTATGTGGATAACCTACTAATAGTAGGCCCTAATAAAAGCGAAATACAAAAGATCAAAGACGCCCTTAGTAAAAGGTTCTAGATAACTGACCTAGGGCCTTACACCTACTACCTAGGGATATTAGTACGCAGAGACCGACCAACCCGCTCCCTTTAGCTTCACCAAAAAGGGCACATTAAAAAAGTACTACGGGAATTTAATATGTGGGAATGTAAACCAGTTATAACCCCTATAGATACTAATAAACTAGAACCCTCTAAGGAAGGCTTTATAGCTACAGAAACAGACCGGAATTAGTACGCTAGGGCAATCGGGTTACTAATGTACGCTATACTGGGAACTAGACCAGATATTGCATACGCGGTATTAGCCTGCAGCCGTTATATGGCTAACCCAGGAGAACCTTACATTAAAGCCGTAAAACGCCTCTTCCGATACCTTTAAGGCACTATTAACCTAGAGTTAACCTACGCTGGTTCCTTAGAAGAACTGGTTAAATATACCGACTTAGACTAGGCGGGAGATATTACAACCAGACGCTCTACCACAGGATACGTCTTCAACATTGGAAGTAGAGCAATCAGCTGGTCATTAAAAAGGCAGCCCGTCGTTGCCCTATTGTCCTATAAGGTAGAATATATAGGAGAAACACAGGCCACTAAGGAAGCTGTCTGGCTCAGGAACCTCCTATTAGAACTACTTAAGACAGAAGAAGAGCCTACAGCGACTATAATCTACGGAGACAACTAAGGAGCTATAGCCCTAGCCAAGAACCCCCAATTCCACTCTAGGACAAAGCACATCTCAATTCAACACCACTACGTACAAGAAAGACAGGCCGAAGGGGATATAAACCTGTAGTACATTCCAACGGAAAAATAGGTGGCAGACAGGCTCACTAAAGCCCTACTAAAAGACAAATTTATTGCCTTTAGGAACGCATTAGGGTTAAGAACGTATAAATATTGAAATGGGCCAATTAGGATTCTCCATGCCGGGTATAGAAAATCACTATTGGCTTAATTAAAGGCGGTAACTGCAATTACGTACCACGACACAAATAGGACCTCCCTTAAATACTCTTTCCCTATTTTCCTTATAAAGAGTTTTTTAAGGTTTAATAAGGCCTAAAAGGGGAAGTCCCTTTTTACTATTTACCTACCTACAAAACTTACACAAAGGATCAAGCGGGAGCTGTCTATTCTTACACCATCAGTTTAAGCGGGAGTGTTAAAAATCGGCCTTCTAGTAGCGTAAGGAGGCTGGTAAAGCCAGCCTCCTCGATATTATACTATATAGCCACTAGCCTTTCCTAGATAGATGAAAAAAGCAATTAAAGTAATATATTACAATTTAACAATGGCGAGGCTTATGGGTACTGCGTGGACCTCTACTAGTACTAGCGGTACAGCTGGTGTAGTAGAGCGCCCTAGAACCTTTATCCACTCCGTTTCTTATAGCAGCCTATCTCTTGCGTCTTTGTCCGTAACGTACGCCCTAATATCGCCACTCTGTAGCTTCTTTACGGCCTGTATCCTATAGGTGTCTAGGGGTCCTGCGGCCTGGAGCTTATGTACTAGGGCTTGGCTGTTTTGTTTTAAGGCCTCCTTGCGGTCGGCAGCGTCGCCTATGCGGATTGTGATCTTGTTTACTTCTATGGGCCTATAAGCAGCTTATCTTATAGCTTGGGGCATTAAGGGTATAGTAGCAGCAACGTGTGCGTATAAATGCGGACCTGCGGACACCGGTCCGCTCTTTATAGCCATTATTACTGCCCTTTAGAGGGCGCTAATATCTGTCCGGATTGCCTTTATATCTTAGGCGTATTATTTCTAATTTCCTTAGGTCTAGATAAGCTCCGCCAACGTGGCAAAAGCTACCTAGAGGGTCGTAATCGCGGTAGTAAGGAAGGAGAGCATGGTAGTACGCTCCTCGTTTACATTAAGAGATCGTTTCTATAGTGCCTGCTGGGTTTGTTCTGTCGCTTATATAGTCTATAGGACGCGTTCCTAAAGGGCGCGTTGTTCAATTGGGGTCGTTAGGGTTAGGGGGGGGGGGTTTATTTATTTGTTGTGATCCGGCTTCAGGGGCTACATACTAGAAAGCACCACGTATACCTCCACTAACGCCGAATTAGGGTATATGGTATTAATTGGGAGAGTTTCCATAGTCCTTTGGAGCTCGTAGAAGCTCTATTAGGCTAGTTTCAAAGGTTTCTTTATTAGGCGGTTGCATCGTGTTGTATAAATATTAGCTTTAATTAAATAGCTATAGGGACTAGAATAAGCTAAATTGTTTAAGGCCCTTAAGGGAGCCTTTACTTTAGCACTAGTACTAGTATACTATAACTATATAAAGAAAACAGTGGTAGAGATAGATATATTAAATTAGGCTTCTAGCGGAGTCCTTTCTCAGTATAATAATAACGGAAAATTAAGACCGGTTGTATTCTTCTCCGTAAAGCACTCCGTGCTAGAATATAACTATAACCTCTACGATAAAGAACTCCTAGCTATTGTTAAGGCTTTAAAGAAATAGCGTCCTAAGCTATAAGGGACTAAGGAGCCGTTTAAAATTATTACCGACTATAAGAACCTATAGATGTTTATAACTATTAAGCAGCTAAACTAGTGCTAAGTCTAGTAGGCAGAGTTCCTTTTATAGTTTAACTTTATAATTATATATAGACCTAGTAGCAAAGCTATGCTCCCTAACGCCCTAAGCCAGCTACTAAGAATAAGGCCTAAGGACGCTAATAATAAACGCCTCCGCCACTAAGCCTAAGTTATTATACCGCCCTAGAAAGTTAACCCTATAATCTTAGAAGAATTACTATATAAGTCCTGTAACTCTAATAACATAGAGTTCGTAGCCGCTCTAGACCCCGAAATAGCCGAAAAGTTATTAAATAAGTTAATCTAGCTAGGATACTAGGAGAATAAACTTGTAAGAGATATAGTAGCAGCCCTATATAATCGGAAAGCTTGCTATTAGCTAAAGAAGATTAGGAAATTACTTTGTTATAATAAGTTAGAATACAGTATTATTAACGGATAAATCTACTTCCGCTAACGTCTCTTTGTCCCTAACGCCCTAGACCTCCACCTAGAAGTTACCTATCGCTCTTATAGTAGCGGCCCTACTAGTTACCCTAGCCGGGCTAAGACTCTTAACCTCTTAAACCAAATATACTGGTGGCTAGGAATCTCCTAGTTTATAGCTACCTTTATTAAAGACTGTGCCCTATACTTTCGCACTAAGACCCCCTATTCTACCCCGCCCGGTTTTTTAAAACTACTAGAATTACCTACTTACCCGTAGACTAATATCTTAATTAACTATATTATAACGTTGCTAGTATACTAACGCTATAGTAAGGTATATGAATATATCCTTATTATTATGGACCGCCTAATTAAAATATAATATATATATATTTGTTCTTGCTTAATGTCTAATGCGGTCCCTATCTAGGTCCATGCAGACGAAATCCAATAGAGTTAGGTACAAAAAACCTCTAAGGGAGACGTGAGAGGTAATACAGCGTGCACCCCCCTAGGTGACACCTGTACTACATCAACAGGAGGAAAAATACCATTAGGTTACCGTTCTGGGACTCAGTCCCTGATTGCCTATCTTGCCCTGTCTGCCATTTGTACCATGCTTCCATATTACAGTGGATTGCCATTAGGTGTTGTTTGCCTTGCCCCTAAATCCTTACTGCCCTGTATACGTGTATACGCCTGCCTGCGGTCCTCCTGCTTGCAGCATGAATCCAGTCCTGTATGACCTGACCTTCCACCCCAAAGGAACAGCGGGATAAACTAGGTGTCTTGTCCTAGGGCCCCAACCTAGGTCCCCTACTGTATCTCCCAGCCAAAAGATGTGTAGAGGAAGACGAAAGGAATACCGTGCGTGGTAAATCCAGGCTGTCGGGTAGGGTGGCGTGAAGGCGGGTGGTTGAGAGGCTTATCACAGGCCTTCCGCCTGCGAGGTATATACGGTTTGGCTGCGTGTAGGTGCCGTACGGTATATCGTTATACCGCATAAGAAGAAGGGGGTCGCTGCCGTAGGTGAATGCCGTGATTCGAGTGTACTAGACGTGTACGTAAAGACGTAATAGCTGTGTTGAGTTCTCGTTGGGGCTCACCCTCCCAGCGAAAATTTTTTTTTCACGATACCACCACGTCGCAGCGCCGGCGCTGCGCTGCCGTACGCACGTCTCTGCGTTTGCTCTAGTAGTCTATCAGCACGATCCTGACGGAACGCTGATAGTACTGCTAGGTTCCCGGGCTCCACCGCGTGGAGGTGCAGAGGCCGATTTTATGGAGCCCATTAAAATATAATACCTCGTTCTAGTAACAGGACTCTTAATAGAGGAGTTAGTTAATGGCTTTGTTAACAACGTATATAAGCTTTACGGTGCACTAAGTATAATTATCTCCGATTACGGTATATAATTTATTAGCGACTTCTAGTAACGACTAAGTAAACGCCTTAAGATAACCTTGTAACTAAGCTTAGCCTAGCACCTAGAAATAGACGGCTAAACCAAAATTATTAATGCCGCCGTAAATAAATACCTTTGTACTTTTATTAGCTTTATATAAAACGACTAGGTTAACTACCTACCGCTCGCCGAGTTTACTATAAATAACTAAGTTAATAAGAGTATAGGTATCTCCCCGTTTTTTGCAAACTATGGCTTTAACCCTTACCTCGGAATTAAGCCTGCTGGCCCTTGCCTACTAATACTATTAGTATAAGTAAAGAAGGAGTTCTTTTACGCAGACTCTGTGGCCAACTACTTTAAGCGGATATTAATATAGCTTAAGGCCCTAGCCCGGATTTTATAGTAACGCTATAAAGATAATACTAATACCCATAGGGATAAGAGCGCGTTATTCTACGAAGGTAATATAGTTATAGTTAGCTTAGAAAATATAAAAATAAATAGACCTAAAAAGAAATGGGATAATAAATAGAACGGCCTGTACTCCGTACTCGCAGTATACTAAGGGGTAGTTATAGTAGACCTCTTAGACTATATCTGAGTAAATAAATCCTTTTATATATCTAAGGTCCGCCTCTAGGCTATTAAAGAGATCCCTAGCTAAGTAAATATTAATACTATAGAGCGCCATAATATATAAGGATAAGTAGTAGAGAGAGATAATAATGGTAATATAGAAGATAAATAGGAGTTTAAGAAAATCCTTAATGTATATAATAAAGACCCCTAGGGCCTAACTTATAAGATTAAATGGAAATATTATAAAGATATAACCTGGCAGCTAGAGGAAGACCTAAAGGGTTACGAATAAGCTGTATAGCGCTTTTATAAGTAACACCCTAAGAAGCTAGAACCCCTAGACTGGGTATAAGATAAGGAAAAGTTACGCTAAGGTAACGGCCGACCACCGCATTAAAATTTGTGGTGGTTGAGATGTTATAGAACTTTAACCAGCGGTTAAAGTTATTTAATTGGCTAAATTCTTGCTAAGAAACGCCATACGGACTAATTTAGGTAGTGGTGTGGAGTTCTGCTAACCTTACTTACTAAACTAACTAATTAGGATTTTCTATACCCGGTATAGAAAATCGCCATTAGCTTAGTTAAGGGCGGTAAGCGGAACTAATATCTTTGCAGTAGAAAATAGGCAACCCCGTATACTACCTATTTTTAAGTTATCTATTTAGTTTAGGGACCAAACTATTTAGGGGAGAGGAGTACTGTTACGGCACTGACCTAACGTATACTATTTTATACTATCTCGTACTGTTCCCTACTATTAGCTAGCCTACTACTAGCGACTTAGCGGCCAGCCCTACTATTTATATATAATACCCCCTTTCCACCTTCTTCCCCTCTTTATACCACAACGTAGTTATTTAGTCTACTTTATTGCAGCACTGTAACAGTATAAGAAGGATTTTATAGGAGTACGGTTATGTATTTAAGGACCCTTAGTCCCTACCTAAATAGTTTCTTCCTTATAGTAATTCTTAGAATATAATTAGAGTTAATCTATTGGGCAACCACTCTACCAGTTATTATTACGTTGTTAACTTTTATACTTGCATTTCCTATACACCTAGCCTAATAACGAGCCCATCGTAGTTCCTACTACAAGGTTCCGTTACAAATTACATAAATGAATTTTTACTATTTTCTTAGCCTATAGTATACTAGCATATAATATATTTAACTATTATATAACGCTCTACACAACGCTCTATATAACACTCTATATAATACTTTATATAACACTTTATATAAGGCTCTACACAAAGCTCTATATAAAGCTCTGCATGAAGATCTATATAAAGCTCTATATATAGAGGCTCTATATAAAGCTCTATACGAAGCTTTACGTATAGAGGCTCTACACGAAGCTCTGTATTAGGTCCCCGCTATATTCCTAATAGCCTTTATATATATCTCTGCCTATATAGCCGCCTTATTTTTTATCCTTCCTTCTTTTCTTCCTTCCTTCTTTCCTTCCTTCCTTCTTTCCTTCCTTCCGTCTT
>Ga0307515_10012528_pt1 | contig 15951 bp, 12 predicted proteins | sample 17_EM_MG_FD_194513 | JGI IMG/M metagenome (GOLD analysis project Ga0307515, IMG submission 194513) | Populus trichocarpa ectomycorrhiza microbial communities from riparian zone in the Pacific Northwest, United States - 17_EM | ecosystem: Host-associated > Plants > Roots > Unclassified | place... | reverse complement strand
GGGCATTCTTCGCGTCGAGAGACATGCCGCCGATAGGTGCTGGTCTTGGTCTGCCGACGGTACAATATCTGGAGTACCTGCACGATGGACCTGGTTTTCTGCGGGGCCAAGGCTGGTGGTTGCCAGCGCTTCGGACCCTCAAAATCGGACTCGTCAATAATGCAGAGGAATTTGCAGTCCTAATAAACGTCCTCGAATCCGTCCAAGCACACATCACGTTTCTAGAAATCATCAGAACGTATCCTCCGCCCCCGCTCTCCGTTCCTGCGACTCTCTGGAAAGCCTGCCCGCACCTCAAAACCTTCGCGGCTAACTTCTGGGGGTTGAGATTTGAAGAGTCGCCCCCACTGAGTTCCCCTCTATGTCATCTCATGGATACAGGACAGTCGATGGAGAATAGCGCAATCACGATCCATTCCTTTGCGGAGCTGTATTGGCCATCTCTCCATCGGATCACAGTCCCCACACGTTCGTGGGCTGGAGAACTCCCTCTCCAAATGCTACAGCATGCACCAGGTGGGAACAGAATGATGGAGCTCACTGTGGACTTAAGTGGGCGGGGCGTAAGGTTAGAGGATAGGATGGGTAGGACCCTGTATGAAACTGACGTTCAGGGCGAGTTCTGGAGGTATGCGAATCACAGAGGTATGCCTGACCTTTTTTCGTGACTCCATTTATTCACCATTTTCACTCTGCAGGTCAAGTTATAGTCCCACCTGTATTAGCATAAATCCCTACCTAAAATTGAATATAAAGGAACACCGATCTTCCAAGCTTATGAGTGCAGGCACCTGATCAGCGATGCACCCTACCGGTTCCAGTAGGCATCATGACGTCACATATTCAAAGTGCTGAGACATGGATCACAATTGCTCACAAGTGGCTCTAGTATTGGTCATGGCCGATGCAAGTCCGAGTTGATTTTCGTATTGGTGACGGGTCTCATTTTTCTTCTCACTGTCGTTCCCCGTGGCTGACCCAAATGCGTTCTATTCGCGAGATGGCTCACCTCTCAGTGCGGACGATGGTAGAAGATTGACAGCCTCCTATTGGCAATACCAACTAGTCGTGTGGTCCCGCGTCCTCCTTCGACGAGTCCCAGGCCAGTGCCTCGTCGGCCACGACCACGAAAGATCGAGCTGCCGTCAGAGGGGAAATTCGAAGAGAAGACCCTGTGTTCCCAATTCGACCACTCAAAGTAGACGAAGCCAGTGTCGAACTCCCTATCGTCTCGGCTCAGGGGCGGCAACAACAAGCACGGGTTCCCGAGTTAACTCCCAAACTTCTTCAATCACACATCCAAAAGTATCACCACCTCCACATCCTTATTATAGAGGTTCGTCCAATCAGCTGCACTTTTGGTCGTTGGTACGTTCTGGTTACGCGTTTCCAGTATGCGGACATTCCCTCCCTTCCGTTAATGCACGGACAGCCATAATGTGCCTGTGCCTGTGTTATGGGCAACTTAGTATAAATACCGCTCGCAAACAGACTCACTAGGCTCAGTTCGCTGTTCAACCACTGGCGCTCCATTATACCGAATAGTAGTTAACATAAAGAAAGTCTGGCGGAAAGGTTTAGTAGTATCCGTGCTCTTACTCGACATTCCAGCAGTGTTCCACAACATGCGCAAGGCCCGTCTCCTAGCAAACATGAAAGACCGGAACATAGCAACGAGTACTGCAACTGAATAGGTACGATACTAACACAGCAACAGATCCACCTCGAATTCGACGACCAACTATCCGAATCCCTTCTCCCCGCAAGTGGATGCTGCCAAGGATGTCCCCTATCAATGCTCATATACGCGCTGTGCAACGCTCCTCTCATCCGCCTAGCTAAATCAACCATCCGGGCGAATGCATAGTTGGATTTGTCGACGACACAACACTCATAACTACAGGAAAGAACTTCAATGAAACACACAACAACATTAAGGACATGATGGAACGGACGAATGGAGTATTCCACTGGTCCCATATATGCAACTCCCCTCTAGAACAAACTCGCCCTCATCGACTTCATGCACTCACAAGACAGCATTGAAAAATCCAGGCCGCTCGCACTATCACAGAGGCAAGGAGACACCCACATCACATACTGAATCAAACCAAGCCCGAACACCAAACTACTCAGTCATTTTTGACACAAAACTCAATCGGACGGTCAGACTCGAAAAGGTCTGGGGGTTTGCAGTACCCCAACAGGTAGCTCGAAGGAAAGTTGCTGGGCCTGTTGGGAAAGGGACGGCCGAGGACATCTCAGCTCCTGTCCCGAATGGAAATGTTACCAAAGGGGCCAAAACGTCAGGGCGAATGATTGGACTTTAAAACACTCGGCCTTTTTTCCCTATGCATGCCTCTATGGTACTTTCTGTAGCAGGACATATCTGATCTATTTATAAAATTGCAAAAGAACGGAAGAACCTGTCAGTTCCTCGTGATCAACTGTCCTTGTCGGAGTCCGAATTGCCCATGTATCTCTCAGACTCTTCCATGAGTCTTCTAATGTGATAATGGAGAGGCCACACTGCAACTCAACTTTAAGATGGAAGATCAGCTTTCCCTGACATGATCAGGGTTGGAGTCGAACCTATTTCGCTTATTTGGCCGTCTACCAACTATCTCAGGATCAGTTCAGGACGTACCCTCTATCCACTCCATACGATCCCAGAAAAACGCACACTACTCAAACTACTCGACACCCAAACTTCGGCTCCTATTCCAGGATTCATGTCGTCCACATCAACATTAAATTTAAAAATCAAGTTTGGAGGGGTACTGAACTCTTATTTGGCAACATACGATCGCACAAAATCACAATCCCGGCGACTGCACCGTCGACCGCGGGCAGCAATCAACCTGAACGACCCGCGGACGTTACCTTCCTCATCCAGTGGCTGAAGGATAATCTCCTCAAGGAAAGGAGTGAGTTTTTTGTTGACACGAATGGCGAGGGTGTGTGTGTGCAGTCATTTTATATGGAGGACGAGCGATACTGATCGCCAAGGGGATAGGAGACCTGGGATACTAGTACTCATAAACGATACAGACTGGGAGCTCGAAGGGGAAGGGGACTACATGTTGAACGAGCACGACCAGACCTAACGCTGGAGAGTCGGGAGACAACCGTAAAGTATATATGGGCAAACACTGCGCTAAATATACAAAACAGGAACGAAACACAAAACACCAAAACATGGCGTGCGATGAGTCACGCTCACTCAACACGACCCCCTGACACATCACACGACCCCCCAAGCATGAGAGCTAAACAAACAGAGAGAAACAAGTGAGTTCAAGGCTCTGGGAGGGAACATCGGCAGGGCCTGGAGAGGTGGTAAGAGTGGCAGACGAAAAGGGGCCATGGTGGTACGGTGGTGGGGCAGAAGAGGAAAGGCCACAAGCGGCATTAGGGCAAAAGAGGAAGGGGCTGCGGCCGTGGGCACAGGCACGAGTGCGGGCATGGTTGAGTAGCTACGGCGAAGTGACCGTAGTGGTAGCATGAGGGTTAGCTCACGTCAGATATCAGTGAGGATCACAGCGGTTCAGGCCTGGCAAACAACCAGCAGCAGGTCATGAGGCATGGCGAGAGAGAATGAGGGCCGGGCACAACAGGTCGGATCGGGTCGACAACTGACGAGGGCGCAGCAGGCCATGAACAACAGAAAAAAGGGGGGAGACGCAGGTCGATTGCGTCGAGTTGTGAAGGCAGACGAGGGGCACACGGGCGCAGCGGGCTTGGCATTATAGTGACGGTGGATGAGGAGGTAGCATCGATCACGCAATCCCCTGAGTGCAAGGGTGGCGATGTTGGGATCCGCAGGGTGGCGATGACACTTCCGCTCTTGATAAGTGACCTCCAGTGCGCGGTAATGACCCCTCGCGACTTCGTTTGCGCAGTAGTAACCTCCCTGCAACTTCTAGTATGCTGTACTAACCTTCCCGTAACTTCCAATATGCGGTATTGACCTCCCGCGACTTCCTTTGCACGGTACTGGCCTTCCCGTGACTCCATTTGCGCAGTACTGACCTTCCTGCGACTTTCCTTGCGCGGTATTGGCCTCCCGCGACTTCCCGTGCGCGGTACTGGCCTTCCCGCGACTTCCCTTGCGCGGTATTGACCCCCCGCAGCTTCATTCGCGCAGTACTGACCTTCCTGCGACTTCCAGTGCGTGGTACCAATCTTCCTGCGACTTCCTTGCGCTGTACTAACTTTCTCACGACTTCCATTGCACGGTAATGACCTCCTGCGACTTTCTTAGCCTCTTGACTCGGCTTTCCCAACCTCCATGGTTCCTACCAGCCTGTACCTGCACACTGCACACGCAGTTCATGGTGCCCCCTAATGCCCAGCACCCGGACTGGCACAGATTACTGACCTCCAAGGGTGCTGGCAAACAAGGGGCGCAACTACGGTGTCGTTGCTGGTCCAGCGTGGCTAGGTTCCGTAGGAGAGAGGATGCCTCGAGACGATGAGGACTTTGGCTGATTAAACAGGAGCCACCTGGGGCAGACGGGGGGGGGAGCTAGTTGCGGTTGCAGTGGACCAGTGGCAAGGGCGGCGCGGCAGGTGACTGTGATAAGTCATAACCCATCGGCATGACCTCCTGATGCATCACACGACCCCTAGATGGAAGGCCATGCAACTGGTGAAGAGAATGGCATTGGGGGGGGGCGTCGGAGACAGGATGGAGTGGGTATGAATGGGTTCTGTCGGCTGTGGCATGGAGGGTCGGCTGTTGCAGGGCAGCGGTCTGAGCTTCCGGTCTGAATAGCAGTTTTACGAGGTGCTATACTCGGGCCAGGTACCCTATTCCAGGGCGAGACGATCCGGCGGCAGTTTCATGAGATGCAGCTCAGGACAAGGTGCCACGCTTGTGTTCTCGGCGGCAGTTTCATGAGGTGCAGCTCAGGATGAGGTGCCATACTTGCATTCTCGGCAGCTAGGTGCTACCCATGCAACCCAGCAGCAGTTTTACGAGGTGCAGCTTGGGCCGGGCATTACCCCAGCAGCAGTTTACCAAGATGCTAAGCTCGGGCCAGGTGTTACCCCAGCAACAGTTTAATGAGGTGCTAAGCTCGGACAGCAGTGCTCTTCTGCAGGCAAAAGGTGAGAGGGTCCAGGCTGCTGTTAAGCAGTCTGGATGGACATGGTGGTCGTGGGGACAGGCAGCGCAGGCGGAGCGCAGGTGGCGTCCAAGTTGCTGCCAACGGTCTGGACGGCTGCGCAGGCTGAGTGCAGGGCTCATAACCTGTTGAACGAGCACGACCAGACCTAATGCTGGAGAGTTGGGAGACAACCATAAAGTATATATGGGCAAACACTGCGCTAAATATACAAAACAGGAATGAAACACAAAACACCAAAACATGGCGTGCGATGAGTCATGCTCACTCAACACTACATCCTCTGGTCTGGCGACAAGGTCGTCTTCATCAGCACGCTCCATGGCGGCTAGCCCTCCTTCAATACAGGGATGTTACCAGATGACCAGTATCCTTTTCGGTATCACATTATATGGGCATATAACTTCTGATCTAATCAATAGTCACAATAAGTCTCCAAATCATATCATAGGTCTCCGTGTCCTTTTGCATGTGCACACCTTATGAATCACCACCTTCAAATTGTTTCCTTCACTGTCCCCAGTCGACTTGTTACACTTTCACATGCCACGCGCTGTGTGGGGAAAGGGGAATGACCAAACAGAACACAAGAACGTACATAGGCGTGTGATGAGAGCAACGAGCTCTTTCATTTTGTGCATTGCCTGCCTACCAATGACTCTGCCTTCTCCAATTGGGTTTTCAATTGAAATGTGGTGCATGTCCCTTCTTTGGCGGGTGTTGGCCATTTGAGTTTGGAGAAGGACTCGGGAGGAAGGCAGTTGATGCGTTTGCTTATATCGAGAAATTTGATCACTCGAACCCGAGATAAGACAACGAAGCACTTCTAGGGGGTGATTCGAGAATTCAAGGAGAGGGGTGTCGGTCTTCATTGGCACTGATCAATCAAGCAATCCGTTGACTGCGAATTCTGCTATATTGGAGAGAAGAACCGAAGAGCAAGGGCAGAAGAATTAACAAGGGAATATTGTAGTTGTCGTGTATGGCATGATTGTACCCAGTAAACGTTTGTTGCCTCTGACCCAACCCGAAGCGAGAAGTGAAAGGCGCCTCCTTTGTCTAAATATTGACCCCTTAGGCTGTATATGTCCGATCACTACGGGGGATATGAGTAACTGCAGAGTAGTTACAGACTGAACTCTGCTTTAGAGTCTATAGTAACCATTTCTTCTACAAGTGCGTGTATTAGATAGTTTCCGATAGTGGTTTCATTTGTAGAGTCCTGTTGGAGAGCGGGTAGATTGATCTGCCGACCTCGAGTACCAACTGATACCCGGGTGTTATGGCTAAAGAGGCCATCAAGGAATGTATCATGAAAAGAGCGGATACAGAGAATCACACAGATGTGATATTCTGTACCAATGTGCAGTTATCCTTCCTGTTGGATCACTTAATGCTTAAATCTTTCAAGTACAATCAGATCACTGAAATTTAACGAGATGAATGAATGTAGGAAAGTGTAAAGCGAGTATGTGAACGGGTACAAGTCAAAGGATTAATCAAACAAATAAGACAATAAGCGACCATGTATGAACTAGAAGGTAAAAAAACCCAAACTACAAAACATTGAATGGCGCACTTACAGCCAATATAGATACAGAGCCTTCAGCACGCGTTGTCAAGGCTGAATGGAGTGTAATTGTACGGGCCCACTTGTGGTTATTCTCATCTCCTATCACATAATACAACCCTCTCCTATATAGACCTGTCTTTTACAAGCCCTGTACCCATTCGATTTTAATTTATATTTACTCCTCCACCCCAATACTCTTACCGTCACATGTTCAACTAGTACACGCTTGTCTCTTTCAGTAATAAATGGATTCGATTGTACTCAGATGTCACAGTAAGAAACATGGTCGATGAGGAATTGGACCCTTACAGTGATGAAAGTGGCAGTGGCTATAATATTAGTAAGAGTAACCATTTAGGGGGGGATGATGCACATGGTGGACATTGACAACTCCCCTCCCCAGCAGTGAAGACAGCAGGTACATTGTTATGTTTTGTAGTTCAACTGTAATGAAAGTAATGTCTAATAGCCTGGGTCTAAACCTGGGGACTCTGTAGGCTAGACACCAATGAGAAAGGTGTGGAAGAACTGTGAGTATATAGAAGTACCTAGACACCAATGAGAAAGGTGTGGAAGAACTGTGAGGAACTTCTGCAGCTTCACTGAGTGTCTTATATACAGGATGATGGTACCCCTATCTACGTCACTAACAAAGAGGCAGAATGAACAAAGAAAGAATAGGAGAACTGGAGCACCAACAGACTCTTCTTTCAGTCCCACAGATATACGAAATCTAGCACTAACTAGTTATGTATACACACATTTGATAGTATAGAGTAAGAGCCTGACACTGGCCAGCAGTGTTGGATGAACAGAGTGAATAGGGCGAAGGGAATATGAAACTAATCAAATGCACAAGATGTTCTTTAGGTTCTAGACCTCAGATGTGACTCAGAACACAGTATACGAGATGTAACAGAGTGTGTAGTGTGGAAATGGAGCAGTGTGCACAGGTGACAATGATGTCTTTAGTACCAGTTCTTTATCCTGGACCTATTGTCCCTTGCACTTCATATCTCTTATTAGATAGGATTGCTAGTAGGCTCTTAAGGTGCTATGGATAAATGGTTTGTGTGCAGTAATAAAGTGATATTCCAAAGGTCTGCCATGGAGGCCCCTTATATAGGAGCACACCCTGCAGTGAGATACATGTCCACATAGGTACAGACACGTAATCTTCCCAGATGGTATGTTCCAGCCATGCCTACGTAGCCACAGGCCCTTAGGTAGTACATAGATTTTTCTGCCCCTTCCTGATCACTTTGTTCACCACCACAGTGGACAAAGCAAGTTGGTCCAGGTGCAATACATGTGAACAATCGGCCCAAGAACACACAGTAACCCATTACCCTACTCTCAAGAAGAACCCACAGCCAGTCCCAGTTCCCAACAGGTATCCTGTTCCTCCACTGACTCATGCATTTGTCAAGCCAAACTTTCCACCAGTACTCATTCTATAACACACATACTGCAGCAGCCAACAATACAATTGGAACAGGGCCACAAAAGGAGAAATTGACATCCTATTTGTTAGTCACCTATGACTGCAGAGAAGCCCCGCAACCCATTGGGTTATACAGAACAGCTTTCATCCTCCCTTGCAGGGCCTGTTATGGAACAGGTATTAGTGGAAGGTTATGACTTGACACACACATGCATCAGTGGAAGGATGGATTTATGTTGTTAGTATTTAATAACTATTGTCCTTTGATAGGACAATAGGGTGGGTACCACTCTCGTTTCTTAACTACTTGTGTCGTGTCTGGTGCCGACTTACTTTGTTTACCATGGTGGTACAAAAACCAATCAGTTCATGCAAGAGACCTATGTATTACCCAAGGGTCTGTGACTGTGGAAGCACTGCTAAATGGGTAATCCAGGACGATTTCCGCAGCTGTAGCTATGTAGACATGGACCCCACTGCAGAAGGCACTCCTATATAAGGGCGCTCCCTGAGCAGACTTTTTTAATATGATCTTTTTACTCCAACACAAACCATTTATCCACAGCTCCCTTAGAGCCCATTAGCAAGCCTATCTAAATAGGGATACAAATTGCAAAGGACAGTAGGCCCGGGATAAATAACCGGCATTGAAGACATCACTTTCATTCAATTGCGCACCTGCTTCATTTCCACACTACACACTCTATTACATCTTGTATACTGTGTCCTGCTTCACATCTGAGGTCTAGAAACCTAAAGGACACCTTGTGCATCTGTATAGTTTCATGTTCCATTCACCCTATTCGCTCCGCTCCTCCGACACTGCTGGCCAGTGTCAGGCTCTTACTATATACTATCAAACGTGTGTGTACATAAGTAGTTAGCACTAGATTTCGTATACACGTGGGACTGAAAGAAGAGTCCTCAGGTTTAGACTCAGGCTATTAGATGTTACTTTCATTACAAGCAAACCATGAAACATAACAGGGCCGTGGTTCTCAATGGTTCAGGAGAGAGAAGAATGTAGAAAATATATATGTCTGAGTTTATACATGAAGATAATCTTGTTAGAAGCGCATTTATAACAAAATGAGACGCTTAAGGAAGACGGGATCGAGCTTCAATAGCCGCAGAGCATCTCATATACAAAATTATATACAAATTTTTACGAGGGAAGGATGGTTAGCGTTGTGCGTTGATGAAAATTTGGGGCCAAGCGGTTCCAAAGACAAAGTCTTCAAAATCAAGTAGAACTGTTCGAACGTGAGATGTTGGAGGGATTGTAAGGAGAGCAGGTGAATGGAGGCCTCCACGACAATCTAGAGGTATCCAATAGAGTAAGCCGCCGTCTGAGTCTCTGACCCAACCTTGTGAGTCAGGCTGTGAACAAAAATGAGCATGGACTGGGTTACAAGAGGAAGATGGTTGATGTGAAAATGGCTCCGATACAGCGATGGTGTTACTATTAGATCCAGAAGCAATGTGCTGCCCATTGGGAGAGGAAGCAACACTCGAAATATCTCCCTCGAGAGGTCTACCATCTCCTGCATTAGCTTCGGCACCCCGAATTCGAATCATCTTGACATCAGATCCAAAAGTGATGTACTGTCCGTCAGGAGAGTAGGCCACGGACAACACACCCAGGCTGTGCCCTTCCGGGGGTATGCCAACTGCAGCACCAATATCGGCATCCCAGATTCGAATCGTCTTGTCATCAGATCCAGAGATAATGTGCCGGCCATCGGGAGAGTAGGCGACGGATGTCACACTGTCGCTATGCCCCTCCAAAGGTTTGCCAACTGCAGCGCCAGTCTCGGCATCCCAGATTCGAATCGTTTTGTCATAAGGCCCAGAGATGATGTGCAGCCCATCCCGAGAGTAGGCGACGGACAACACACTCTCGGTATGTCCCTCCAGACCTTGGCCAACTGCAGCGCCAGTCTCGGCATCCCAGATTCGAATCGTTTTGTCATAAGATCCTGAGATAATGTGCCGCCCATCGGGAGAGTAGGCGACGGACGATACAAAGCTGCTATGCCCCTCCAGAGGTTGGCCAACTGCAGCGCCAGTCTCGGCATCCCAGATTCGAATCATCCCGTCATACGATCCAGAGATAATGTGCCTCCCATCGGAAGAGTAGGCGACAGACCGCACACTCCCCCGATGCCCCTCCAGAGGTTTGCCAACTGCAGCGCCAGTCTCGGCATCCCAGATTCGAATCGTCTCGTCATAGGATCCAGAGATAATGTGCCGCCCGTCGGGAGAGTAGGCGACAGACCGCACACTCCCGCTATGCCCATCCAGAGATTGGCCAACTGCAGCACCAGTCTCGGCACCCCAGATTCGAATTGTGTTGTCATAAGATCCAGAGATGATATACCGCCCATCGGGAGAGTAGGCGACAGATCGCACACTCGCCCTATGCCCCTCCAGACTTTGACCAACCGCACCACCAGTCTCGGCATTCCAGATTCGAATCGTCTTGTCATAAGATCCAGAGATAATGTGCCGCCCATCGGGTGAGTAGGCAACGGACGATACACGGCCGTTATGCCCCTCCAGAGGTTGGCCAACTGCAGCACCAGTCTCGGCACCCCAGATTCGAATCGTCTTGTCATCAGATCCAGAGATGATGTACCGCCCATCGGGAGAGTAGGCGATGGATGACACACTGTCGTTATGCCCCTCCAGAGGTTTGCCAACTGCGGCACCAGTCTCGGCATCCCAGATTCGAATCGTCCCGTCATTGGATCCAGAGATAATGTGCCGTCCATCGGGAGAGTAGGCGACGGACCGCACACTCGTCCTATGGGCCTCCAGAGGTTTGCCAACTGCAGCGCCAGTCTCGGCATCCCAGATTCGAATCGTCTTGTCATAAGATCCAGAGATAATGTGCCGCCCATCGGGAGAGTAGGCGACGGACCGCACACCCTCGCTATGCCCCTCCAAAGGTTTGCCAACTGCAGCACCAGTCTCGGCATCCCAGATCCGAATTGTCTTGTCGCCAGATCCAGAGATGATATGCCGCCCATCGGGAGAGTAGGCGACGGATGACACACTCCCGCTATGCCCCTCCAGAGGTGTGCCTACTACGGCACCAGTCTCAGCATCCCAGACCCGAATTGTCTTGTCACCAGATCCAGAGACAATGTGCTGGCCATCCGGAGAGTAAGCGACGGACTGCACCCCGTGGGTGTGTCCCTTAAGGGGCTCGCCACTTAGAGCACCAGTCTCAACATCCCAGATCCGAATTGTCATGTCGTGTGATCCGGAAATAATCTGCCGCCCATTGGGGGAATAGCTCATGCAATTAATACCTTCAGCATGCCCAACCCATGACGATGGTGGTGCTGGCCATGAAGACAATCTCCCTCTCACCATCTTGATGGCCTTAGTAAACCTCGTGCTGAAGGTCCTTGATAAAGTCGAGCGTAAGGGTAAGAAGGGTCGGGTTGAAAGATACGTGTGTGGAGCGCTGATAGAGATGGGGGTGCGAAAGGCGATGACGAAACGACAAACGTCCTGAATTCTCTCAAGAAGGGTCGGATTTCTATTCTACTGCCAATCAGAATTTCATAGAGTACAAGCTGAAGCTGGGCTCACCTTCGCCCAGGATATCACGCTTCGAATGCTCGGAGCACCCATCAGAACCATTCCCAAAATGCTCAATACTTCAACCCAAAATAATGGGCACAATCCTTCAAAGAATTCCTCCAGGCTACTCCACACCCGCGGATCATTGTCAGGAGCAACACAAAGATGATTCGACCAATAAAGAGAACTATATTGCAGGCAGTCGGGAATGTTCTTTGTGATTCGGGATGGGAGATCTTTGATGTCCGCATTAGGGACTCGGGAATCTTCGAGCCTGCAGATATTGAAACGGAGTTGGCGAACCATCGTCTCAAGGCAAGCAATTCCCAGCTGCACATTTGCGTCCTGGAGGTTGATTTGATAGTCGCGGGGACAGTCATCACTGACAAGGAATTCTGAAATTGATAAATGCCGGACACGAATCCCTCCACTGGTCCCTTCGTCTTGATATAGCAAGGAGCTGAGCTCATCCACCCACATTTCCACGAGGTTTGGTTCTACTCCCGCGAGTTCTCCAATTGTCTTCTCGCATAGGGCGCGGTATGGGGCCGTTGTCAGAAGGACTCCAATCATCCGCCGAAATTCGGCTTCACGATGCACTATCCGCGACTTTAGGATACTCGAGTAAAGTTTATATAGAGCTTCCAACCCAGCACCAGCTGAGCCTTCGGAGTTTTCCCTCAAGAACTTTGTGGGGTCGTCACAATATCTAAAAGAAAGAACAAGGGTCTTGATGAAGATGAAAAGACCATCCGCTCGAGAGATAACTCTGTCCAGGAGCGATTCATCTGGCCAAGGCGTGGAGAGACGCCATTTTTGGCCGACTGGGCCAAATTCGCTTCGAGCAAAGGTTCGCAGATCACCGCTGGCTTCTTCATCTTTAGCCAAATCATATCCCAAGTACGACGATTGAGTGAGTCCATCAAAGAACCGTCGAATATCGGCTTCGGGTCTGCTGGTGATGATAAATTTCAGCCACGAGGCACGTGTGGCCGCGTCTGTGAGAAGTTTCAGGAGGCGTAGACGACTACGGTCATCGCCGCATTCGTCGAATGCGTCAATGACAAGGACGAGGAAATCGTTTGGGCGTTTAGGAAGGTTATGGAGCAGGTCATGGAAGAGTGAGTCCTTCATCGACTCTGGTGTCAGGTGTGGGTCGCTACGAAGACAATTTGCCACAAGTCTTCCAAAGGGGGGAAAGGTTTCTGCGAGTTTGTACATGAGAGTCGGGAGGATGTTTCGGGGCTCGCTCAAGTTCGGATCATCCCTCCGGCAAAAAAAGGCCCCAGCTAGCTTTTTCTGATCGTGGAGGCTTGCACAGATCGAATGAGCTAACGACGTTTTGCCGATTCCGGGTAAGCCGTAGATCCAGTAAGTGTTGCTCTGGAGAAGACCTTTCTCGTCTGATTTATTGGCCACCCAATCTACGATATCTTTAAGCCGAGCTTTGCGGGTGCCTTCCATACAGCAGAAGTCCTGGTGATAGCCGATCTCGATAGGTTTAAGACGCTTGAGTAGGAGCTCTTGATCTACAAAGCTACTGAGAATGGGTTCACGCGATAGTGAGACAATGTGTGCTTACCAATCCCTTTGACTAGGCACAGGGACTCGACATCGACCTGCTAACTCTGCGTCCATTTCTTCCATCATTTCCTTGACCTTCGAAAAAAACAGTGCATCCCCCGTTCGCTCTGCGATCGTCAGCATTTGCGAAATCTAGAAAAGAGACAGCCTACTGAATCGTCCACGCCTGACGTAGTTGCCTAGAAATTTAGCAATCTTTTGCATCACTTCGAACATTCGCGGCATTATTTTAACCAAGATATCTGTCCCTTCGCTGACAATTTCGTCTGCGACCTTGTCCGCCAAAGGCAAGATGCGTTGCAACCGATCCAACAGGCTCGATGGAATCTGGTCGTATTTGGTTTGTTCCTTCATGAGCTGAACGATCAAGCGTTACTTCTGCTTCTGATCCGCCATAGAGAGAGCACGAACCTCAAATGTGACTTTCGCAACACCGAAGACAGCCTTTGCGATCGGATCGAACTAGGAGGTATCAACATCCTATTGGTTCCCAAATGGGCAGAGCTGACCTCAGCGAAGACAGCGCCAAGTTGAATCCCTTTTCCCACAGCCCTCTCCATCGATTTACTCATCAGTGGCTTGTATCCCTTCATCAATCCTTCAAGTTCTTGCAGCGACAAGCGTAGAAATTCCGCCTATGCGGACATTGTTAGCTGGCTGAGGTGCTTTGTGGTAAAGTGACGAACGGTAGCATTCGCAGAGAATCGTAATTGTACAGACACAGGGTTCTTTCCAATGACAATGTCCTCTACTCTTTTGTTAGACATGAGCGGACTAATCGGTTATCACGACTGACTCTGTACAGTAACCTCATGCTTGGTGGAGTCCCAATATTCATTGGAAATCTCTTGCAGGTCGATCACTTCGTTTGCCTGTCGCATCTTCGGCAAAAACCGAGGACCGATGATCTTTTGGGTCTCCACGCGCATTTCGGATGTCGGAGAAATATCTCTACGAACACAGGGCCTTCAATGGGCGTATATAGTGAATACAATGGACGTACGAGGGTTGGACTGGTGTCCAGGTCCGGTTACCATTCGTATGTAATTCTATCTTCTGGTTTCCCAGAAACAATTCCAGGAGATACCTCGGATTTGTACCACCTTGCAAATTAATTTCTGTATGACGCACAAAATCACCGGTGTGACCTAGATTGGAGTGAAGCGCCGCACGATCTAAATGCAGGCTTTTCGGTGGTCAGACAACAATGCTGCGCTAGCTGTCTGGATGCTCACAAGTGGGTTGACTTGGGTGCTTGAGTGTCCATGTTGGTTTGCCTTCGAAGTCTGAGAGTCGAGGAGAGGGAGAGGGAAGAAGATGGGGATGCCACGTTAAATCAGTGAGGTAGATTGCCGCTACAGCAGTCACGTTACGTGACTGGTCTGAATGCGGCGTCTACATGTCAAAGCAGGTGATAAAGAAGGGCGAGCTAACCGCAACCGATGACCCACAACGACGACAAGGGCAGTGCATCCGCGCCACCCATGCGGTATGTCGAACGGAGCTGCTACTCGATAGGACCGACCTACTTTGAGCAGGTCGAGCCCCTGCATGTCCGTTTGCCCGCTTGATACGATCTCAAGGGCGACATGCTCACGTCGGTGACCTATGAAAGCTATGAAAGCTATTGCAGATATTGACATTCTGACATTCTGACTGAAAGTAAACCAATCCCAAGCTTACTTCACGCCAGCTGCCATCCCTCGGCCGTCGCTTGCTAGCACGAACGCCAGTCCAGAGAGAGAGAGATGGTCGTTCCATAGTCCTTGCGGGTGCTGCCCTGCCTATAGGGCGAGTCTAAGCTGAGAAGTACACTGTTCGTGAAGGTAATCGCCAGTATTGACGAGGACTTAGGGTGAGAATAATAGCGGGCTATGATAGGCACAAGATATCGGCGTACTGCCCGTTGAATTAGTGAAAATTGTGCTTACCACTCGCGTCTCTCGGTCGTCGAGCACTTGTCAGTACCTAGACGCCTACTTCCAGACTCCCAGACTCCCATCAGACATCCACCAGACACTTCTTTTCTGTTTTATCTGAGTGGCTAACGCGTTAACGGGAATGGAAGTGGGCAAGGTTCTTTTGTGCACCATACAGAACACATCATAGCAGGTCCGTAAGGAATTGAGACCACCTTGGAATCTCATACCACGTAGAAGGCGCATAATATGTTCAGATTGATGTCGTACATGATAGGGGAATAGAATTGGTACTGCCCCTGCATTTGTGCACCGACTGAGAAATAGAGAAGTCACCTAGAACCATTAGGGTACTCAAAAGTCAATAAATTGCGTATTTGGAGGATCAAGTAAGCTTTCTACCAAAGGGACGAGAATATGGAAAAGGCAAAAAAAGAACTCTCTGGCGGGGAGTCGAACCCCGCTTTCGCGCGTGACAGGCGCGTGTACTAACCGATATACTACCAGAGACTTGCTTGGAAAACTGGTTCCAGATATGACTATATAGCGCTCTTTTTTATTCCTCAACAAACCAGTCTGCTTACTGCCCAAGCCTTTTCTCGCCTGTCCTCCACCACAACACTGGGTGCACAACTCCCACACTTAAACCCACCCCCCATTTTCTTCGAACCACTCCCCTCTCGTTGATTGAACTTGTAACCGCCCTCG
>Ga0307515_10012527_pt1 | contig 15953 bp, 8 predicted proteins | sample 17_EM_MG_FD_194513 | JGI IMG/M metagenome (GOLD analysis project Ga0307515, IMG submission 194513) | Populus trichocarpa ectomycorrhiza microbial communities from riparian zone in the Pacific Northwest, United States - 17_EM | ecosystem: Host-associated > Plants > Roots > Unclassified | place... | reverse complement strand
ACTTTCATAAAGTTTTCATCTTCATCTAGCTTTGTAGCTCGGATTATCACTATCGTATGGTGACCATCTTCAATGATTTTCCAATTTCTATCATGGGCACTACACCAACCCCATAAATGATGATTCCCCAACCAGTTTAATTCGCCCCTTGTCAATTTGTGATGCTTGGTGAAATATTTATAGAAATTAAAAGCACAAAAACATTTGTATAAACCTGGATCATAGTTTACCAAAAAATAAAAATGTTTTTCATCATTTATGTTCCTATCCAATGGCCCAAGGCTGGCATAGGAACAGTCAAACAGAAGCCATAAAGAAGTTAACTGTTATAGAAAAGTCGAGGGTCTCTTTGGAACATATATCACCTCACAACCAAACCACTCGGAGCATCTACATATCAGCGGTTTAGATTTGAGATTTCTACCGGAAAGTCTAAGGTTCAAACATGGGTGGGATGGATTGAGGAGTGGGAATAGGAGAAGGTTAACCCCTTTTTACAACCTAAGACTCATTGTACCTCACTCTGGGCCAAAAAAAAATACCCAACAATAGCTCTTCTGATGATCCCCAGGGCATCAGTAATTACTTCAAAATAAGATATCAAAGCATTGATCTAAAATCTCCAAATTTAAATTTATTGATTCAGATGACAAAACCAGTACATGGAAGAATTTCATATTCCAATACAATAGTTTTGTAAATGATAATAATGATACACAATGTTACTTGCACAAAAAATATAATTATGCTGCCCACTTGCTTATGAATAAGCATTATTGGATTGTATGGTGTACCTTGTTTGCTTTAAAATGTGGACAAGAATCAATGCTGAAGAATGGTTAAGAATCTTTAGGACAATCCCAACTAGAGTGTCTTCTAATAGACGTCATCTCCTTATTAGCTTGAGTACATCTCCAACTAGATGCAATGATCCAGTGACAAGAACCTGTAAATCCACCAACGATGGCTTCCTGGTTAGCACTACTGTTTGACAGTCAACGCACCTCACAAATATTTGTTTCTTTTAGAGATGGGTTGCATGAGAGAAGGCGGGCATGGCTGTCTTCGTTGTTTTTTTTTTTAAAAAAAGAAGCCAGTCATGACACAAGTAAAGACATTTGCATCCACTAATTTTCAGAAGAAAAAAAAACCCTAAAAGAGGGCCAGAAGAAATTCACTCATTTCTAGAGCATTTTCACTAAAGTGTTGGTGAGCGAACAATAGAGGCAATCTCTTCTCAAATTGATGAAAATGAGAATTTTGAGAGGAATCTGTCAACTGGTAAAGGTCTTTGTCCTCACCCTTAACAAACAAAAATTGTATCCGTAACATTATTTCCTCCATGCACATTGTTTGACATAATGAAATGAAACCCCATCTAAGAGAGAAATATTACCTGAAGTCTTAGGGAAGGGTTTTCTCTAACACAATGCCTCAACCATTTTATCGTCAATGGCAATGAAGGAATTACAGCACTGCAAGCCAAATATCCATCTGTAGGACTGCAATTAGAAGCATCTTCATAAAGGAATTGACGACGTGGTAAGGTCTCTGCACCATCCATCTTCGTACTCTTTTCAAGTAAAGAATCTGTATCTGCAGGCAAATGAAAAAGAAAAGGCATAAGGTGCTGCCTATTACAAAATGCAATGGCACCAAAAGAGCTTCCTTTGACAAACAACAATGTGTTATTGTAGCATGATTCAAATGGCCTGAGCAGGAATAACATGCAAAAATATAGTCAGGGAGAGTAAGAAGCACATGGGTTTTCCATTGATATGGAGACTATGGCCACAGTTTCACTTGCAATGATGCTTGATTGGCTAAATCACATAAGTGGGTAAATTCATGTCACGGGTAAAGAGAAAAACCATACATCAAGCCCGAGGGTCACTGCATTGTAACAGTTCATGCTGCTGCTATGTATGTAGCTCCCTCAATTTACTCCTCACATATCCTTTTCTTTCTAGATTTTCCTTCCATATTCATATAATACAGAAATATGGGGAAAGACAGACAATACAGTAGCCAGTTTAGTCTGCACTCTGTGCATAGTTTGGCTTGTTTGCTATTTTATGGTAAACCAAGCTTTCTTTGGTCATCATTGTCAAAAAAAAATAAAAAATAAGAGGGAAATCAGACATACATAAACAAAATATTAAGATGTGTAAGTATTTCAGGGCGGCAAAAAGTAGTACCTATCCCGTGGACAATCTTCTCCCAGAGTCTCTGCAGGCTGAATTGCCATGACAAGTCCTTGCTAGAGATATCTGAAGGGACAACTGAGGTACCAGAAGTAACCTTGTTATATGTTGAGATACTTGGGACAAAAATGGCCTTTGAGAAGAAAGTACCTGAAAAAGACACGAATCATTTTGAACACATCAGTGTTCTGAGTTTTTACTATGATGCAGATAATTTCTGTGCAGAAGTAAGAAGGAAAAGAAAGACGGAGTATTTATTTCTAGGCATAATTTCTCATCGTAGAGAAACTGGTTCCATTAGCAGTATTTGGACAACCTCACTAAATAAGTATATCTTGTGTCCCAATTGGCAGATTCGAGAATTGACATTCAACTGAAATTGGCATCATAAATCAGCTGAAGTTTGTTTGAACTGTAATTTTCCAGCACGAAGCATGTAAATTACCATACTTTTAGTGCTTCCAGTGAAATCCACCTGACCTCTTGTGTATTTTTTTCCTTCATTTTTTTTTAAATCCAAGAGATAATTTTTTTTGGCTACAAGAAAGCATTGGTTTTCATGACTTGCCATGTAATAAGAGTGATGGCTTAACAACCATAACAAAACAATGCAGCCACAGACAGAAAGCAAATAGAAAAATGGAATCAAGTTAAGTAGCATGAAAAGAAAGACATGCATAATTTAGTAAACAAAAGTAAAACCATCAAAGAAGCAACCTGATCATAAAACCAACACAGCTGTTCTTAATGGTTGTCATATGCCAAGACTAGGTTAAACTTAGATGAAAATGGACAGAGCCTCACACTTACACACACTCACACATATATATAGAGAGAGATTGATGAGTTTTTTTTTTTATTATTATTATTTTTACCTGAGGAAGCACATGTACTCACAAGCCGTGGAAGCAAGATCTGAGGATCTCTAACATCCATGCAATTAAATAAAAGAATCTACAAGAAGGTATGGATAATGATAAGTGAGAAGGTAATAAATGAAAACAGAATGAACACCAAAAAACTCTTCACTAAGCAAAACAAACAAACAAACAATGATGGGATTAAATAAGCATCCAGAAAACAGCCCAGCGCATTAAGCTCCCAAACTAAATCAAGCTGGTTATTCTGAATATCACCTTCTTCGATATTTTATTGATTTCTTGAATGTTGAATTTCTCGTGCTGCATGTAACCATTTCCCGGCACTTTGTTTATACTTTCAATGTCATGTGAAGAAAATGAAACCAGTGATGATGATAGGTTGTTTTCTTTAACAGCACTAGAAAACCATTCGGCGCAAACCTCCATGCTCTCTGGACTGTGAGCTCCATCCAAGTAGAAAATGAGATCGCCCGAAGCTTCAGCTACTTCTGATGAAATACAGGAGCTTGAAGTTGAAGAAAGATCAGGAACTATTTGAGCCCTCCCAACAATATGTGCTTTAGAAAGACCTCTAAGAAATGCCTCTGGTAAATTAGCTTCCTTGTTATCCTTTCAACAGTCCACAAAACTGATCAGTGAATAACTTGTGGTAAAACAACCAAATTCTGAATATAGAGGATGACTACCATTTATCATATCCTTAGATACTGGCAACTTACAAAAATGGAATCAAAAGAAGAAACAGAGAGGGTACACCATTCACAGCTTCCAAAAAGATAGATATGAGACAGAAAGATACCAGAATGACCAAATGGCTTAGAGTATGTACCCATAAATATATATTACAGACGCTCACAAGCACGCATGCAAGCACAAATACTGTAAATGGCATGCATCTATGAGTGTATTTGTTATTATCAGAAATTAACTAGGTCCAGTCCATGAAAAAGAACAGAATCTATGAGTTTAAAAGTCCGACACTAGATTGATTTTACGTACTATATATAGTATGAGAAATGGTCTGTAAAACTAACAATTTGGAATAGCTTCTCCCAATTTCCTGTTCTTTGAAGCCAACATTTGCAAAGGGAAACAGCAAGACCAGCATTAGACAACTGATGATTGCCAGACAAACTAAGCTTCAGTCCATTCAACTCATTTGAATCAAGAGGTTCCACTACTTTCAGGGGGACCTGCAATCAGCAAGAAAATATCTATCAACAATGCCACTGGCAGTCTCTGGAGGCATGTGCTCAAGCATGGATACAAGCTTTTGAAGGTTCAATAATTAATATTGAAACATGATAATGGAAGAATGAAGATCACAAATACAAGGATGGGAATCATAAATAAGTATATGTTGGTGATGCAGCCAACAAAAAGATCAACTTTATGTGATTTTATTTGATTTTAGAACTAAAAGCCAACTCTGTAATTCTGAAATTTGAAGGGTTATCTCTGTAACTTTCAGATATGCTGGAAATTTTACAGGTCTAGATTTCTATTTTGGTAGGATTCAAAGCATAAAATAATAGTAATATATTCTTATTTAGCAAGCTAAGTCCTTACTAGGAGTACCAGGAACTCCTTACATATGTAATCTTTCAGTAAGCACAATGGCAATATTTTGAGAGGACCTCCAGTGATATGCTCACTGTGACTGTGTGATGAAATCAACCTTAGGTGAGATTCCTAAGAATCCTAGATAAGATGCTAAGTTCTTATTCAGGGAGTGATTCCTTGAATCTACCAGTGTGAGGCCGCCAGTTTTCACCTTGATTTTCTTTTATTTACATAATTTCAGATATATGTTCAATGTTCAAGCCCTAAACCCACTAAATTTCATAACCTTGACCTAATACCATCCAGAACTTTCCCTAAATGTGTCCTGCAGCAGTTCGGTAAAGAAAATTTGTATCCTGGAATATGGAAAATTTTGATTATTGTTCCAATTTTAACCTATCCTCTGTGCGTTCACAAATTATGCAGATGTACAAAATTTTTGACAATTAGGGTACATTTGGTAACGCGGTGCATGTTGCCAAACACATACTTAGTCTTGGATGAGCATGCATGTATCAAGAGTAGTCAATAATAGTTCTATTGGATCAGACGGGGATACTTTTGCATGAAAATCTAAGTGATGTATAGACAAAACAGAATGAAGGCTACATTTTATTTATGTGAAAAAAATTAAACGTACCAGCAGATAGTTTACAAGAGCAGGGGAAAAAAAAAGAATTTGCTAATAGCAAACTGAGAGCAACAGTTACCGTCAGTTCTTGGGCATTCTCCTGAAGAACATCCATTGCTTCAGAGACTTGTGGCACAGTAAAGGCAGGAATTTGATGCTTCGGGAACAGAAAAGATATGAATTCAATTCAGAAAATACTTGAAAATGAATACTGCCAATTCAAATAATCAAAATAGATAAATTGCTATAAATAGCTGAATAGCAAAGAAAGCAAAAGTTGTGCTAGTTTTAACTGCTTACATATGAGTTTTATACCTTGAAAATTCCAGCCTTGTGTGAAGCAATCTGTCCAATGGTATTGCCTGCACAATAGCACAGTATGTGGTTTAATAATTCATTGTTTCTTTGTGTACCAAGTATTAAACTGTACAAAACCCTTGGAAAACTAAAGAAACTGCTGAAAGTTACTATCTTAGTGACACCTGATTCCAGAAAACAAAACCAACAATTAAGCATGCTAACACAAATATGTATCAGGAGACTCAAAATAAATGCAAGAAGTTGCTGAGAAAGGTAGATTTCAGAAAATGGTATACCCAATGCTTCTGTGTGATCCATTCCCAGAGAAGTAATGCCACAGACAACGGGCTCTTCAATCTGCAAGGATTTATCAACAAAATTCCATCACCAAGAATTTTTTTATTATCACAAACCTCATTATTCCCTTTTATCTTAGAATCCTCCAATAAACAGCTAAACAGAAAAACAGTATTTTCCTTTGCCATTAGAGTACATATATTTTTAAGGTACTCAATAATAATAATAATAATCAGATAATTCTAGGGAAAGATAAATACCACATTTGTTGAATCATTTCTTCCGCCAAGACCAACTTCAATGATAGAAACATCTACCTGTAGAAAAGGAAAAGCAAAACAGAGTCATTAACTCAGAAGCAATGAAGATAAACTGTTTATGTGGAGGGTGGATATAAGCAAAAATAATTTGATACAAAAGATGTTGGGTCATGAAAGGAACATGTCAGTGTATACATGCAGTCATGTCAGCTGAAAAGCTTTCTCATACAATTCAAGAATAGCAACGTATCAAGGACATACATCTACAAACATCAGCAATGACCAAAGAAGAAAGTTGCCAGCAACTGTAACAGCTTTAAGTTAGGTATGACATTCATTGTTGGAAAATGTACAATAGCTCAATAAAGATGCAATGAATTTAACAGTCAAGATGGATTCTTTTACTGTATTTTCAAACAGCAAAATGAGATTTGTGTACAGTACTAGTGCCCTACCATTAAATTTCAAAGGAAAAATTCCTGTGGCGGAAATCTTTTCCAATGAAATTCAGTATCAGGAGACAGGATTGGTGTCCACATGCAATATCATGAACTAAGGCAAATAATATTTTTGGGATTTTTCATGAATGCAAAGGTCCCAGTCACTGCAGAGATCTTATGCCTTTAGTTGTGCTAACATACATATGCAAATTAAGAGGTTAGAGATAAACCTCTCATTGCAACTGCTAAGCTGGTAATCTAAATAAGCTTCAATATAAATTAAGAAAATGTAGCTGACCTGTTCGCAGACAAATATTTTGAATGCCAACACAGTTAGGAACTGAAATAGCGGGGGCATTGGCAGGTCCTCAGTTTCATGTTCCTGAAAAGCAAAATTTACAGAATCAAGCAACTGCCATGCATAGATTGTGATTATTGAAGCAGATAAAGGCATCAGATTGGATAGTCAGCCTTCAAAGTACTGACAAGCAGTGACTAAAATGAAGGAGTATCACTGATACACCAATTTGGACCCAACTTCTAAAAATCAATGCCAAATTCAGTTTCACGGAATCCTATTAATACGTCTCTTATCTTCCCTTACAAATTACATGTTCGACTGTTTTTACTGACATTTCCATTTAGAAACATGAAGGAGTTAATTAGGCACAAGCAACACAGATACTAAAGTCCTGCCATTGCCTTCTTTACTGCAAGGTAAGGATAAAAGGTGAATGCTTCAAATGCCCAAATTTGAAGGTCTGAAGCAACATAGATACTAAAGTCCTGCTTATGCCTTCTTTACTGTAAGGGAAGGATAAAAGGTGAATGCTTCAGATGCCCAAATTTGAAGGTCTATGGGGCTGTAAAATGAACCAAAAAGCTTGGCAACAGCTGGAGCTGAACCAAAAATCCCATGATTGGCTGAGAATTTCATGAAGATTCAAAGTTTGGTTTGGTGTTAAACTTTATCAAAAAAGGTCAAGATAAAACAATTTTACTTCATACTTAACAAAGAATTACCATAGAGGAGGCGAAATAAATTAACAAAGATTTTTACATATATGTAAATGTTACTGATAAGCATAAGACCACTAAAATAGAAAGTTGGGCACTAATTGAAGATGTATATTGACTTCATTTGTTAAACACATGAATCAGTTTGAACTCATATGGAAAACTGATAACACTATGTAAAGCTGATAGCACAATAATGTTACACAAAAGTGGTCTAAAGACCAACGTTCACTTTAAGGCAATAATGAAGACACAAAAAAAGGTCCAGAAAAAGTAATATTAAAGACCAAAGTGGTTTCAAGGTCTATGACTCATAGGCAAAATGATCTCTTCACAATCCAAAAATTCCACCTTAAAAGAAAACTAACTTGTATGATCTTATTATAGCTCCTGAGAACCATTGAAAGCAAAGGATTAGTACCTTCAACCGATTCCAGCAATTCCAAAAATACGATAGAAATTTATCTTCAGATATGTCCACTCTGCAAAATTAACTAAAAGTTAGACCTGAAACAAGATACCCATAACACCATTCAAATCAACCAAGAAAATGATTGAAATTAAAAATGCATTAAGATACATAAACATAGCTACAATTGTATTTAAATCTGATTCATATCAGTGGATTTAGACTTCATACATCTAAAAAGACTGTTTTCTACCAATGCACCTCCTCTTAGGAAGAGAAATCCTCTACCCAAGCCGATTGACTTAGTAACCACATGCATCAAACTATTTCAAAATGGTAAAATGGTGCTAGTGATCTTAAGTCAAACCAGCTTGTTATTTCCACAAAATCCTAAGTTTACCTCTCGACTGACATACAGACAAGTCAAATAAAGTTTTTAGAATGGGAAGATGACTTGGAATGATATAGCCAAAGATTCATGGAAACAGAGGCTACCAGCCTCTTTTGAAAAAAACTGACAAGGTCGAAGTGCATTGGATGACCTACTGGTTATTGAGTGGTCTCATCATTCTTGCACAAGATGTAAGGATCTTTTTTTTTCCCAATGGCATTAGATTTTCTAGCCCTCTACTATTAGGGGATCTGTTTCTTGTACTACTTTTATTGTTGTCGTGGAACTTATGATCATGGATGGTTTTGTTTCCACAGAAGAGGAGGAGTGAAGGAAAGGGAAAGGAGAGTCCGTCTGATCAAGTAATGCACAACATAATGGATAAACAAAGATGGAACTCAATAAAAAACTAACCCATTTATCCTGAATCTTTCTCTAACATCAATTAGGTGAGGAGAAGTAAACAGCCCTGTTCGAAAACCAGATTCCCTTAACATAGCCTCACAGAATGTGCATGTTGAACCCTGAAGTATGGATCCATCAAAGGAAGATGAAACTGAGTTTATGAAAGTGTGATAAAATATTATCACATGTTTTAATATGATTCTCATGTGTAATATTGAACAAAATCTAGTAGTATATACATAGATAGAAGTTTCCAGAGAAGGATATTAATATCAATGCCATGCAGACACCCTAGAACTGAAGTCATACAACTATACTTCTATCCTCACGCTCATATCAACTCACATTATTGAGTAATTCTGATGCGGCTCTCACCTTTCAGAGAACATAATTGTTTTCAAATAGTAACAACAATTAACATTATGCTTGATATAAGGTTAAATCAAATTTCAAGGAGTGGATTATGGTCTAAACCTGGTTAATTTATTAAGCAAATATATTAAAATGGATCAGTACCTTCCCTTTAGTTCCAGCAACATGGATAATTTTGAGCCCGGCCATATGCTCTTCCAAGTCTAGTATCTGAAGATAAACATTCATTCAATCATTCAACTTCAGGAGATTTCATTCAGGAAAAGAATGGGAAAAAATAGAAAACTGTTATTCCAATCTGATGAGGTGCGGTAAAAACCTCAATAAGCACTTTCTGTTCCTACTACCTAGAAATAGGTTGACCGTAAAATGTATTGATCCCTTGCTTGTCAGAGACAACATCAATAAATAAGATAAACCAATTATCATTATTGATCCAACAGAAAATGGAAATGGGCAGTCATATTAACTTGTACACAGAAGAGAAATATAGCTGGTTCATAGGCCCTTGATCACATAAATACTTGAGCATCTGCAAAAAGTTGGAAGAATAGTAAATTGTTACCTTAAGATATATCCGCATTCTGTCCAATTTTCCATATTTACCACCAATCCCCTTTCGATCTCCGCGTTTTTTCTGTCTAATAAGGGAAGAAAGAGCTTCCATGGCTACTTCATATGAAGTTGAAAGAGGCACATCTTGCACGTAATCGATGATAGCCACATTACTTTCCAGTTTTTCCATGTTTTGAGATGCCATGTTTCGATACCTAAAACCTGAAATGTTAAACCAATAAAAGAAGTTTTAAAACTACTAATCAACCTGTCACACCCCAGATCAAGATTATTAATACCATGTACATTCCTATTTCATATAAAAATTTGTTCAGTTAAAGTGCTCATTGTTTAAATATCAACACATATTAAGCAGCTGCAATTATCATATTACCTTTTTCCTGGGAAAGGATTTTCCTACGTCTGCTCAGACTATACATGTCTACATAAGCTGGTTGGAAGGAAAATTTACATGGTGTTCTGATGGAGAATTGACTTTCTCTTTTATGGAAGCGTGGAACTCCAAATATCCCACCTTTCAGATGAGTACTTGTATGAATTAGTGCTGGAAACATCAACCCTGCAAAAAAATAGAAAGTAAAATAACAGGCCAATTCAACTCAATGAACTAATTTTTCTTTCAAATAAAAAGTCAATTGTTGTCCTCAACAAGCCAGCAATTTTTTCTTCTTATAGTAATAATTGATAACATATAACCATTTCCTAGAACAAATATTTGCCTCTATTGTCAGTTTGTGACCGTGACTTCCCTGAACAAGTATCATATTCATACTTAAGAACAACATACAGGAAATCCTTGGTAATTAAAAAAATAAATAAATGAATTTCCCAAATATCCTTAATGTCAATGTCCATATTCTTCCTCGCATACTGTGAAAAATAATATATCTTTACCTCAGTTACTAATAGATTCATGCAAAAACAAACTTCACAGAAAAGGGTCCAAAACCTAAACTCTTTACAAGGATATCCTAGAGGACAGCTAGATGCAACTTGTTGGCAGAACTCTTTCTATCACCAACCGATTCACATTTTCCAATTCCAGGTCTCCCACCAGTCTATCTACATATCAGCTACTGCAAAGAAAATATTACACGAAAAAACACAGCTTTAAACTCCACTTCTCAATTTCAACATTAAAACCACAAACTCCCAATATCAGATCAAGCAAAAAAAAAAAAACCTCCCTACTAGACAATAAAACAGGACCCTAACATGATGGGAACACCCAACTCTCACTGTCTGCTTGTTTCCATGTGAGAGAAAAACAATTCAAAACAACAAAAACTTAGAAAGGATTATTTCTATGGCAGCATACTCCAAGTTACAAGATGCCCAGAACTTCATTTCTCTCATTAGCAAATTTGGCCTTGCAAAAATATAACAACAAGGAACAAAATAACCCAATAAAAGGAAAGCATCTTTCTTTCACTTAAACAATATTTACTAATAAACATCTCTATAAAGCATGGATACCATCAATCCCACTTCAAGAAAATAACACTTCCAAGTTCCAAAATCCAAAAAAGAAAAGAAAAGTAAAAAAGCAAATCATGTTCTATTCTATATACATGTAAGTTGGCGGGTGGCAATTTTTACATAAAGTTGTTTCCCTGTCAACAGAGTACAAGTTTGTAAATAAAGACAGGGCAACAAAGAGAGACATACTCACCAAGGAAGTAATGAGAGAGGGAACCATTTTTTGGGAGTTGGGCTGGCAGCACTTGCCTCTCAGACCAGTATCTGCGGTTCGTGCCGGTGGCCGAAGATTTCATATCTACTCAAGGCTTTTTATATAAGGCGTGTGTAAAATAGATTAAAAAACGTACACAAAAACAGGGAAAAGTAGAGTAAATCTCAAAAAAGTCCCCACCCGAGAGGAGAGATTGGGATGACTATGTTTTTTTTTTTTTTTATCTCAAATAAGATTTTATTTGTTTTTTATTTTAAAAGTATTTTAAAAAAATTTAAAGTTTTTAATTTTTTTTTGTTTTAAATTAATTTTTTTAATATTTTCAAAGCGTTTTAATTTGCTAATATCAAAAATAAATTTTTAAAAATAAAAAAAAATATTTTAATATATTTCCAAACAAAAAACATTTTAAAAAGTAACTGTTGTCATGATACCAAACAAATTCTAAGTTATGTTCAACATAAATGGAGGTTTGATAAAATTTAATATTTTATATTTAAAATTAGTTTTTTATATATTTTTTAATTATTTTGATGTGATGATGTTAAAAATAAATTTTAAAAAATAAAAAAATATATATTATTTTAATACATTTCTAAGTAAAAAAAACACTTTAAAAAATAACCATTACTATATTCTTAAACACTCACTCTCAAGGTATATAATTGTTATGAACATAATTGTTGGGGAATTACCTGAAAATGAACTTAGATCATTATATGAATAGATGAATGATTGGATTAGTTCTTGCTATTTTCTTATAATTGATTTGATGAATTTAAATAAAATTTGATCAAGTGAATTAAATCACTAAAAATCTAGAATGTGTGTTTAACATTATAACACAAGATGTTTTTCAAAAGTAATTTTTACTTAAAATATATTAAAATAAATTTTTTATTTTTTATATTAACACATCAAAATTATCAAAAAACACTAAAAAAATATTTCGAAGATTTTTTAAGTGAAGCCACTTTTTTAAAAAAAAAACAAAAATTACTGCATTTCCAAACACTTATTATGTGTGTATTTGGTATTATTGTGCAATGTGTTTTTTAAAAGTATTTTTTTTACTAGAAAATACATTAAAATAATTTTTTATTTTTATATCAACACATTAAAATCATTAAAAAATATAAAAAAATATCAATTTAATATTTTTTAAAACCAAATATATTTTTAAAACACTTCCAACAATATAATTTCAAATGTAAAAACATACGATGACTTGAGTATACTACTACGAGGAGTAGCCTTTTTAGACTTGCCATCTCTTGCTTCTTCTTCTTTTTCACAGTAAAATAATCCATGAACAAAGCAAGAAGCAATCCCAGTTATTTCACCTTCATTTTAAAATGATATAGAACCTCTTTTGCATAACATAATTAATAATCATCACTTGGATATCCAGCATTAATTATTTATATTTTTACTTTCTTTATAGTTTTCTATATATCTAGTTAAAATCACTTCCAATCAACATATAAATACTGTGAAATTGCATTCTTTTTCATTTTAAATCCCAAAATTGTAATCAGTTAATTAATCTGAACATGCATTTAGTAGCAACAATGCTAATAAAATTGGAATAAGTTGATATTAATAGTTAACTTTCAAGATAATTAATAGGGAAACGAGAGTATAAATGTCTGAAATTGGATCCAAATGACATCAAGGGAGAAATATTAAATTAAAATTATTGTAGCAATTCACAATGTTTTGTTTTGTGATGAAAGCTACAATACTTCCCCACATGATTTAGCCTTATTTGTAATGACTTGTAATTGTAATTTTTAACCAGCTCAATATTAAAAAAATAAAATTGACAAAGATAATTTTAAAAAAATCATAAGAAAAAAAAATCATGTTGAGAGATACTCTAGCAATCCATAGTGGAAAGCTACAATGCTTTCTCCACATGATTAAACTTTATTACAAAGTTAAATTCTAACCAGCTCAATATTAAAAAATAAAATTGACAAAAATAATTTTGGAAAAAAATATTACAAAAAAAAAACTGGAAAAAAAACCATGTGGGAAAAAACACCTTGGCAATTCACAGTAATTTGCGAGGAAAGTTACAATGTTTTTCTCACATATTGTAACTGTAATTTTTAACCAGCTCAATATTAAAAAATAAAATCAAAAAAGTTAATTTCGGAGAAAATCATCAAAAAACAAAACAACAAAAAACCATGCGGAGAAACACTGTAAGCAATCAACAATGTTTTAAAGAACAAAAATTATAAAACTAAATTCTCAATCAACTCAATATTAAAAAAATAAAATCAAAAAATATAATTATGAAAAATAAAAAAATAAAATAGAAAAACCACGTGGGAAAACGCCATAGCAATTCACAGTATTTTAAAGGAAAAAAATTACAAAGATAAATTTTTAACCAGCTCAATATTAAAAAGTAAAATCGACAAAGATAATTTTGAAAAAAAAAAGATAAACAAAAAAAAGGGGAAAGTTGGAAAAAAAGAAAAGTCATTTTGGAAAAAAAAAGAAAAAAAAGGGAAATTTGGAAAAAAAAACAAAAAAGTAATAAAAAAAAGAGAGGAATGCACTGTGGATTACTATTATAATTCACAATGCATTGGGTGTGGGTGAACAGTGAATTCCCCACACCCTTTAGCTTATTACTTAATTGTAATTCCTAATCAGCTTAATATCAAGAAAATAAAATTGATAAAGACAATTTTAGAAAAAAAACAAAACAAAAAACTATGTGGGAAAAAACACTATAGCAATCCACAGTAATTTACGAGAAAAGCTACAGTGCTTCCCTCACATATTGTAACTGTAATTTTTGTTTAGATGTGGGAAAAAACACTATAGCAATCCACAGTAATTTACGAGAAAAGCTACAGTGCTTCCCTCACATATTGTAACTGTAATTTTTAACCAGCTCAATATTAAAAAATAAAATTGAAAAAGATAATTTTGGAGAAAATCATAAAAAAAACAAAAAAAAAACCATGTGGAGAAAAACTGTAGCAATCAACAATGTTTTAAAGAAAAAAATTACAAAACTAAATTCTCAATCAACTTAATATTGAAAAAATAAAATTGACAAATATAATTTTGAAAAATAAAAGAATAAAATAGAAAAACCATGTGGAAAAACACCATAGCAATCAACAGTATTTTAAAGGAAAAAAATTATAAAGCAAAATTTTTAACTAGCTCAATATTAAAAAACTAAAATTGACAAAGATAATTTTGGGAAAAAAATAACAATAAAATAAAAAAAAATAAAAAAAATAAAAAGTGAAAAAAAATGAAAAAAGGAAAAAAAATGAAAAAGTGAAAAAAAAGGAAGAGAAAAACACCGTGGATTACTGTTGTAATCCACAGTGATTTTGGTGCGAGGAAAAAGTGATTCTCCCACACCATTTAAAATATTGTTAATTAATATGTTAAAAATATAATTAATAGTGGTGTTTATGGAATAGTGGTGGAGTGATGAGTGACAGTGATGAGCACGATGACAATAGAAAGTGGTAAAGATGATAATTAAATGATATGAAATCAATTAGATTATAAAGTTTGATGATGAAATATTTTATATAGAATATTTAAAAAGAACATTTTTTAGAAAATAGAAACAAGAAAATCACTTCGTCCTCGTAATTGGGAGAGAAAAAAGAAACACTTTTTAGGTGATTAAAAAAAAAAAGGTTCAGAGCTCGATTGTTGAAACATAGCTGTTTTCAGAAGCAATAGTTTGTTTATAACTGTTTGGGAGTTTGGTTGCTATTTTTTTAAAATAATTTTTCACTTGAAAATACATTAAAATAATATTTTTTTTATTTTTTAAAAATCATTTTTGATATCAGCGTATTAAAATGATCTGAAAACACTAAAAAAATATTAATTTGAAGCAAATAAAAAAAATTTAATATTTTTTAAAAATACTTTTGAAACACAAAAACAAACAGAATCACACCTGACCAGCAAACACATACCCTTCACTTGTTATTAATATCTCTTGGAGTAATTAAAAAACAAAACAAAATATTTAGGATATCTTCGACCAACTTGGATACACCAAACTAAATCTTTATATCTCGAATAAAAATTTGCAAAATAAAACTTACATCTTGCTGTCCATAAGTGAGAGAAAAAAAAAATCCTCCAACCGCTTCTCATAATCGGCATTTGAAATGTGCATCAAGTCATCAACCCTACCTTCCAGTGGTCCTGCTTCTCCCACCATTATAGGCTTTAGGCTCCGTTTGTCTACGCGTTTATAACTGCATTTTATGTATAACAGTAAACATCTAGTGTTTGGTTAGAAAACTAACCGTGATTTTTGTACATGAGCCCTACCATTAATTGCGTCGAAAACGTTATTTCGCTGAAGCAGAAATTTTTTGCTTTTCTCGTCGCGTTCCTGGCATGCGCACATCCTGCTAATTAATTAGCATGAACAGTGCAGCATGCTGCACTGTTCATGCTAATTAATTACAATGAATAGTGCAGCATGCTGCTGCACTGTTCCTAAT
>Ga0307515_10012526_pt1 | contig 15953 bp, 14 predicted proteins | sample 17_EM_MG_FD_194513 | JGI IMG/M metagenome (GOLD analysis project Ga0307515, IMG submission 194513) | Populus trichocarpa ectomycorrhiza microbial communities from riparian zone in the Pacific Northwest, United States - 17_EM | ecosystem: Host-associated > Plants > Roots > Unclassified | place... | reverse complement strand
CTCGAACGTTTGAGTTTCCTGTTTGTTTTCTATTTATATAAGCTCCCCATATGCTGGCTCTAAAACACGAGTAAAGTTGGGCTGCAACGTGGCAGGTAGAGTGCGGCATCCAGTGTTGTAGGGGATGTAGAGGAGGAACACCCACAAATGGGCATCGGGACCACCGTGGACCACCTCATTACCGGAACTGAATGTCCCAGGAACCACGAATCTGGCGATGCACCCGACAACCTGGTAAGGGCGGCACATCAGTCTCACGTCACGACAATTTAATCTCCTTCTGTATTGAGACCGACAACGGTCTCCTATTGAGTAAGCGACCACCTTGATCTGCGATGCTCTAATATGCCACCAAAGGAAGCTTGAACTGCAAACCCACTGCGACGGTTCTGCATTTCCGTATAGTGATCGTAGCGATATCGTGAGAAGCGCGCAAGGGTCTCTGGAGTGGCACCAATGAAAATTTACGACCTTGAGACACGTGAGGGGGTTCATCAAGCTGAAGGCGCTGCACTGGCCAAGTATGAGTGTGTCATTCCTGTGTCGGCGCTCTTGTACTGATGCCTTCTTAGACTTAACCAACAAGGGCCCAACCCTAAAGAAGGAATGAGCCATGCCTTGCTGTTGTAGAGGTTAGACATGCCTCCCACATGCCGAGATCCAATCTGCGGGGAACCGCATGGGCAAATACGAGGTGCCTATATAGTCGATATATACGACAAGTGCCACACAAATGTATAGGGAGCACCACAGGGGAGGCTTCACGATGATTCTAAAGCCAAGCAAAACCGTGTATCGGGAAGCTGGATGCGACACTCTCAACCAAACCCTTCTCCTAGATCACATGCGGCATCCTTAAAGACGATATAACTATTGGTATATCCTTGTGCTAGGTACCAGCCCCTCTCCACGATTTCGATGACAGGACTGCGGAACAAACGCGCTTTCAGTGGTGGGACTGGAACTATTCAATCTCGCCGTTACGAGCTCACTTATCCAGGCAGCATTCATCCTTCGTGGTACGAGCAATCGATAGATGCACCGTGCACTTAGGTGCGAATTTTGGGGTGGAGGACTCGGTCTTTTTAACAGCCAGAGCCGTCATGTTAACAAATGTTCCTTGGTGTGTCCCCTGAACTCAATTCGCGAGGTCGCTTGTAGTGGTCAAGTAGATCTGACCTGGGCGTGTGAATACTCTGATCAATTTCGATTCAGCCATGCACTGGGTTCCAGTACTGAAATATTGGTGCATGCCGGAACCAGCCATGGAATGCCTATCGGACTCTACTTCGGGTCGTATTTATGCCAAACATGCGATAAATCCAGGCACCCACGTTACTACGGTGAATGTCAACGAATACTTAGCGAATCAACACTTTGCTATGACTTACATGTGCGTCCCGAATCAAAAAGTTCTAGGGTTTCGCGACATATGGGGTCTGACGAGGATAGGGCTTCCTCAGATGATATTTTCTTTGTCTCATAAGACGTTGAACCAGGACGGGTTCTTTACAGGAGGAAATTGTCCCTGGCTGCTGCGGCAATAGGACAAGTCCATGAGCGAGGCCAACGCAACGCCTGCCGCGCCCACTCAGTCGGCCAAGGCCATGACGCAGCGAATGAACCACCCGATAGGGAAGAGTCCATGACCCTCAATACAAACTTCATCAAGCCACAAAATATATACCTCAACCGCGTGCAAATCAGCAAATCAGCATGCTGACCCAAATAAATGCACATAGGTCATATCGCTCTGAATAAGCACCTACAAAAATTTACCGAAGTGAATCACCCAAATGCCCCATTGCCCAAACGTCGACCAGGATGTAAACCACCTACGCCTTCAATGCCGGAAATACGCAGCTCCCAGACACATCCTTACACTCACACTCAATCGGAACGCATACTCAATTCAGGACTAGTTGTTCGACAGATCGGTAATCCGCCACACGCTAAATTACCTCAACAAAACAGGTCGGATCAGAACCACCTACTGGAATATCAGCGCGGAGCTAATTGAGGATAACTAGTGGTGCTAATGCCCAAGGCCCTACTTCATATAGTTGATGATAGCCACGATATCATGGCCAAAAACCAAGCTGCGCGCACCGAACGCCGGAGTCACAGCAAGACTTATGACAGTATATAACGTAAGATGGAGCAGCATAGGTAGACAATACGAAGCGTCCAATAGCACGTGTAACCTAGGTACCATCCTTAACATGATAAATTGGACAACCAAAAAATAAAATAAAATAACGGGAGCTTGGAGTTTCAGCGTTACAATAAACCAGCACAGTAAATCAATGAAGTTGGATACTTCTCCATGGCATGAAATTAACCACCCTCGGACAACACGCTCCAGTAGCCCCTTATTTCCACCTGACATAGTATCGTTGAGAAATATTAGCGTTTTTTCTGCTTTGGGTCCGGATAGAGCTGACAGGTCGCCGTTCAGCGACGGTGGTGCAGACACATTTCAAATACATACCTTGCCCGGATTAAAGAGATTCATAGGGTCAATCAAGTTCTTGATCTGATGCATGAGACCAACCGTGCCTTCTCCAAGTTCTTCGTAGAGATAGTCCTTCTTTCCTAACCCCACACCATGCTCGCCGGTGCAGGTTCCATCTAGCGCCAGAGCACGATGGACCAGTCGGTGTACTGCATCCTTAACTACTTCGAGTTCCCTATCATTTCTGAAGACCATCAAGGCGTGAAAGTTACCTAGGGGATCATCAATTAAGGGCTAGCAGGAGTAAATACAGACGGCTGGGGAGCTGAAGGGTGTTTCTTACCATCACCCACATGGCCTAAGATAGTAGATATAATTCCGTGCCTCGACATATCCTCCTTGGTTTCCATGACTAGTTGGGGCAATTTGCTGGGGGGCACGCACACGTCTGTCGTCCATATCTTGGTATTTGGATCGTCGACCCATTCAAAAGTGCTCCAAAACCCTACTTTTCGATGATTCCATAGCTCATCTGCCTCCTCAATAGAGCGGGCGGACTGGAACAACTCGGCACCATGCGACCCGACGATCTCACGTACAAGTTTGGACGTCTCAATTATTGATGACGGCGAGCCTTGGAACTTGAAGAAGAGGGAATCCTTCACAGGAAAGGGGCGGGAGAGACCAGCATGATTTATGGCGTCCATCATATTGTTATCGAGTAGTTCAACGCATTCTGAGGTGCTAGAAGTCAGAGGTGACATCTGGTGGGCGGCCGCACATACGGATGTTAGAGCCCAAGGGGCTTCGCAGGACCTCGGTGACTGCTGAAACCGCTCTCTGTACATCGGGAAACTGAGCCACAGCAACGGAAGTAGGAATCTTTGGTGTGAGCCGTAACGTTGCCTCTGTAACGATTCCAAGTGTTCCTTCCGCACCGATGAACAATTTAGTGAGGTCGAACCCAGCAGCGGACTTCCGGGACCGTCGCCGTGTCTTGATGACTTCGCCTGAAGGGAGTACCACCGACTGGGATACGAATTAGTACCCCAGATGTCCACGAGAGACTGCCACGCACGATATTTAGAAACCATTCACCCTTCGCTGTTCCGTACTTCACGGCATTAGCTGAAGAAGGTCAACCCTTGATGTAGTGGTAATGGGAGTGTGGAGCGGGTCACTGACTTCCAGAGCATCCGGTCGCAATCATTCCGCCAATGGTAGCACCAGGACCGGGGTCCAACTTGTGACGAGATCGGAATAATAGTTAGCAGACCTTGTATTGAAGATGTCCATAGCTTACTGGGAAGAAGAGAGGTATTTTCCTCTCCGCCAGGACGCGATTCACCTCCTCCCATTTGATACCGCTTTGGACCACGATGTCGGAATCACCTTCTAAAACGGTTTCTTATTATAGGGACATAATGGTCCCTACAGACATTCAGCTCACCATTGATTTGAATTACTTTGTTCATTCCGGACAAATCGATGCAAATTCCACCAGGGGCGCCATCGATAACAGTCTAAGAGGCACCATTAAATACTGAGACTCGCGTAAGAACGAAAGGGTTCCACTCACGCCAGCAAAGTGACCTTCCAGGCTTGTACCCCCAGACCAAGCTGTCACTGGCATTCTCCACTTCTTCGCTATCATGACAACTTTGACAACATCGTCTGTGCTGAGCGTTTTTACCACGACACTGTGCGACGCGCCATGATGATAGAAATTTGGACTATTTCCGTACGATTCAAGTACATTCGCGGAGGTTAAAACCTGGTTCTTGTCCGGAAAAATACGCTTCAACTCTTCAATTGCCTTCTGCACCTCGTGCGGTGTGGCGTATTTCGGAGAGTGAGAGCCGAACAATAATTTCGTGGTTACCTGACGGTTGATGGGCAAGTCGAGGGCAGTAGTTAAAGCACCACCTAGGAAAAACCCAATGAATGTACATAGAAGTAGGTTAGGAGAGGATTTGGGTGTCGAAAAGACGGCCTTTGAAGATTTTGAAGCGATGGCTCGTCTCCAATAAGCGCGCCCACATCGGAGAGTGGCAGCAGCAGCAGTATTTAAACCAACCATAGCTCGAATATCATAAAGATTTCTTGCTACGTTTATATCGAGGGGAACCAGTTGTTGGGTGAGTTCAAAGAAGCAGTTGACGGCGTGCGTATTTGGGTGACAATTGATACAAAGGCTCGGTGGTCTTACTGTCGGAAATAGGCGCTCTGTGCCTTCGCCTAGGCATAATATCCGTTAATGCGTTCTGGTACGCGTTTCTCTGCTTGCGGACATTCCCTCCCTTCCGTTAATTCACATATAATCGTAATGTGCCTGTGCCTGTGTTATGGGCAATCTAGTATAATACCGCTCGTAAACGGACTTACTAGACTCAGTTCGCTGTTCACGTACTGAGTCTGTAAGTCCATTATCCGTATTGCAGTTACTATGTACAGTTCTGACCAAGTATCGTAGAATACTATCTAGGTACCTAATACATTGCAGTTCGCAGTTCACGTACTGAGTCTAATACTATTTAGCTCCAACACTTACCCACGCAACCAAACAACATGAAACCGATTGTACAGAAAGAGGACCCCAGTTCATTGCGAATAAAGGGATACCAGGCGGACGAATGTCAGAACGTGTGTTTTCCAACTAAGGTTATTGCTCATTGCACCACCTTGTGAAGGACCAAAGCGAAACTTTAGATGCAATATCCGTGACTTACGATGAGCAGCTGCAAATTGTTTGATGCGTTGTGGCTGATGAACGAGAAAAGGGGGATCAAACCGTAAATATATGTGGGACAAATATCGCGCAGAATATATACAGAAGAGAGACCAAACAAAGTACGTAATAGTGTGATAAGTCATAGTGGCCGGCCTTGGCTCAGGGGTGCAATGGATGCATCACCTTGCAATATAATGCGCTTTAAACAGCTTGATCGGGTCGCTGCACCAGAAGCCGAAGCGATCTTATTGGATTTTTTTAAATTACCACAGAATCCGAGCACGAGGACATCCATATATATAGACCTCCGTCGGATCAACACACGACTTATCGCATTAGTTCACCATCACCATCGGCTTCCACACCAAATAGACTGAAATATCTCTTCTGCATGCGCTAATAGCGATTTCTTGAAGCCAGCGATGAGGGCAATGTACAATGTCCATAATATTCCGTTTTTAACTTTGGGAGTATTTCCACTATGACGGCAGCCGACGCACGGAGTCTCGGGAGGCTGCTCATGCACGATATTCTCAGCAAGGAGCTCATGGAATAACCATTGCTGAAGAAAAATGATGATGGGGAAGTCGGGGAGAGTATCCTGAAGGGGCTCAACTGTTAGGATCGCATCAACCAGAGCCGATCGCCTCTTGGCGCCAAATCATCTCCGCTCGAGAACACCGACAACCCTTCACACGATCCGCCCCACTTAGGCACTCAATCGCCCGACCTACCCAATCCGCTTATCGACCCGAGCGCCACATGATGTCGTATCAACCCGTGCCGACTCAAACACTTCACAACCACTCAGCAATCTGGCGACCCACATGGAGCCCGATCTCATTCAGGCTAATTGGATAGAGTATGGAGGTCACTGGTACTATCACATGCACTCGTTTCGCTTCTTTTCACTTCTCTTCGCTGCTCTCATTTTAGTTAGTTCCACTTTACTATACTCCCCACGTTCCCTTATACATGCCTCTTTTCCCCACCGCCCTGCGTTCCCTTTGTTTCTCCTCATGGTCATTGCTCCGCAATGCTCCTGCCTTTCTTTCCTGTAACCTCCGATCTGTTTCGTTTCCTTGTGGGCTCTGCACTTCGATGGTTTTTCGTTCAGCCAAAAAGTCTCATAGCTCAGTATTTAAAGATCACTGTATACGTCCTAGAGACCCCAGCCAGATTATCAATTTGGACCCACCATTCCTTCGCCATACCTCTCCATCGCGACGTGATTCCCCTTTCAGTTCCAGTAGAACTCTAGGCCCAAGTGGCCGAAAGTAATACTTTCGGAAACCCGTCTGGCCCCCATCCAGCGTCCTAACAGTATTCAGATTAGATTATACTGGATTATACTGTTAGGACACTGGATGGGGGCTAGAGGGGTTTCTGAAAGTATTACTTTCGGCCGCTTGGGCCTAGAGTTCTACTGGAACTGAAAGGGGAATCACGTCGCAATGGAGAGGTATGGCGAAGGAATGGTGGGTCCAAATTGATAATCTGGCTGGGGTCTCTAGGACGTATACAGTGATCTTTAAATACTGAGCTATGAGACTTTTTGGCTGAACGAAAAACCATCGAAGTGCAGAGCCCACAAGGAAACGAAACAGATCGGAGGTTACAGGAAAGAAAGGCAGGAGCATTGCGGAGCAATGACCATGAGGAGAAACAAAGGGAACGCAGGGCGGTGGGGAAAAGAGGCATGTATAAGGGAACGTGGGGAGTATAGTAAAGTGGAACTAACTAAAATGAGAGCAGCGAAGAGAAGTGAAAAGAAGCGAAACGAGTGCATGTGATAGTACCAGTGACCTCCATACTCTATCCAATTAGCCTGAATGAGATCGGGCTCCATGTGGGTCGCCAGATTGCTGAGTGGTTGTGAAGTGTTTGAGTCGGCACGGGTTGATACGACATCATGTGGCGCTCGGGTCGATAAGCGGATTGGGTAGGTCGGGCGATTGAGTGCCTAAGTGGGGCGGATCGTGTGAAGGGTTGTCGGTGTTCTCGAGCGGAGATGATTTGGCGCCGAGAGGCGATCGGCTCTGGTTGATGCGATCCTAACATCAACTCATATTCCGATGTTTGTGAGAAGAGAAGGAAAGCAGAAAGCGCCTTGATTGAGCAAATCATCTAAGGTTATATATATATTGTTCCATATGCTGGATGTCATAGGAACGAAGGTGCTCCACGCAATACAATTTTCCAGGAGGTCGAGCGGAGCGTCGGGATCGGAACGAGCCGCTGCCTCGAATATTTCCCTGACGACCTCCATTAGGACACGCATCACGGGATGAGGGCTGAGAACGCTCTCTCTTTGCGCCCCTTCACTGAGATCCAATCGAATTAATCGATGACTGCAAAGCTTGATGTAAAACATTACAAAGATGTAGACTTCGGACCTACAGAACAATCGTGAGGATTAGGTTTGGAGTGTTCGGCGATCTGAAAAAATGTCTGCATCACCTCCTTCAGATCGAGGAGCTGCACAAGGTCTCGCTTTCGCTTGGGTTTTGCAGCGTGATCCATTTACAATACGCGGTCGGGGTGCGACGGGTTGGTGGAAGTTGGGTAGGGTCGAAGTATTGAGGCGGGTTCAAGGCGGTTCAGGAATTCAAAGTTATCTGAGATCGCACAATGCTGGCCGTCAGTCGAGCGAATTCCACACCAAATTCTTTGCGTATTTCCAACGCAGCAGATCGCGTAAACTGGTTCATGTGGGGAGCAAGCGAAGCCCCTCGTTCTTAAACACCTTGATCCAGTCCCCACACCTGACGCTGAAGCAATCTTATTGGGTTTATCTAAACTATCTCAAGGGCGTCTCTGGACCTCCTTCAAGTCAATACTTGGTGTATCGCACTAGTTCCATCGGCTTTCCACTCCAAATACCCTGGAATATCGCTTGCGTATCCACTAATAGCAACCCCTTGACTCGAGGGAAGCCTCCAATGTCGAGCGCAATCTGTAACCGGCGGAAATTTTCGACTTTCACATTTGAAAGTATTTCCACTTTGACAGCAGCCGAAGCAGGCAGTCTCAGGGGGCTGCTCATGTGCGACGCTCTCAGGAAGGAGCTCATGGAGCGTCCATGGTTGCAGAGGAATGCCGACGAAAGGGGAAGCAAACTCCCCGGAGAGGGCATCCTGCAGAGGCCCACTTATATTCGGATGCACCGCAGAAGGGAAATGGAGAGTACGAATGGCTTGAACAGATCGGTCCTTCATGGAGAGGTGATTACGGGTCTCGAGGGAATGACATAACGAGATCCATGAGCCAGGATATGTGCGACTGGTGATCGTTGTCAGTGCTGGACACATTTGGGGTTCACGAGATAGTACACGCATGAATTTACTGAAACACCCCCACATTCTTGGAAAGACTATCATGCTCAGAGACGTTAGGTACGGAATCCAATTATCGACAATTATCGTCCGACTGATCAAAATCTCGTAAGACTTATTGTTCACATGACTATATATGTCAAGCACCTTGAGCCTGTTCAGTATACTCTGGGCTTTTGTCTGTTGAGGGTACCCTTCAAACCGCTGGGAGTCCCTCCTATTGGACCACAGCAGGTAAAGTTCCTCGAGTTGGGGTGCGTCGATCTTTTGTAAATAGAATATCGAACAGTGGAGTCGTTTCAGCACGGGGAACGTCGTCAATTCAAAACCAATGTTGTCTCGTCGACTGACATCGCCCAAATACAAGCGAAGCTCCTGAAGTGCAAATGACCGATGAATGACATGCAACAGTGGATCCACAACTGGTCTTCTCTCTGGGAAGTCCTTGACGCTATTATTCAGCGAAGTGCTATACTGCGAGGAAATGCTTTTCCTCATATTTCCAGGCCAATTTCGATTAATCTGTTCGTAAACAGGATGAAGAGATTTCCTGTGGTGCATTATCTCGAGATATTCAAGACATGGTGTGCGCAAACTCGGAAGCTGCGTCGTCTCGGGTCTAACATAGCCATAGTACCGCAGCTCACATAGACGAGGAAGCTCGATAACAGGCATCGGCGTATCGTACACTATACCTGGTACATTTAATTCCAATTTCTGCAATACCAGTAAAATCTGCTCCATCGGCCAAATGAATGGACTGTGCAAGAATGGGACATGGAGGAGATGCAAATCTGATAGATAGGGAAAGCATCCTATAAACTCGTTAAGCAAGTCCCCACACAGGTATTCGGCTTTCTCATTTGGCGGCCATAGGTAGTTCCAGTCAGAAAATGCAAGCGCAATCGTCAATGTAGTAACACTCTCCCGTGTAGGAAGGCGCGAATGGGATCGAAAGTTCCACGGGGTTGACCAGTCATCCTCCTCACGATCTAGAGTGGCATCCACCGATAGGTCAATGAGTCGAGGATAGATGAGAGATGATCGGAGAAGGTCCCACCAACCGTCTCGTGACGTGTCTTCGAGTACCACATCAAGCGTTTGCAATGCATTGCATTTCAGGCTTTGGAGCAGAGCGGGCGAATTCTGCAAGACAATTCGGAGTGACTTTAGGCTCAAAAGCTCCAATGGCGGAACATCGACAATTCCCACATCATGGAGAACAAGAGATGTAAGAGATGATAGCATGGGGAGTGTCTTGAGGAGATTCAGATCATTCGCATCGAGTGCGTTCTGGTCTTGTTTGATTTGCTCGAGGGCCTTTATAGTCTTAGGTCCTGATTCTCCAGTTCGAGCCACTCTGTGTGTCTCAACTGCCAGGCGAGACAGCGAACATAAACCATCTGGTGATGCTTTGCTGAGGCCACGGAATGGCTCTCGTGCTGCTTTGTGCAGACAAATCTCCAGCGTGCGAATGCGATGTGCATCCTGTGCTAGCTCATCGACAACCGAGCCCGGTGCGCGCGTGCCAACGATCATCACGTCCAGCTTCTGAGTTTTCGAAAAAAGGAGAGAAGCAGGAAGCGCTTTGAGAGAGTCATCATCATCCACAGCAATACGTATATTATTCCATATGCCGGGTGTCTCGAGAACGAGGTCTCTCCACGCAATACAAGTTTCCAGGAGGTGAAGCGGAGCGTCGGGATCGGCGCGAACCGCTGCTTCGAAGATTTCCTTGACGATCTCCACTGGAAGGCACAATATGGGATGAGGGTTGAGGACGCTCTCTTTTTTGCGCGTCTCTTCAAGGAATACGTTGAACTGGTTCTTAAGATCCAACCGAATCGATGACTGCAAAGCGTGATACAAAATATTGCATGGATGTGGACTTTAGACCTACAGAAGAATCGTGAGGATCAGATTTGGAGCTATCGAGGGCGGCGATCTGAAAAAGCACGGTCCGCATCTTCTCCTTCAGATTGCGGAGTTGCATAAGGTCTCGCTTTCGCTTGATTTTCGCAGCGTGATCCATTTACAATACGAGGCTGATATGCGACCGATCAAGGGAAGTTGGGTCGAGTCGAAGTGGTAGTATACGTGAGCAGTTCAAGAATTCAGGGTCATTCATTACACGACAGAAATTAAAACACTTGCGCTATTAAGCTCTACGATGAGCTGAAGTGGTTTATATAGTACACGATAAGCAAGCCACATGAAAATGGGAGGGGAAATCGGAGCCTTTAGTCTGCAAACCTGAATGTGAACAAAGCTCGGTTGTCAGCACATAGAGGAGAGCCCAGAATGTTAGAGAACGATAGATTGAAGCCATCGTAAAAGATTGTACCTTAACGAGTAATATACAACCCACTATCACTGGTCATCGGCTATCCGCCGTCTAGCTAGATATAAAATGTAGACTTTAATACTATTAATAATGAAATGAAAGTAAGCCTATACCTTTTCTAGCCTTCCGGTGGCACAACGAGGCGATTGCATGGTGAAGTGGTTTGTACCCTTCCCACCTCGACCTCGAGCCCTCATGTACTTCGGATGTAGCATGGAACATATTTATAGATCCAAAATGAATCTATGATTTGATTTTCGGATATAAGGACAGAGCAAGAGTGCTACAACCAGCCTACTCTACTGCAATTAATGGCCAAAGGCACCAAACCCATAAAGCATGGCGAAGGTTTTTGCCGGCATTGTGAAGAGCAATCAAGGCTTGCTCTTGTTGAATATAACCACCTTTTGGCTTTGGGAGGCAAGCCACGACCCAAAACCATTGCCGATGCCATGGACCATGCTCTGTATACACAAGGATATCATATTTAGACTCTAAATTATATACAATATTATATATGAAATAAAAAAACAGGTTTTGTCTCTTGAAAATGTCCGTGAGGGTGAATGACCAGTGAGTGGTCGAGGCCAACATTTGACACCCTACAGTTCGACTCATTCCCGATGATTTCTGTCGGGAATTGGTAATTCCATGTTTCAGGTTACGCGCTCCGGTGCCTGGTTACTGGATGGACGGTTATATAAGAGCCTCAGGATAGGACTTGTATCCTGACGTGTTTGTAGCGGGCCCCAACAAACACGATTATTTGTGTCCGAGTTAACGACCTCGCGGAAATTCTAACAATTTCTTGCAGTAGCGCGGTCACACAATAAACATATAACATAGATATATCTATAAAATGGGTTTCTGCCCAATACGAGCTCATACGGAGAGCCCAGAGGTGTCCCAAAACATCTTGACCAGCTAAAGTACTGTAATATGGGAACACCAACATTATAAACACAACCACCCGGCAAACATAACCATGACAGTTTGATATGCGGGCATGGAAGACGAACGAACCATCGCCGAAAGTCTCAATATCCGACATTTGATCGCCCAATGCTGGTCGTAACCTGAACAGAATCCACAGCAGAGCATTTACATGTTTCCCACGGAGCAGTGTCGGGAATAGGCGCTCCGCGCCTCGCTTCGGTATAATATCGCTTAATGCGTTCTGGTACGCGTTTCTATCTGTTACGCGGACACTCCCTCCCTTCCGTTAATTCACGGACAATAGTAATGTGCCTGTTCCTGTGTGGTCATGGGCAATCTAGTATAAAAACCGCTCGTCAACGGACCTGCTAGGCTCAGTTTGCTGTTCACGCACTGAGTCTGTAAGTCCATTCTCCGTATTTCTGTGGCTAGACACATTTCTGACCAGGTACCGTAGAACACTGTTTAGGTACATAATATAGAGGAGCACGTGGGCAGCCGAGCGGGATGTCGTACTTGAACACCTTGATTGAATCCCGCACCGGACGTTGAAGCGAGATTATTGAAATTATCTACATCATCTCAGGGTGCATTTGCAAGGACGTCTATATATACCTTCATCATATTGATACACGATTTATCCCATCAGTTCATCGTCTCCGTCGGCTTCCATTCCAAATAGCCCGAAATGTCCCTTCTGTGCGCGCTAATAGCGACTCCTTGACCACTGTGCCGAGGGCAATAGCGATGCCGCGGAGTCCCTCCTTCACAGTTGAAAGTATTTCCACTTTCACGGCAGCCGAGGCAGGTAGCACCGAGATCCTGCTCAGGCGCGACGCTCTTAGGTACCTGTGGTAGGAGCTCACGGAGTGTCCATGGCTGAAGAGGGATGACGACCAATGGGGCAGCAAACTCCCCGGATAGAGCATCCTGTAGAGGCCCACTTATATTCTGATGCACCGCAGAAGGGAAATGGAGAGTATGAATGGCTTGAACAGATCGATCCCTCATGGAGAGGTGATTACGGATCTCGAGACAATTACATAACGAGGTCCATGAGCGAGGATATGAGAGACTGGTGATCATTGTCAGTGCTGGACATATGTAGGGTTCACGAGATAGTGCGTCCACGAACGTATCTATAAACCTCCACAACTTTGGGATGATGATCATTCGAAGAGACGCTAGATGAGGAGTCCATTTATCGACACTGACTGTCCGAGTGGTCGAAACCCCGTGAAGCTCATCCTTCGTGCGACTGTATATATCAAGCACCTTAAGCCTGTTCAGTGTTCTGTGGTTTCTTGTCTTATCAGGGTATTTTTCGAACAACTCGATCTCCTGACTGGTAGACAACAGCAAATAAAGGTCCTCCAGTTGAGGCGCATCGATCATATGTAAGTGAACTATCGAACAGTGGAGTCGCTTTAGCACGGGAAATGTTGTCAATTGAAAATGAATGCCGTCTTTTTGAAGGGGTTCGCCCAAATATAGGCGAAGCTCCTGAAGCGCAAATGACTGGTGAATAACATGCAGCAGTGGATCTACCACTGGTATATCCTCTGGGAAATCTTTGACGCTGTTATTTAGAGAAGTGCTGTACTCTGAGGAAATGCGTCTCCTGTTATTTCCAGGCCAATGTCGGTTAATTTGTCCAAGGAAAGGATGAGTAGACCTCTTGTGGTGCATTATCTCGAGATATTGAAGACATGGCGTGCGCAGACTCGGGAGTTGCGTCGTATCGGGTCTAATAAAGCCATAGTACCGCAGCTCACATAGACGAGGAAGTTCAATGACTGGCATTAGCATATCAAACACTATACCCGGCACATTCAATTCCAATTTCTGCAATACCAGTAAAATCTGCTCCATCGGCCAAATGAATGGACTGTGCAAGAATGGGACATGGAGGAGCTGCAAATCTGATAGATAGGGAAAGCATCCTATAAACTCGTTGAGCAAGTCCCCACACAGGTATTCGGCTTTCTCATTTGGCGGCCATAGGTATTTCCAGTCAGAAAATGCAAGCGCAATCGTCAATGTAGTAACACTCTCCCGTGTAGGAAGACGGGAACGGGATCGAAAGTTCCACGGGGTTGACCAGTCATCCTCCTCACGATCTAGAGTGGCATCCACCGATAGGTCAATGAGTCGAGGATAGATGAGAGATGATCGGAGAAGGTCCCACCAACCGTCTCGTGACGTGTCTTCGAGTACCACATCAAGCGTTTGCAATGCATTGCATTTCAGGCTTTGGAGCAGAGCGGGCGAATTCTGCAAGACAATTCGGAGTGATTTAAGGCTCAAAAGCTCCAATGGGGGGACATCGACAATCGCCACATCATGGAGGACAAGTGATGTAAGAGATGATAGCATGGGGAGCGTCTGAAGGAGATTCAGATCGGTCGCATCGAGTGCGTTCTGGTCTTGTTTGATTCGCTCGAGGGCCTTTATAGTCTTAGGACCTGCTTCTCCAGTTCGAGCCACATTGTGTGTCTCGACAGCCAGGCGAGACAGCGAACGTAAACCATCGGGCGGTGCAGTGCTCAGGCCACGGAATGGCTCTCGTGCCGCTTTGTGAAGACAAATCTCCAGCGTACGGATGCGGTGAGCGTCCTGTGCCAGTTCATCGACAACCGAGCCCGGTGCGCACGTGCCAACGATCGTCACGTCCAGCTTGTGAGATTTTGAGAAAAGGAGAGAAGCAGGAAGCGCCGTGAGCGAGTCATCATCATCCACAGAAATATGTATATTACTCCATATGCTGGGTGTCTCAAGAATGATGGTCCTCCACGCCATACAAGTTTCAACGAGGTGAAGCGGAGCGTCGGGATCGGCACGAGCTGCTGCGTCGAATATTTCCTTGATGATCTCCACTGGAGCGCGCATTATGGGGTGAGGGTTGAGGATGCTCTCTTTTGTACGCGCCTCTTCAAGGAATGCGTTGAACTGGTTCTTAAGATCCAACCGAATCGATGACTGCAAAGCGTGATACAAAATATTGCATGGATGTGGACTTTAGACTTACAGAAGAATCGTGAGGATCAGATTTGGAGCTATCGAGGGCGGCGATCTGAAAAAGCACGGTCCGCATCTTCTCCTTCAGATTGTGGAGTTGCATAAGATCTCGCTTTCGCTTGATTTTCGCAGCGTGGTCCATTTACAATACTCGGCTGAGATGTGACCGATCGAGGGGAGTGGGGTCGAGTCGAAGTAGTGGGCAGTTCAAGAATTCAGGGTCATTACACGACGGAAATTAAAACACTTGTGCCATTACGCTCTACGATGAGGTGATATATATAGTACACGATAAGCGAGTCACATGATGTGGGAGGGGACAACGCATCTGCAAACCTGAATATGAAGAAAGCTCGGTTGTTAGCACACAGAGGAGAGCCCAGGATGTGAGAGAACGATAGATTGAAGCCATAGGAAAAGATCATACCTTCACAAGTAATATGGGAACACCAACACTATAAATGCAGCCATCCAGCGGACATCTATAACCATGACAGTTTGACATGCGGGCATGGAAGATGAACGAAAGTATGCCGAAAGTCTCAATATCCGCCATTTGATCGCCCAATACTGGTCGTAACCTGAACAGACTCCACAGCAAAGCTTTTACATGTTTCCGCTGCAGCAGATCCCGTCACTGGGTGTGCGCGAAGAGCACTCGGACAGCCGAGCGGGATGTTGTACTTGAACACCTTGATCGAATCCCGCACCGGACGTTGAAGCGAGCTTATTAAGATTACCTAACTCATCTCAGGGTGCATTCGCAAGGATATGTATGAAGACCTCTGTTATATTGAAACACTATTTATCGTATCAGTTCACCGTCTCTGTTGGTTTCCACTCCAAATAGCCCGAAATATCTCTTCGGTATGCGTTAATAGCGACTCCTTGACTCCAGTGCCGGGAGCAATCTGCAGAGCTTAACTCTTCCCATTCTTTTCCACCTTTTTCACATTCGAAAGTATTTCCAATTTCACAGCAACCGGAGCAGGCAGTCTCAGGAGCCCGCTCCTGTGCGACGCTCTCAGGCACATCTGGTAGGAGCTCATGGAGTGTCCATGGCTGACGGGGAATGGTAACGAATGGGGGCGCAAACTCCCCGGAGAGGGCATCCTGCAGGGGCCGACTTATATT
>Ga0307515_10012525_pt1 | contig 15953 bp, 1 predicted proteins | sample 17_EM_MG_FD_194513 | JGI IMG/M metagenome (GOLD analysis project Ga0307515, IMG submission 194513) | Populus trichocarpa ectomycorrhiza microbial communities from riparian zone in the Pacific Northwest, United States - 17_EM | ecosystem: Host-associated > Plants > Roots > Unclassified | place... | reverse complement strand
GTAGGTCCTATTAATAGGCTAGGTATATAGGTAATGCGTAAAGTTAACAATATAATAATAACTAGTAGAGTGGTTACCTAATAGATTAACTCTAATTATATTCTAAGAATTACTATAAGGAAAGAACTATCTAGGTAGGGACTAAGGTCCTTTAAATACACAACCGTACTCCTATAAAATCCTTCTTATACATAATATACGTAAGGTACGTAAGGTACGTACATTCCGTTCGTTCTCCACGTTCCTTATATAGCACATTATGTGACTTATACTACTATTCCTCGTCACATAGTTCTACCGGTTCCATCCTAGACCGTGCTTGTATCAACCAACTAGCCTCTTCCAACTCTTCTCCAAGTAGTCGTAACATCGTACTTAAAGCGTCCGTAACAGTTAGACTCTAATACCTTATCGTTACAAGACGACCCTAATTAAAATCCTACCTTAATTATCACAGGACGAGATTCCACGAGATTCTACAAGACTCCACCTTAATCATTAAAGGACGATCCTAATAACAAGGACAATCCTAACAATAAGGACGATCCTAATAATAAGGACGATCCTATTAATAAGGACGATCCTAATAATAAGGACAATCCTAATAATAAAATACTATCTTAATTCCTCCTTTACCTATTAGTTAAATAACTCCACCAACAAGTTTATTAACTACAATTATCCTTAATAAGCCAGAAGACTAGGAATAATAGCTATAGTAACTCCGAGCCCTCGCGGATTAGCGAATTTAGGCCTATATTAACCTAGATAAGAAAGCACCTTAATAAGGTCTACTATAAGAACTAGCCTATCTAGAAGTTATAGATTTTAATAAGAATGCAACCTTATATATATAGCTTTTAACAAATTAATAGAGAGCGTATAAGAATAGTAGATAATACTATAACTAGGACATAAAGTATTTCCTAAAATAAGAAGAGCACCTTTAAAAGATTTACACCTAAATTACGTCCATAATATTAATTTAGAAAAAGCTACTACTTAACCCTTCTCTTACAGTTAAGAAATAGATATCTTAGTTAAAGGAGAATATAGAACCTACCTCGTCATTTATTAGGAAAAAGGTATAACACCAATACACGGAAGCTCTTAAGGGGTTTAAACACTTATTAAAATTAAATTAGTAGTTAGATTAATGGGAACATATAATAGTAGTACTAGGAGAGAAGTATAAGATCCCTTAAATATCTAATAGAATCTAGCTATAAGAATTAGCAGAAGTTGTTTAACCCTTTAGCAACACCTACTATATAAAGTATACTACCGAGTTAAATAACCCTTAGAAGTTAAGATCTTCTAAATACTATAGAGTAGCAAAGAAGCTATAAAAAGGACTTAGAATACCCTTAAAAAAAGCCAATACTATTATAAAAGGGAGTACCTTTAATATAGACTTTGTAGAGTAAGCTATAATAAATTACTTTAATACTACTAAAGGTCTAGGGAAAGGAACCTTAGCATATACTAGACGCTTAAAGAGAGCTAGGTTACTAGTAAATAAAGAAACGTCCTATAAGAAGCTACTACCTATATACTTAGCGTGTAAGAAATAAGGACATTCCCTATAAAACTATTAGTATTTATTTAAAGATAAGAAACCTAAAGAAGTTATAATTAGAGATGCTCGCATTAAAAGGGTGCTAAAGAAGGTAGAAAAAAATAAGAATCTTACTAACCAAGTTATAAAGATCAAACTTAAAGAATAAGAAGACGAGGCTTAATAACAATAGGATAAGAGCTAGGAGACAGTTAAAATTAAGGGAAAAGCTAATACGATATTCCTAGAATTGTATTATACCAGTTAACTCTATCTACTAAGGCTATTAACTATTCTTAACTTAGGAACTACTCTTTACATCTTTAATAACCTCTCTTATTTCTATAACTTTAGGAAAGCTCTAAAATATAATTATATTATTACCAGCAGCTTAGAAGTGCCTATACTAGGCTACAGCAATATTACTATCTAAGTTACAAAACTAGACAAAAGTAAGGGAATCCTATATCTTAAGGACGTTGCCTTTTATACGGACTTTAATATAAATCTAGTATTATTCCGTCTACTTTAAAAACGAGGGTACTACTAGGATAATAAAGGAGACAATAATCTTCTAGTTTAGAAGGATAATACAATCCTATATTAAATAGAAGAATATTATAGATAATAGACTATCAAATACATCTAATTAGGAAGTCTATTAGCTTTTAATTTAAGCTAACTACCACGCTTATAACGGAAGCGCAGAATATTATTAAGAGACGTTTATTTAGATTTAAAAGGTAATATATATTTATAGTATCTGCGTCTAGGACATCCAGGACCTATAAGCCTTTATTATTTAGGTATTAACGCCCTAGGAGTTAAGCTTTAAGGCCCTAAGATAACGGAATATTAATACTACAGTCTCGCCAAAATTAAGCATTAGGTCTTAAGAAGGTTCTTAAAATAAAAAATTAATAAACCCTATCTTAACCTTTATATTAACTAGACTAACCTTAAGAAAGCGTATACTGGATTTATATAAATTATACTTATCTATAACACCTACTTAGAAAGATCCTTCCTGTACTTTATAATGACGTATAATAAGAAAAAGGAAACACTATAGGTACTTAAAGATTTCGTCTAGTAGATTCGTCTAAGGTATAACCTTAAAGTTAACACCATTAAATTAAACAACGAGCTAGGGAAAAGGAGAACCCTTAAATAGCTACGGACTTAAGGGATTATATTTAAGCCTTCGGCGCTATACACCTAAGCTTAAAACAGTACCACTAAACGCTTAAGGGGTGTAATTATTAAGAGAGTATAAGTAATAAGAATTGCTACTAATCTACCACACGACCTATAGAACGAGATAGTTAACTATATAGTTTACCTTTAAGATTAAATGCCATGGGAAAGTAACGGTTAGATATCGCTATATAAGAGGTTCTATACCTTCCTAGCTAATAGAAGATTAAGAAAGCCGCAACTAGCGCACCTAAAAGCCTATAGCTATAGGGTATATGCGATAACGTTAGACGCCTAGTTAAAGAAAAAAAGGCTAAGCAAGCTAGATCCGCGAGCCCATATCGGCTATCTTATTAGCTATAACTCTACCAATATTTATAGGATCTAGATCCTATATAAAGGTATCATTATCTCTCCTAGGGACGTTTTTTAACGGTAAGTAAACGGACATCTTAAAGGACCTACACGCCGAATTAAATATACTAATTAAGAAGATTTAACTACCTAATACTTAGACTAAGAACAAGGTCCTTCTAGAAAATAATAAAGAAGTATTTAAACCGTTAATTTAAGAGGAAGACGACAACGTTAATAAGCTAGTTTAAGCCTTTAATAAGTTAGCAGATCTTAAGCTTATAAAAGCTCTTAAAGACGTATATTATACGCTACCTCTAATAAAAGAAGATAAAGAATCTCTATGTACCTTTTACGTTAAGTATCCTATAAAGTCAGATATATAAGATTAGGACATTATCCAACTAATAGGAGATAGGTTTAATACTTAGGGGGTGTTTAACAACTTAGTTAAAGACTTATTTAAGGAAGCCGGCGATAATAGGTTTAAAGACTTTATTACTAAAAGGATTACTTTAGCCTATTATAGCGCCTTCTTAATAGGAAGGAAGTTTAACCTTAATAGTCGACTTAATAATAGTAAGCTAAAATTAGGTAGAATACGTAATGTCAGATTATATAGGAAGAACTTACCTCCTCTACCTTAGTTAATTAAGGACCTTAATATATACCCTCTTTAAGATTATTTCTAAAAGGCTTAATAAGCCTATCTCTAATCTCATTATTAAATGAGGTCGTTTTAAGAAACAGATAAGAAGTATATAAAGGGATAGCAGGTTCTTAGCTTAATATAGGTGTTTATCTATAAGACGGATAAGTATAGATTCCTTTAGAAATACAAGGCACGCTTAATAGTATACGGAAATTAATAAGCCCTAGGAGACCTACCTATAAGAGCTACTATATTAGCTAGTATAACCTTCTAAACCCTTATAGCAATTACCGTAAAATTTAACCTAGAGATAACACAGATAGATATAGTTAACGTATTTATTTATTGCGATCTTAATAAGGTCGTTTATATAAAGCTACCGCTAGGGTTTAATAAAGGAAAGACAGATAAAGTACTACGCTTAAGAAAAGCCCTTTACGCACTACGATAATTACTACTATTATAGTAAAAGAACCTCACGAGCTCCTTAAACGAATTAGGTTTTAAAGAGGTCCCTTAAAAGCCGTACGTTATACTAAAAGATAAAATAGTCGTCTTCTTCTACGTTAATAATATTGTCTTCTGCTACTAAAAGACAGATAAGAAGAAAGCTTAAGAAGCAATTAAGGTGCTAAGTAAGGAATACTAGATAAGTACCCTTAGCGAGCTAAAATAGTTCCTAGGAATCTATATGTTACGCAATTATAGCTAGAGGCTCCTATAGCTATCCTAGGAAGCCTATATTAAGAAGATAGCTAACTAATATAAGATAAATCTTAAAGGGCGTCTTCTAAACACTCCTATAGCAGAATCGGAACTCCTTCCTACTAATTACCGATTAATCCGTCTAACGTATCCGTCTCCTAATATAGACCTATTAATCTATTCTATATCCCTCTTAGCTTTTATAATGCTATATTAAAGAAAATTAGGTTTAGTACTCTATATAGCCACTATAACACGTCCGGATATTGCTTTTATAGTATTACGGCTAGCAAGGTTTAATTAAAACCTAAGCTAAAAGCACTATTAAGTGGTAGATAGAGTAATCTAGTACCTATATGGCATAAAGAGTAGAGTAATCTACTATAGAGGAGATAAGGAAGAAATAAATAGTAGAGGGAGAGATAAAGAAATATGTAATAAAGAACGAGATAATAGAAAAGACGGTAGAAGTAAAGCGCAATTATTTATCTATACCAGCAATGCATTATTTACGGATAACTCTATTAATAGAAAGAACTTATAAGGATATATTATAAAGCTATTTAGGGGATTAATCGTCTAAAGAGCAAATAAGTAGGATATGGTAATGACGTTAAGCATAGAAGCTAAGTTTTTAGCCCTATTATAGACAGCAAAGGAAGCTATCTTTATTAGTAGGCTGTTTAAAGTAATAACGCTATACCTAAATAAGCCCTTAATTATTAACTATAATAATACCTAGACACTCTAACTAATTATAAAAGATACGGTAAAGCTAATTATAAAGCTCTAATACGTTAACATCTATTAATATTAGCTATATTAGGAATATATAAGGAAATAAGTACTATTTTAATAGACAGTGATAAAGGAGATAATTGCCGATGGACTTACAAAGGCCCTGCCTAAGTAGAGGTTTTAAAGCTTCGTTAATATAATCGGAATAGTAGATATTAAGGAGTAGCTAAATAAGGAGAAGCAACTGGAGGACCTAAGGGAGAAGATTAGGGCAAGATGGAAGGATTTAGATAAGATTATAGTTTAATTAACTTATTAACAGATACGTAAAGGTGGTTAGCTTTAACCTTAAAGAGCTTGAAGCTAAGGGGGTGTGTTAGATAATCTATATTCTATATAGCGTAGGATATACACAAGTTACGTGTATAGGGCACGTGCATTATAAATATCTTCATCTAAGCCTAAGGGCCCTAGGTCAATTAACGATTAAAATTATCAATTAATTAACCCATTTTATCAATAAATAGCTCTATATAAACTATCTGACAATTACATGGCCAGCGGTAAAGGGACACCCCCTCCTTAATTAGTTTAGTTCCTTCCCGATCAAGTTAGAATATTACGTGCGTTTGACTTGTTTACATCTGCATCGCAAACAATCGTCGCGCGTCTATACCTAAAATATTACCTTGTATTTGGCTCACCTATTACTACCTTTATTATGGCCCTTAACCTACCCCCCTAAAAGGTATACGTCTTCCTAAAGCTTATAATTGATAATATTAATAAGTTTGCAAAAGGGCAGGGCTATGCAGTTATCCCATGCGCGAACACCAAAACATTAACACGCGTCTCTCTATCCCTTGCACTGATAGGGTCCTATAAAATGTGGCCCATACACGCACGTTAAGAACATCAACTTTCTCGCGCCATAAACTCTGTCAAATACCACTATGCAAAAACGGCCCGTGTTAGCAAGAGCACGTAGATCGACTTAACTCTAAAGAATAAGGCTCTATATAGAGTATACACCAATATTTCAATATTTATGACTTTATTTAAGAGCTATGGTAATGCGGCAGAACGACTTACCGCCTATATGTAATTGGTGCGCACGGGCCACATTTTATAGGACGTTATTATCGGTGCAAGGGATAGCTTCTTATCGTGATTAAACCACTATAATAGGCTGTAAACGTTCTTCTAATGATGCAGACCTTGTTTAACCTAGAGTCGAATTATACATTAAATTTAAGCTTTATTACTATAATATTGGGTTATAATTAATTGATCAAATCTACGGCTTAGTTTTACTAAGACTTGATTTAATCTAGAGCCTCTAGTTGGCTTAGGAAAAGGAGCACCTTTCGTAACGGCGTATGGGATAACTTTTTAATCTAAAACTAATAAGCAAATGCTACCTACTATACGCAAGATATGGCTTCAATATGCCAAAGGCCGCGCCTATACTAATACCTTTAGAGAATGCCTTACTAGCTCCCGTATAACAGAGTATCCTTTTAAAGCTATATTAACGCGTATATTAATTAGATAGGGCTTAGAAGTAAAGGATCCTAATTATAATTACTTAGTAACTATTAACCTAATTGCTCTACCGCAATACTATTAGCGTTCTTATAATATAAATAGGACGGTTGCAGATTGTTACGGAACCCCACTGTAGGGGCCTCTATAGGAGAGCCCGTGCTCTTGCGTATACCTCGCGTATAGCTTATGTTAGCTACGCGTAGGTATATTACCTCCTTACGCCCTCGACCCTTACGATCGATTGCGTAACGTCTTGTAGACTCCTTAAATACATACGCTTTATAGCCACTGCCCCCGTCCCATGACATTACGTTGCGCCTTTTTTTTTTTACTACCGACGCTTAGCCTACAACCAATTCTACATCTCTGTAATACTGTAGGCGCTGCTAAAAGCAGCGTGTTTATAAATTACCTTACTTTATACTTTTAAGGAACCCATAATAGTAAGACGATATTTCTTACTAGCTATTATATTAAACCTAAAGAACAATCTAATACCTATACTTAACCTACGACGCCAATCAATCCTAGGAGAATTCGATTTATTAGCTTTAGCCTTAACCCCTAAGGAGATGGACACTAATAATGTCTTATATTTTATTAACTATATAACTATAGATAAGTAAACAGAAGGGCTACTACTGTAACGGAACCTTGTAGCAAGTACTACGGTGGGCTCGTTAATAGGCTAGGTATATAGGTGATGTAAATTAAAGTTAACAACGTAACAATAACTGGTGGAGTGGTTGCCTAATAGATTAACTCTAATTGTGTTTTAAGAATTACTATAAGGAAGGAACTATCTAGGTAGGGACTAAGGGTCCTTAAATACACAACCGTGCTCCTATAAAATCCTTCTTATATATAATATACGTATTATATATAAGATACGTAAGTTCCTCTCGTTTCTTTTATATACTATGTAGCATATTATATAACCTTAGTTACTATTCCTTATTACATAGTTCTACTAAATCCATTCTAGACCGTGCTCTTATTAACTAACTAGCTTCTTTTAACTCCTCTCTAAGTAGTTATAACATTATACTTAAAGCGTCCGTAATACTATCTCCCTCCTCTTTATCTTTATCCTTAAAGATTCTTAATATCTCTAAGTCGTTCACTAGAGGTATAATGTCCGTTTAATTAATTTAGTTAATATTATTACTTATTATACCTAAAGCATCTTCTTCTTTACACGCGCAACGTTATGCTCGTACTATTGCTACTATATTATTACTTAGTAAAATTATACCGTCTCTATATTCTTATTGTATAAAAGAGGAGTTAGTTTATATTACGCTAGCGAGTTCTTTATCTTGGCAACCTTCCTTTTACTTAGAGTGTACTAAAGCAAACGTTTAATTGTCCTGCGATATTCGCTCTACTTCTGACGCTAAGTATACGCGTCCTATAACTCTTAATAGTCTTTAAGTTCCCTAAGTAATTTGTTATAGGGTTTTATATTTAATCTGCTGCTATAAAGCTTAATGGTGATCTAGCGTAGGCCCTTACTAAGCTTAAGCGTTCTTAAGATGCAGAACAAAAGGCTTTAGATGCTCGCATTGCGGTATCTACTTAACTACTTCGTCTTAAGAAAGTGCGCGAAAAGGTTTGTTTTAAGGAGTGGAAACTTATAAAATAAGGTCTATAGGAACTTGGTAATAAGAGAACTAACTCTCTTTCTATAAAGGGAACAACTCTAAGTAGTTCGGCAGTCGCTCTTCCTAGGTCCCCCTTAGGTAACTCGTTCTTTAGCAATTCTTCCTTATTAATATTACCTAACCTGTTTTCCTCTAATACTCCTATACCTTTCCTATAGTATTCTTTAAATTTTCTAGTGGTTTCTAGGTAGTCTTATTATAGCCTATCCACTTAACTTTATACTATGTTTTATCGTTAATGTCCTTATAGCTAATAATCTTTAAAACTTACTATTTATCTTCCTCCTATCCTCTATATATGTCTACCTTATAGACTAGTGGCTTAATATTCCCGTATACTGGCTCTAGTATTATAATATACTATATAAGGTAAATTTTTATTTTAGCTAGTAGGTTTAACTTAAATGTAACCAGTAAAATTCTCTATATAATTTCGAAAGGTCCTAGTCTAACGTAGTCTAACTTCTTGCTTAGTCGTTAACTCTTAAAATTTTTATATAGTAGCCATACTTTATCTCCCTCCTTAAGATCTGGTCCCTTAGATCTCTTAGCGTTATAGTACCTTTTTATTCTTTCTTATACCTTCTTCGCTAATTCTATAAGGTCTATATAAAGATTTATTAACGTCTTTATTCTTTCTTTAGCTGTACTACTCGTTTTCTTTGCTTATTATAGTAACAACGATATTCTTAGCTTATATCTATAATTCGCCTTAAATAGTAACGTACCCATTCCTTTTTAAGGTGTTGCGTTATATGCAAACTATATAACTAGTAATAGCAATACCTAATTATTCTATACGTAATTAATATAGTACCTTAAATACTGTTCTAGTGTTTAATTTAATCTTTCTATTTAACCGTCTGTCTGCAGATAATATGCGGTAGAAGTTGCTGCTTAAACTCCTTATTCCGCTAAAAAATACCTCCTAAAATGCTGCTATAAATTTTAGATCTCTATTCAATATAATTTTGCTTAATGCTCTATATCTTGTAAATACTTCCTTAATATAGATTTTAGCGACATCTTTTGCTAAGATTTCTTCTGTATATGCTATAAAGTATCCCCACTTTATAAGCTTATCTATTATTACTAAAATCGCGTTATAATCTTGTCCAGTAATAGGGTCTCTTAACTTTAATAATTTAATAATAAAGTCCTATAATATAACCTCCTATAGTCTCTCTAGTATTTTAATAGGTTGTAGCCCTCTATATAGCTTATACCTCGTTAGTTTATTCCTTTAGCAATCTAAACACTCCTTAGTAACCTTTCTAGCTATTCTCTAGATTCCGTTAATAATGTACTCCTTTTAAAGTCTTAACACTAAGCCCGTAGCTCTATTATGTCCTTAAGTTAGTCCCTTATAGAAGTTCTCTATAAACTACTCTACTATACTTTTTAAGATATACTTTACTTTTTAGTTTTTGTATATATCTAACTATAAATTTTCTAGCTATGCTTCTAGAATTCTTTATACCTAAAAGCTTTCTAGTAACTTATAAACTCCCTTTAGTTTATTTTTTTTAAGTTACTATAATTTTCGGATAATTATATCTAATTAATCCATCTATATCTTTTCGCAGTAAAGCCCCTAATAGCTTTTTATTATTCTATAGTTTAGCTTTTTAACTTAACGTATCTGCTCGCGTATTGTCTGTACCCTTAGTATACTAAATCTTGAAATAGTATTCTGTAAGCATTTCTGCCCATCTAACCTATTATTAGTTAAGTTCTTTTGTTATTAGGAACCCTATTAAGTTCTTATAATCCGTTTTAACTATAAATAGTTTCTTTATACCTTATAAGAATGCTCTCTATTTCTTTAGTGCTGCGACTATACCTAATAACTCTTTGTTATAGATATTATAGTTTAACTTTAGTGGTGTTATCTTCTAACTATAGTATGCTACTAGGTGCTATCTATCTAAGTGCCTTTATATAAAGCATGCCCCTAGTATAAAGTCTAATATATTTATTTCTATAACTATCTCTAGTCCTAGTTAATAGATCTTAAGAACTGGTTCCTAGGTAAACAACTCTTTAATTTTCTTAAAGAGTTCCTACTATTTTTCTCCCTATCCCTATGGTTCTTCTTTCTTTGTTAATCGCGTAAGTGGTTTAATGTTTTTTAACCACTGCGCTATAAACCTTCTGTAGTAATTGCAAAACCCTAAAAACAATCTTAACTGTATAACGTTCTCTAGTTCTTACTAATTTACTATAGCCTTAATCTTCTTTAGATCTATGTTAAGTTAGCCTAGTTTAATAATAAATCCTACAAAATTAGTCTTCCTGGTAAAGAACTCGCATTTCTTAATTGCTATTAGCATCTATTCTTCTTATAGTCTCTTTAAAACCCATTTAATATATTCCCTATATTCTTCCTTAGTTATTAAGTAGATAATAATATTATTAAGGTATACTATAATAAATTCATCTAAGTGTTCTCCTAATATATTATTAATACGCTTCTAAAACGTTGCTAGTGCGTTTATAAGCCCGAATTGTATAACTAATGGTTTATATAGTCCTTTCTTTAACCTAAAGGCTGCCTTTTATTCGTTACCTTCCTTAATTCTAATCTAATGGTACGCCCATCTTAGATCTATCTTTATAAAGATTTGCGCATTACCTATTCTATCTTAGATTTCGCTAATTAAGGGTAAAGAATACCTATCCTTTCTAGTAATGCTATTTAGCTGTCTATAGTCAATATACAGCCTTAGTTTGCCATTTTTCTTTAATACGAATAGTACTGGATAACCTGCTAATGACTGCGATGGTCTAATATATCCTTTTCGTAAGTTTTCTTAGATAAACTCTTTTAGTGCTTTACCTTCTTCTTTAGTAAGCTTATAGATTGGAAAGAACCTTAGACTTATTTCTGGTTCCAATTCTATTTTATAGTCCTATACTATATACTCTAACAGCTTCTTACTTTTTAGTGATTATAGTTTCTTACCATACTTATAGTATCTCTTCGGTATATAGCTTAATCCTTTCTCGGTTTCTTTATAGGTTACTCCTACTTAGTACTATACTAACTTAGCCTATTATTACATTTTGCGGCGTTAAGTATCTCTAATATCGACTTAACCTATAATCTAATTAATCTTTAAATTATATTTCTATAACTAAGGCATTCCTAGTACTGCCTTATTATTCCCTAATAGTAATATATCGAAAGACATCTCGATTTATCTTCCCTTAATAGTTAACTAAATTAGTTCTATTTTAAGATTAATAATGCCTCCTTTATAGGCTATTAGATCTTCTAAAATTGTTACTAATAGGTAAGGTCGTTCCTTCTATCTGTACGGTAACCCTATTTTTTTAACTACTGCTAGCAAGATATGGTTCCTTATTACTCCACTATCTATTAATGCCTTAAACTATTAATCTTGCCATTTAACTTATAAATTTAGGTAACATCCTTAAATTCCTTTAAGGGTCTAAGGCTCTACTACTAGCTCCCTCTAGTCCCGTGGGCCTCTACTTTTTCTAACTATTAGCTACTAGATCCTATTTATACTTAGTCTAACTTAGGCTAATACTTAGTTTACTTTTTGTCTTTAATATACCATAAATAGGTGTTCTCCGGATATTCCTACTATTATTATCCATCTAGGCATTTTTCCGTAAGGAATCTTCCTAGTTAAAGTGTTAAGTCCCCTTATTTTTGAACTTCTACTAGGTACTAACTATGCATATACTTAGCGTTTTAATATTTTACCTTATCCGTTATCTAATACATCCTTATTAAATACTTCCGATTTTTATTTTTTAGTGCTTTATATATATTACACGCATTATCCATATATGCTATCCACAATAGTGTGTAATATGCTTAGTGTTTTAGGTTAACTCTCGGCTTATCTTTATCCTTAAGTTTAAACCTATCTTGTGTTAATCTAAGCGTTATAACTTCGTTCGCTGGTACTAAGATTCGCCTTTTACTTCTCTAGTCCTCTAATTGCTCCTTTAGATCTTTTAATATTATAATTAAGGCTCCCTTAATATAAGTTATAGCCTTCTCTGTAATTAGGTGGTTTTAGATAACTTTTTTGTCTAGCTATATATAGAAATCTTCCTACTTATTATTGTGTCGTTATTTATACCACTTTTAGTACAACTGCTTAAGTATATACGGCTCATCCGTAAGGAAATATCTCTTTATTACTGCATTATAACAGCCTTTAATATATCGTTCCTTAAACCTAGTAGGAATCCCTAAATCCTCTTCTTGTTCCAGTTTAGTAAGCCACTTAGCTCTTAGTGTGCCTATTTTAGGTCTATTAGTGATCCTTTATACTAGCGCTCTATCCCTTATACATCCTAATGTGCTAGATCTCTTATCTAGTTTCTATTCTTACCATAAGGTAATTCTTGCTCTAAATTCCTCTATAGTTTCTTTTTTTTCGCATCTCGCGAGTAGATCCTTAAAGTCATCTTACTTCTTAATCTTAGTATTAACTTTTCGATCTTTAGGCCGAACACTACGTTCTTTTAGTAGGTCCTCTGGGTCTATATATTTATCTCCTAGTTTAACTGCTATTTATATTGCAGATTCTCTAATCTATAAAGAAGCCTCTTGCCTCTTACTTATGGGTATCCTAATTTACGCTCCGAATTCTTAGTCCCTTAGATTCTTTAATCCTAAGCTTGCTTCTAACTTAAGCTTAGCTCCCACCTTAGTTTAACTAGGCGTCCGTAGTGTTCTCATCTCGTCTTAAGAGTCTTAAATCTTACTTATCTCGTCTTAAGAATCTTATGCCGTTGGGAATTCTTATCCTAAGCTTATTTGTATATCTTTAAACTAAGCTACTACCCTACTCCATTGGTTTTCGTCTATTATAGGTCTTTAGGTATACCTTATCTTACTTTAAAAATCTTAGTTATCTCTTATCTCATCTTAAGAATCTTAAGCCTTTGCCTTTTGCCTTTATTAAGTGCCGAAGTAGTTCGCTGTCCTACTTCTCTTATGTTTCGCGAAGCGATAGATATCGTATTTAGTGGGGTTTTAATCCCTACTAATGTTCCCTATTCTGTGGTGGAATTATCCTCTACCTCTAGTATAACATCTCCAAGGTCTACGTGCTCCTAGTAAGCCGCCTTTATCGCCTTATCGTTATAAAATGTTTCGCCTGTATTAAATTTATTATCCTTAATATCCAATCTGCGAACTAGTTTATTAGTTCCTCTATACTTTATAGATTTTAGCTCTTATAGCTAATAGCTTACGCCATACTTAGCGTCTTTATAAATTTAGTATGCGTTGTTATAACAAAACGCGAAACTTCTAATTAAATATTCTTTTGTTCCTCGTAGTATACTATTATACCTCTATATATATGTGTCTTCTACTATTAGTCTAGTTCCCTTTATTATATAGTAATTCTAACTATCTTTATAATCCCTTATAAAGTAACCCTATTTCCCGCAATTTATATAAGCTCCGTCTCTAAACTATTAACTTTACTATAAAGTCCGCCTAAACGTCTTCTGCTGCTAAGATCCCTAGTTTAGCCTTTACTCCTTAGTCCTATAATTACTAAATCCTTAACCTCTAGGTTTTTATAGTTTTTTGCTCCATCTCTTATAGGCTTCTTTAGTACTGCTTAGGTCTATTAGCTCTACGCTATACTATAGTTTTTAACTTGGCTTGGGTTATTGCGTATTCTGCGTCTTATATAACTATAGAACTCTATCCTAACCTTTCTTAGTCTGTTCCCTTTAGTAAATCCTATTATTAATCTTTATTACTTAATCTATTAGTTCCCTTAGGGTGTTTGCGTCTTCTATTAGAATAATTACGTCCTAGACTTTAGCCTTAAGTCCCTGCTTATACTATACCATAAGCGCCTTATTATTCCACTTAACTTATATTGCTAATGTTTGAAACTACGTTATGTACTTAATTACTAAGGTTCGTTGCGTAATGTCTTAGAGTTTTCTCTTTGCTGTAGTTACCGCCTTTAGGTCTCTAAATATTTGTGTAAGTCGTTCTATAAATCCATTCTAGCTTAAAAACATAAACCGTACTTCTTGGTTTGTAGTTATTATTCCGTTTACTTATATCTCTATAAGGTAAAGCTTAAACTATTTAAGTACTCTTCCTGTTAAGAATAGCCCTGCGTACGCTATTTGATTTATAAGTATTGCTAGCTTTACTCCCTCTTACGTAACCTTAAAGTGCATTTATATAAGGAATCCTTTAAGCTTTAATCTTTCTCCTAAGAATCTTTTAATTAATAGTAACTTAACCTTTACTACGCCTATCCCGTTAATCCTATTTTTAAGTGCTACATTATTCTCTATTAACTGGTTAACTATTTCTTATAATTGTTTTACCGTTATAGGTTATTACAAGTTAGTGTCCGCCATACTGGTATCACCCCCTAACCTTAAAGTAGTTGCCGCCGTTAATGGTATTGTAGTGGCTGCTTTTAGTGGTATGTTATTTAACTTTCTATATTTAATACCGTAACTAGGTAGTAATTATGTAATAGAACCTTGTAGTAAGTACTATAGTGGGCTCGTTAATAGGCTAGGTATATAGGTAATGTAAATTAAAGTTAATAACGTAATAATAACTAGTGGAGTGGTTACCTAATAGATTAACTCTAATTGTGTTCTAAGAATTATTATAAGGAAGGAACTATCTAGGTAGGAACTAAGGGTCCTTAAATACACAACCGTGCTCCTATAAAATCCTTTTTATATATAATATACGTATTGTACATAAGGTACATAAGTTCCTCTTGTTCCTTTTATATACTACGTAGTACATTATATAACCTTAGTTATTATTCCTCGTTATATAGTTCTACCGGATCCATCCTAGACCGTGCTCTTATCAACTAACTAGCTTCTTCCGACTCCTCTCCAAGTAGTCGTAACATCGTACTTAAAGCGTCCGTAATAACTACCTATTAAAATTAAAATATAAGACGCTAAGACGTTTATAAAAATGGTAGCATAAGACCCTAATAAATACTACCGCCTTCTACAAAACTACTACCTAAAGCTTATATAAGCCGAGATGCGTATTACCTAAGATCGCGATATTATTTAAGACCTATAAGCTTATAAGGCGCTCGCTAATAATATACGTTAGGAAACTAAAGACGACCTCCGCGTATCTAAACGCGACGTCTAATAATTAAAGAAGGCTAAGATTATACTAATTGCTACGATTACTAAAAGAGAAGGCATAATTAAATACCTATAATCTTAGCTTAATAAGCATATTTATAATAACGCTAGATACCTCTTTATTATATATAACGCTACCTAAGTCTTTACGCCCCTAACAACTTTACCTACTTAATACTTAATAGAGGGCTAGCGCTAAGCAGCTTTATCTAATAGGAACCCCTACTAAAGTAGTAACGATAAAAGCTATAATAATTAGACCTAAACTGCCACTATAGGGTTTAATATATACTACCCTAATTTCCTAGTCTTTTAGGGAGACTGTAAGGAATATAGCTACTAGAAGATATAAATCCGCAAGAAACTAACTTAGAGCGCC
>Ga0307515_10012524_pt1 | contig 15953 bp, 14 predicted proteins | sample 17_EM_MG_FD_194513 | JGI IMG/M metagenome (GOLD analysis project Ga0307515, IMG submission 194513) | Populus trichocarpa ectomycorrhiza microbial communities from riparian zone in the Pacific Northwest, United States - 17_EM | ecosystem: Host-associated > Plants > Roots > Unclassified | place... | reverse complement strand
TGATTTAAATCAGCAGCGTTTCAATTATATATCTCTGTCAATGAACTGTAGACTACAGTACACACATGTTTTTTCAAAGGAAAATATGTAATATAGAAAATATGAATAAGAAAATTAATTTTTTAGCGTTTTCAAGTTATTTTAATGTGCTGATGTTAAAAATAAATTTTAAAAATTAAATAAAAAATATTATTTTAATATATTTTTAAACAAAAAGCATTTTAAAACCTAACCATTATCACAATATCAAACATATTCTTGATATTTTTTGTTGCTCCTATTTTTCAAAAATATTCTTCGAACTGCTTTGTGTTTAATAAAAACTTAATTAATATTTTTTAATGATTTTATATATTAATAAAAAAATAAAAAATATTATTATAATATATTCTTAATTAAAAAACATTTTTAAAAATCAAATTACAACAAAATACCGAACCCAAGTTTAGATATTCAGCAGGCTTAACAACACTAATGGAGCTTGAAAATTTTAAAACTTTGTTTGTTTTTTTATTTTAAAAATATTTTTTAAAAAAGTATTTTTTATATTTTTAATTTTTTTTATTGTTTTGATGTGTTGATATAAAATTTTTTAATATATTTTTAAGCTAAAAAAAATATTTTAAAAAACTATTATTATTATATTCGCTAGCAATATTATGGGCTAAATAGGAGGGTAATCCTCGAGCCGACAAGTGGTTCGTTGGCTATCCTTATAGACATGCTAATGTAGACATGCCTCGAGTGAGTCAAAAATCACTTTTAAAAGATAAAAACAAATGTCATTTTAACTTCGAAAATGGAGCGAACAATGCTTCACCGAAATTTTACAGCCTCCAGAGGGCACAGTCTTTACTGATATGCAATAAATATGCCTTCAATTCATACATGGTTGCCGTCCTCCTTTCGATAGTCTGAGCAATAATTTAATTTTGAACTTAGAACCCTCTTTTAGCTTGGGGAAAAAAAAATTATAGGGTAATTTCAAGAGATGTTATTTAACAGGTTAGATTTTTAGATTTATTTTTTAAAAATTATTAATTTGAATTTTATAAATCTTAAAATTATTAGAAATTTATATAATCATTAATTTTAAAATCCATGTGATTAGTTAAACTTACACTGAAGAGGATATTGATATTAATCTTAAAAAAAAAGGTGTCTGGGGTGACTTTCAATTAATATTTGGATTAATTGCTCTATTTTGACTAAAGAAAATTAGCATTTTTATAGCACTTTATTCCATGGTGGACAAGTCCTAAGTCCAAGTTGTAGATTGGAATTAATCCCAAGTCAACTTAACCTTTAATTTTTTTAAAAAAAAAAACTTAAAACATTATTGTTTTATATCAGTAAATCATTTCCTTCCTCTGTCCTTATATCTATTAAAATGAGTACATTCAATCCCTTGTCTCATATTCCCAGATATTTTCTACTGAGGCATGATGGTCAAACTTCTATCTCTGTTTTTCTCGAAATGTATGGGGAAGGGTTAGAGCTTAAAATATTAAGATTTTTTTTGCTCGAACCATCAAATTATTACTTGTAGAAGGAAAGGAGAGCTTGCAAGAGTTTGAAGCCAGCAGTGAACCGAAGACGAGGATGAAACCTTCAAATATTAAGATTATTTATTGTACGAGAAAAAAGAGTCACCGAAGGATATAAATCAAGATATAAAAATATTTAATCACACACACACATGCATATATTATGCACCGAAAATAACTATATATCGTTAGATTATAGAAAATAAAATTGCTGTGAATCTTTCACTTTCATTTCGGCATGAATGATTTATTCTGAAACAGACAAAAATTGTGTCGAACTTATAATCTTACAGAACAAATTAAAGGTGATTGATTATATTTTCCAAGTTGACTAGCTAGAACCATCATAAAAGAGACATGAGAAACCGTCACAGGACCACCGCGTATCTCATATATCTCAAGCTCACAGCTCCCACATTTACTTCCTCACCGACCAACTGCACCAATCTATCTGTTTTAGACACAAGCCATTAAACTCTCTCCTCTCTCTCTCTGTGTCTCTCTCTCTTCCCCATATTTGTTGAATGGTACTGGTCATAGCATTGATGGCTAGTTGTTTGGTGACTGTTATCCAATCAATGGCCTGCCATTAGCGCTTTAATATTACTCATCCAAGCCAACACTGGCATGTTACTGCGTTCCTTCTTTTTCTAGCTATTCACTAATTCTAGCTGATCAAGATTTGTCCGTGGCCACTATGGAGATAGAGGTGGCAAGTAATAGTTATGGTGGTACTGGTAATAACTTTTGTGATGGTGCTAGCAGTTGCGCGTATCAAGATAAGGTGGCGCCGGACTGTGGTGGGGAGAGGGGGGTGTATTTGGTGTGGGAGGATCTAACGGTGGTGTTACCGAATTTTGGAAATGGCCCGACAAAGAGGTTGCTTCAAGGACTTAGAGGGTATGCTGAACCAGGTAGGATCACGGCTATCATGGGTCCATCTGGGTCTGGAAAATCCACTCTTCTTGATTCACTAGCAGGTATGTTTTTTTTTTTTTTTTTGGTTAGGTCTCTTGCTCACCTCTTTTTTCTTGGTAGAACTATTTGGCTGTATGTTTTGTGCTAATATATATTTAACTAACTTCCGGGACAAAATCCTATATATTATTTGTTTAATTACTATCTTGGAAGTTTGGTAAGCTAAAAGCCCTCTCTTAAGCTTAAAGTTTTGTTAAATTTATACTTTGGTTCCTTAAGTTTTGAAATTACATGGTTTAGTATAAAACTTCATTTTATTCATGGTTTGATCCTAGAGTTTAAGGGAAGAGAGTGATTCAATGGAAAATAACAAAGAAATGAGAAAGAGGTTGGCTGTTTCAATTTAGTTCACCAAAATAGCTAAATTTGTTGTAAAAGTATTAAGATGTTTTTGGCTTCCTGATCATTTGGAAAAGTAATTTGAGCTTGAGAGTTTTTTTTTTTTGTTTGATTTGTGTTTTTTAACCAATTTGTTTTTTATTTTTTTGTGTTAGATAATTAATTTCTTGAGGTTATGAAAATGTTTTTTTAAATGTTTTCCAGTTAAAATATATGAGAAATTGGATTTTGAGGTTAAAAAAACATAAAGCGTGAGTTTCCGGCCATCTCCGTGGTGGCCGGATTTTAGGCACACAAACAACTCGTCATTTTCTTATGTCTAAAAAAAAGAATTGACAACTTATTGTTTGCCCAATTTAAAAGAAAAAAAAAATCAAGGCCCAGTTGAGCGATTCTCATTCGGCCGGGCCCATGCACTGAGCTTATTTTTAAAGGCGAATTGGGCTGCGCAACTGTTTTTTTACTGCCAAATGATATAACTTTCTTCAGAATTGAGTAATTTAGAATATAATATGTATATTGTTTTTAAAATTCTTAGATTAACTAAGAATGGTTCTCTTATGTTATTTTATTTCATTAAAACTTTTACTTCGTTCACATAAACTCATTTTTTCAGCCATTATTATTTTATTTCATTAATTAAGCGATAATTTTTGTTTTAATAGGTTTATTTATTGCGATGATTAATTTTTGTTATTATTCATCATGTGCGTTGTATGTTTGATGAATTAACTTGTATTAATTTGATATATTATTATCTCGATATTAAAACAATTAATCTTGAAATTTCGTTATGCTCTAGAGTCTAGCGTTAACCTTGAGTTGCATCCTTTTTTTTTTTTCTTTTCTTTTTAATTTTTGTTTGATAATGCTGTTATTTTTATTTTAGCTGTAAGCCAATTGAAATGACGATGAATCTTGGAACGAAATTGGGACCTGATCAAAAAAGAAGAACAAATTCTTAGGACTAAAAACTATACAGAGTCAAATTTAGATGAGTTGCTTAGAACTGGATTAGTTACTACTTAACTGCTTTATTGCTATGTTGGCAGCAGCATTGGGTGAAACTCTGTCCTGATTTTTCCAACCTTTTGCTAATAGTATTCATCATCGATCTTGCCACAGGTAGGCTGTCAAGAAATGTGATAATGAGTGGAACGGTTCTCTTCAATGGGAAGAAGAGGAGGCCAGACGCTGGTGTTGTGAGTATTTTCTGCAAATATGCAATAATTAAAGTCCAACTGGATCTGCAAGTTTTATGAGGGAATTCTTATGTTTCAAGTATATATAATGAAATTCAAAACCTGAAAGAAAGCTCTCTTCCGAATGGGAAGCCTTGCTGCAAAAGGAATATGCATATAACAGCAATTTCTTATGCCATATAACTAGCTATAACCAGTGTGATTTAGCTTAATTGAACTTGTTTAGTGATGTACTTTCCTGTGTCAAATTCCAGGCTTATGTGACACAAGAGGATGTGTTATTAGGAACTCTTACAGTCAGAGAAACGATCACTTACTCTGCAAATTTAAGGCTTCCAAATACAATGACCAAAGGGGAGATTGATGATGTCGTAGAAGCAACAATAATGGAAATGGGTCTCCAAGAATGTTCTGATCGGGTGGTCGGAAACTGGCATTTGAGAGGCATAAGTGGTGGTGAAAAGAAGAGATTAAGCATTGCACTAGAAATCCTGACAAGGCCACGTCTCTTGTTTCTTGATGAACCTACAAGTGGTCTTGATAGTGCCTCAGCTTTCTTTGTAATTCAAACACTTAGAAATATAGCTCGCGATGGAAGGACGGTTATATCCTCCATTCACCAGCCAAGTAGTGAAGTTTTTGCGCTCTTTGATGATCTTTTCTTACTCTCCAGTGGTGAAACTGTATATTTTGGGGATGCAAAGATGGCTGTTGAGGTATGAGAAGATTAGAGAAAAGAAACTTACATGCATGATCTTAGAAATACTAAATTAAGCTCATGTTGATTTATTGCAATCTGAATTTTAGTGTCAATCTTCGCAGTTCTTTGCTGAAGCTGGATTTCCATGTCCAAGAAGGAAGAATCCTTCTGATCATTTCCTACGCTGCATAAATTCAGACTTTGATGCCATAACAGCTACACTGAAAGGATCTCAAAGAATTCGTGTATTTATCTCTTCTAACTGAACTTTCTTAGGCGGTATTTTGAGTAGCGCTTCTTTATTACATCACATCACATCACATGTTATAGTAGTGTTGAAGATGCCTGTCAATGTCATTTGAGTAAAAAAAACAAATTTCAGTACACAAGTGTTGAAAATCTTTAGCAAGCTATTTCAGGTTCAAAGATGAACCCTATACTTTCCTCGTAAAAAAAAAGAAAAAAAAATGAAGAGGGAAACAGCACTATTCTGCCTCTGTCCAAACACGAACATGCTCCGATGGATGCCTTCATTCACCTTTTTTGTTTCTTTCAGTCGTGCTATCATGACGACTAATGTGACTGTTCTGTATCTGTCGTATCTATAGGATGTCCCAAAATCAGCAGACCCTTTGATTAATTTGGCAACAGCAGAGATCAAAGCAAGACTTGTTGAGAAATATAGGCGCTCGAATATTGCACAAAAGGTCAAAGCAAGGGTTAAGGATATATCAGCTATTGTAAGCAACTGAAATCTCAGATTTTGCATAACCAATCCTTTTTTCCTGTCATTTAATGCTGTTAATCTGCAATCTCCAACATCATTACATGATATAACTATTCTGTTCTCTGCTATTATTCGGCGCCTATTACTAACACCAAAACTTGTTCTGTGACGTGCACTCCATTTTTCTATCGAAAGCTGTAAGAAACATTATTCTCCGCTTGAAGTTTTTGGTTATCTGATCTGATAAATAACTTTAATGGACAAGCTAAAAGAAACAATCACTGAGCGCCTGTTCATAACAAGTTTGATGAGAAACCATTTGGAAGTAACATGCTAAATGCTGCTGCCTGTTAAACATTTCTTGAAGAAGCTCATTTATTGCAGGAAGGACTAGAAGTTGATATTCGAAGTGGAAGTGATGCAAGCTGGTGGAAACAACTTTCGACACTGACCCGAAGATCATTTGTGAACATGTCCAGAGATGTGGGGTATTACTGGGCAAGGATAGTGATCTACATAGTTGTTTCCATCTGTGTTGGTACAATCTATTATGATGTTGGATATGGCTACACTGCAATCTTAGCCAGAGTAGCTTGTGGTGGATTTATAACAGGCTTCATGACTTTTATGTCTATCGGAGGCTTCCCTTCTTTCATTGAAGAAATGAAGGTAATGATCTTGTTTATGTAGGAAAGAAAAAATATTGCAGAAGAATTAAGAAGTTTGTGCCTGTGAAGATAAGATGGCACAGCAGAGTTGTTCTTGGTTTTGTGGTCTTGACTCGTTCTTTGATACTTGACAGGTCTTTTATCGAGAAAAGCTCAATGGCTATTATGGGGTTACAGTGTTTATCCTGTCCAATTACTTATCCTCTTTCCCATTCTTGGTTTCGATCGCGCTCCTCTCCGGGACCATATGTTTTTACTTGGTGAAATTTCGATCGGGATTTAATCATTATGTATTCTTCTGTCTCAATATCTTCGGCTCCATTTCTGTAATAGAGAGCCTGATGATGGTTATCGCTTCACTGGTCCCTAATTTCTTGATGGGACTTATTACAGGGGCCGGAATCATTGTAAGATTAAAATGCTTCAGATCTTCGTTAAGCTTAATTGTTTCTATGTTCACCATCTGATTTATCCGACCACATGCCTCATTTGGTTACTCATGCAGGGAATCATGATGATGACCTCTGGTTTCTTCAGATTGCTGCCTGATCTTCCAAAACCATTCTGGCGCTACCCAGTTTCGTATATCAATTATGGAGCCTGGGGAATTCAGGTAATTCTAACATAAGTTCTGTTCATATCTAGTGGAAATGACTGTGGAGAGGTGTTAGAAGAGAAACGTATTCATGCTTAACGGAATTTCGATAATTCAAGTTTGTTGAACCTCAAGACGAGAATTTATTTCTAATGTGTTTTTCAGAACTAGAAATATTCTCAATACCTGCTTGATGTTTCCTCTTAGGTGCAACAAGAAGCATGTCAACATCTTATCCTAAATGAGATGCCACAAATCTTAGCAGCAAGATTGAAATAAAAGGATCGATGGCATGCTTACATTGTGTATCTTTAATCCATTTCTTTTTGAACTGCAAATACAGGGTGCCTACAAGAATGATTTCCTCGGACTCGAGTTTGATCCTCTAATACCTGGTGATCCAAAAATCCCTGGAGAATTTGTTATCACGCGTATGTTTGGCATTCCCCTGGATTATTCGAAGTGGTGGGATTTATCTGCTATTTATCTTATTCTCGTATGCTATCGGATTCTTTTCTTCATCGTTCTCAAGCTCAAGGAGAGAGCTGTGCCATTCGTTGAGGATCTTTACTCTAAGAGAACCTTGCACATACTTGAGAAGAGGCCTTCCTTTAGGAAGGCACCATCTTTTTCTTCAAGGAGACATCAACCTCTTCATTCACTGTCTTCCCAGGAGGGCCTTAGCTCTCCTCTCAACTAGAAGCACCAATAATATATTGAGCTGCTACAATTATCCAAGTTACAATACTATTTCTGAGGCTTAATTTTATTGTAATGTTAAAGTTCTTGCATATACAGAAACAGATGACGATAGATAGTAGTCCTGTTGAAGGTAAGCAATCATACAGGACTGACTTATTATTTCTGATGGATTTAATAAAAACATACATGGGAAATCATCCAGCTTGTATGTAATATTTATTGTTTTAATTATGCAAATTTCTTCTCTAGACTTGCCGAATAATCTTTTAAAAAAATATATATATTAGAGATTGTGATTTGCAGGCAATTCAGGATTGGAGAAATAAGAATATTGAAATACAAAAGAAAATTATCTTAATTGTACATGTAATTCAGAATTAAATTTTATAATTTATTTAGTTTGTTTTTTATAAAGTTAATTCAGTTTTATAACTTGATCACGTGTTTTACAAATTAACCCAAGTAGATTTATGTTGTTTTATTATGTCATATATTTTTAGATTGAGTTTTTTTTTTTATCTTTCAATCTTCAATAATGAATTTATTGAGAATTGAGCTTCATAAATTTGTTTTGATTTGCTTTTTATGAGGTCATTATAGTCTCATGACCTTGATCGCAGGTTTGGTAAATTAATCCGGATTGGTTCAGGTCAATTTTTTAATTTACTTTCTATATGGTTATTCTGATCTCATGACTTGAGTCACGAGCTTGACAGGTTAACTCAGGTCAAATGTTTTTGTTATTTTTTAATTGATTTTTCTCAATTTTATTTTTCAACATTAAATTGATTGGAAATTAAGTTTTATAATTTGTTTTGATTTATTTTATATAAAGTTATTATGGTCTCATGATCCAGCTTGGGGATTTGACAGGTTAGTCGGGGTTAACTTGAATCAATTTAATATGTTATTGTTTCAATATTATTTTTTTAAAAAATATATTATCTTGAATTTGTGTGAATCAATTTATATTTTTATCAATTATTTAAATTGCATTTAAGCATTTCAAAGCAGATAATATCATATCAAATCAACCTCCCCTGAAAAAATGATAGCAATACCCGAACGGTTTTTTATATATTCAAACAAAATTTAATCTAGCCTCCAGCATATCACAGGCAATAAATGTAGTGATTATCTTAAAGCAAATATTAGAGAAGGAAAAAAAGAAAAAGACCCAAATGAATTGGGGTCTTTCTCGTCATTTTAGAATTTCTTTATATATATATATATATCATAACATTATATTTAATAATCTCATTGATAAGAATAAAAAATTAAAGTTGTTCTATTTTGTTTTAAAAAAAAAAGCATTCAAACCAGAAGAGTAAAAGGAAAGAAAGAAAATACAGTCGGAGAAGAAATTGTATCGTTCCATAGATCAAGTGAGGACTCGAACTTCTGTAAATGGAAAATAAATATATGCGTTGGTCGGTCTTGCTCTCCTTTTTATGGAAGGAAAAAACAACAACAATAATTATATATATAAAAAAAGTAAAACCCTGTTGTTTTTCTTGGATAATAGTTCCAAATTCTAACAAGTTTTCATAAGTTATTTACGGGGTAAATGAAAATGACGACGTGCCTGTTAGAGTGTGGTTATGGTTATTTTTTAAACTATTTTTCATTTGAAAATGCATTAAAATAATATTTTTTATTTTTCAAAAGTTATTTTTGACATCAGCACATCAAAATGATTTGATAACACTAAAAAAATATTAATTTGAAATAAATAAAAAAATAAAAAAATTTATTTTTTTTCAAAAACACTTTTAAAACACAAAAATAAACATGAATTATTGACTTCTTGGATAATGCTTAGGTGCTTAAGTTTTCTTTAAAAATCTCCCTTTTTTGTCTAAGTGCTGTGTCCTTTGTTTTATAAAACGGTTTCAAATATAAACTATGAATCTTATCATATGTAGCAATGCAATGATAATTATATAAAATGCATTAATTAATTAATAGATCATCAATTATGTGCCATCACATTATTAGTAAAACAATTTTAATTAGAATTTAAGGGGTTGTTCAAAAATAAAATAAAACTTTAATTTTATAAAAATTAAATTTAACTTGTCCATTCTAGAACACATGAAACCACAAATGAAGCCGACATTGTTTGAAAATTATTAAGCAGCAATGACTTTGCTTTCAATGCAAAAACCTACTACAGCAGATGATGGTGGCGGTGGTCCCAGAGGAACGAATAAAAGAACATGGAAAATTAAGTTTGTCTTCCACGTGTCGTCCTAAGATTCCACTCCTGAATTAGCACGTTAAAGCATTGATGGCTACAGCTGCTCGAAATCTGGATGATTCATACAGTCCTGGCCAGATCTGAAGTTGATAGAAAACAGTCCTATAATTGCCTAATAAATTTTACTTGACGAAAATTTGATAGAGATTTTTTTTTTTAGAAAAAATTAATCTTTGCTTTAATTTATATTTTTTCTAAGTATAAAGTTAAAAGTTATGGAGGAAATCACACTCATTAGTACTATAAATTATAATAATAATCTATAATTTTTTTTTTTGCATTTTGGCCATTTTTTTTCATTTAGTTATTGATTTTTTTAATTTAATCCTTGTATGATGTATTTATAAGAATTTAGAGTTAATAATTTATTTTAATTTATCTTTTATATGGTTATCATGATATCAAAAATATATGCTAGCATCGAGTTGATATTAGAAAAAAATAAAGCTAAAAGAAGTGGGGAAAACATTGTTTCCCCACACCCATTAATACTGTGGAATACAATTAAGTATAAAGCTAAAAAGTATGAGGAAAACATTGTTTCCTCGTACTCACTACCACTATGAATTACAATAGTCATCCACAATGTTGTTGGGTTTTTTTTTTATGCATTTTGGCCCTTTTTTTCCTTTGGTTATTAATTTTTTTTTTAATTTAGTCATTGTATATTGTCTTTATAAGGATTTAGAGTTAATAATTTATTTTAATTTTTTATATGGTTATCATTATCGCGATATCAAAAAAATATCCCAACATCGGGTTAATATCAGAAAAATATCATAACATAGCGATATGGTCTATTTTTAAAAAAAATTAGTTAAATAAAAAATAATTTTAAAAAATTAGGTTATTAAACTTTGTGGAGTCAATGACCCAATTTACAAGAGTTTGATGAGGTAACATTGGTTGTCCTGGCTCACAGGTTTAGCGATGGTTTTTCTTTTTATTATTTGAACTCGATTATATGATTGTCTATTTTTCTTTTTATCATATAGTTAAAAAAATATTTTTTAAAAAAATATGTTATTAAATTTTAGAAAGTCCACAGGCATGTTAACGGGTTTATCGAGTTTAACTCTCTTTTTTTAAATTTGTTTTTTGATTTCATCTTTTTATCATAATTTGTTTTGTTTTGCTTTCTATGAGGTTATCGTAGTCTTTATAAAACTTATCGATAATGATTTGACGCTCGATTTTACAATCGTTTATTTTTGTTATCATATAGTTAAAAAAATAGTTTAGAAAAAAAACAAGTTATTAATCCCAATGAAGTCCATTACTTAGTTTGCAGATTTGATGTGTTGATCCAGGTTACCCGATTCACGAGTTTAGCCATCAAACCTGATATGTTTGTTTTTTAATTTGTGGTCCTTTAATTTTTCTACTTTCTATAGGGCTATCATGATCTCAAATAAACTTCTGTTTTAGGATTGGTGCTTGATTTTGCAAGCATCTAATTTTATTATAAAATTAAATAAATATTTTTTATAAAAACAACAAAGTTATTAAACTCATTGAGGTCCATGATCCAGGTCGTAGGGTGACCGAGGTCGATACAATTTGATACCATCTCAATATTTTAAAAAAAATATCGTCTTAAAGTTTTTTTTAAAAGCTACGCTATGTTTTTACCAATCATCAAAGTTGTCTTTGGATCTATTAGATTAAAAGGTTCACTTTATATCAGTTCCCACGCGGTTTAAAAGCTATACTCTTAATATATTTTTTAAAGTTTAGAAAAAGAATAGTCCAACTCACAGCATATCGTGGACGAATGTACTAGTATATACTTTTATAACATGTCCATGAACATGAACATTTCTATGGGGAATAAAAATCACATTTTCTTAACAAGCAAAAAATTTATAAATCAATAAATAGTGAAAACATAGGTGTTGCCTCGTGCATATAGACAGACAATCAAAGATTTTTCTTTTGATCAACCCAACTTTACAAGCCTACCATCTTTTTTTTATTGGTTATTAACTCGTATCAAAGTTCACTATAAAATATTAGAAAAAGCTTTTATTTTTTCAATATGAAATTGAAAGCCCATTAATATACACACACACACACACACACAAGAAAAAAAATCATGTTTTTTCAATGTAAAATAAAATTAAATATATCAATTTAAAATAAAAAGATAGTATCTTTTTTGTGAGATAAAAAACCTTTTAAAATAAATTTTTAAACTTTATTATTTATAAATAACATGTATGATAAAGCATCATAACGACATAACCTGTAGATTAAGCTTTTGAGCCACACATTCAAGTCTATCATGGGACTCCATTTATCATACATGTAATGCAAAACCGTTCGAACAGCTGCTTCAAATAACAAATCAAATTACCAAGATCTATTATAACAATGAACAGATTGATCATCAGGTCAAGCAATACTGAGGTGTCCAACAATCTAGCTAGTTGCCACTGTTCTTATAAATAAAAAGCACCCAATATTTAAGACCGAAATGGTACACATAATATTGTATCCATTGTATATGGAGGAGTTGGATAACTATCCCCTTACCCGTATGAAATGCATGTATAGCTGCTTCAATATGAGTATTCAAAAAAAAAAAAAAATCGATGTTCGTGCCTTTGTGCATGGGCGGCTAATATTTTTATTTATTTATTTTGTTCTCATCTTATTCCCCTTGCTCACATTGAAGAATAATTAAGTAATGTCGCAGGTCCTGCACTATTTAATTTGCTTTGTTCTTAATTATACCTTCACAAACAAGTTATTATGTAATGTTGCAGTCGAGCTGCCAGGCAGTTTGTTAATTGGATGCTGGAATTGATTTTAAAGACCAGCTAGAAATATATTTCATATATATGGAACCTTTTTTAATTTCATAAAAAAAGAGATGGACAATCGTGGACGTCCTAATTAATTAAATTCAGTAGATAAATTGTAAAATAAAATATTCTTTCAGATTATTTCATGACTCCATTTTGAAAAATTGCGTGATTTCTGATACAGGCGGAACCAATTCGAAAAATCTCTATAAATCATGTCAACAAAAAAGCATTTATTGGTTCTGCGCGCTAGATGGTGACGAAACAAGAACGAAAAACAACAGACTCCAATATGCATTAAGATTGTTATGTGATACATAGCTAGCTAGAGTAGTAAAAATGATGTTGAAATTTTTTTTTACTAGTTGTTGAAATAGATACGACTCTCGTTTTCTGTCCTGCACCTTATTAATGAAGCATTGATGCATGGTAGGTTTGGTGATTAGCATTTGCTGCCTAAGCAACTCTATATCACTGCTTTCACCAGTACTGACCACAGCTATCAGACCATTTCTGTTACACATTCACTCCTCTATTCTGCTTTTCTTTGCTGAGTTTAGACTTTGGAAAGCCATCTCCCTGTTCTCACCAGAAGAAAGAAAGAAACACTACTCCCTTCAAGCCATCCCTTGACCACAAAGACATAGCGAAAGGACCACCTTTCGTGATTTGTTTCTTATTACAAATTCTCTCTCTTTTGCTGTTCTTTTGCTTTCAAATCCCAACTTGAGAGTAGTTGTTGCATGTTATGGAGATAGAGCAGGTTGTAATTAGCAGTGGTGGAGATGGTGGCTCTGGAGGTGGGAATGCGGAGGCAGGTTTATCTGGAGGAAGAGGAGATCATGGAGTAGGGTCTATGTTCTTGGTATGGGAGGATTTAACAGTGGTTCTGCCAAATTTTGGCAATGGACCTACAAGGAGATTGCTTAATGGGCTAAATGGATACGCCGAGCCTGGTAAAATCTTGGCTATTATGGGTCCATCTGGGTCTGGGAAATCTACCCTTCTTGATGCATTAGCAGGTTTTTGCATCTCTCTCCCTCTCTCTGTGGCAATTTTAGTATGGAGTGTAGGATTTCTTTTCTAGATTCATTTCCAAGTACCGATCCAAGGCTAGGAACTTTGTTGCCATGCGCGCGCGCGCGCGCACTAGGAAAACAGCAGTGAAAGCATTAGATATGGTAGAGTGCATGGTTAATTATTCATTTTACAAGTTACATCCAAAGAATCGTAAGCATGCATGCATGCATATATATATATATATATTGTCAAGATTGTCTCTATATTTTCCTGGTATAATTTGATGTTTTCAAACTTCACATAATCTTTCATCGATCTTTATTTTAAAACACTGACCAAACGCAACGTAGTTAATAAATGCAAAGAGAATAATAGCAGTAGCAAAAGCAGTGAAGGAAATAGATCCAAAGGTGCCCAAGTCAAGCACCAGCATTTATTACTAGCTAGGGGAAATCAAAATCTTAACTATGTTCTGCGAACTTGAAAGTCGTTGTCAATAAGCTTAGATTAGATGATGGCTCGAACATGCCACAGGTTTGCCAATGCCTTAATGGGCATGCCGGCACTCAATCTCCCATACATGCTTTTATGATCCCTACCAGTCCCAACAATAACCTAAAGCAATGGTCAGTACTGCTATATTTTAGTGTATGTTTGGTTTTTTAAAAAATACAATCTTTTTAAAACACGAATCACACGATTCACCTTGTAAAATTAAAAAATATATATTTTTTATATGAATCCCATAAAAAAATCGATCCCAGCTCTGTGCCAAACACGGCCTAGGCCCCTGTATAGGGTTTATTACAATAAAACACACGCATATAAATGCTGGTGCCTGAGGCACATGGAGCTCACAAAGCGTGTGATATATATATATAAATACGCAATTAACGATGTTGCCATTGTTAGCATTCGTATATTTGTATGTATACATGTGTATGTATGCATGTACATTCATAGCAAGGCTAAAGCCTCTATTGATTGGTCCTAGCCATGTAACACCATGCATAGTCGATGTGACATTGTGAGTGAGGTTTAAATGCACTTGGTGAAGTTCTCAAAACAAACGCAAACCTACTTGTTTGGAAGGGAGGTGCTGTCCCTGTCCCATCTTGAAGCGAATACTAGGGTTTAATGCATTTGCACATTAATTACACTTATATTATAAGTAATTAAGAAATAAATATCAATCATTTCTTAAATCTTGAAGGATATTATTTAGCTAACATGATAGTTTTTTTTTTATTGGTGTAAATTGGTGTTCAAAGCCCTAAATTAAATAAAATGAGGTAGCGTCGATCTATATACAAGATAAAATATAAATTCATAAATATAGGTTAGCAATAATAAGTTCTCCTTGACAAAAGAATTTCTTGATAAGCCATAATTAGCTAACATGATGGTTAATTAGAGGAGTTTAAGCATTATTATTATTTTATTAATTATTAGTTTTTTGAGAGCGTGATCAATGTGCATTAATATTGTGTTTAAAGTTTAAACACTTGGGTAATAATACCTTAAATTTGAACTAGATTCATGTACTGTCCGGTTCACATTGGACCGCACATATATTTATGACATTCAGTTCAAATTGAACGGCTATTACTTTGTACCCAAAAGTTGTTGCATCGAAATTATTAATTAGTTGAATAAATTAAGGTTGTGTTTAACATGAGTTATAATAAATAATTTTTTACTTTGGGTGATAATTTAAAAGTTGTTTTTTTATAAATAATTAGTGATAAAAAATTAAATAAAATGATTTTAAATAAATAAAAACATGTTTGTTGAGATTGATTTAAACCAACTTTTTTCATAAAAAGAGAGATTATTATAAATTTTATTTTTTACAATATTTCATGCTTGTAAACGTTTTAAAATAATATTTTTTTTATTTTTAAAATTTATTTTTGATATTAGAATATTAAAATAATATTAAAATAAATTTAAATTTTTTTAAAATACAAATAAAAAAAATACAGCCTAAAAAATTATCCAGAAAAGTAAGCTCTGGAAAACATTTCGTATAAGAATCAAGAACTAATCATTCTAATCTTCATTACTCTTTCACACACTCAATAATATAAACCACAAATGAAAGCATGCAATAATCATACATATTAGATAATACTAGGAATTTGTGAGAAACCGAAAGGTGTCAATTGTTTTGTTTTTTTGCTTTCCCCCACAGTCTCTGACTTCTGTTGTCTGTTGGATGTTGTCATGTGGCATGTGGCGAGTGGCTCATAGTTACGTAGCACAAAAGGGTCATGACTCATCCTGTTTGTGTTTATCATCGAGTTTTAGCCTTTTTATTTTTTTTTGTTTTAAATTTATTTTTTTAATATATATTTTTTTTTATCGATTTAACATGCAAAATCCACTTTAAAAAGTACTAGTTACAT
>Ga0307515_10012523_pt1 | contig 15954 bp, 19 predicted proteins | sample 17_EM_MG_FD_194513 | JGI IMG/M metagenome (GOLD analysis project Ga0307515, IMG submission 194513) | Populus trichocarpa ectomycorrhiza microbial communities from riparian zone in the Pacific Northwest, United States - 17_EM | ecosystem: Host-associated > Plants > Roots > Unclassified | place... | reverse complement strand
AAATCCCCTAACAACACTGAGGGGCACTGGCAGACTCATGTCGCGTGACGATTTAATCGGTCTCCCACTATGCGATCAGGATGACCAGAAGAACGATTATCCGCCCAGTGACCGTCATCTCGACTGCGCTATGTGTTGCCTGCGAGCACGACGCTCGTGGCTGGTTGGAGCCACTGGGACCACGAAATCCTCCATTCATCGTCTCTGCGGAACTTCCCAAGCTTCGTCATGCGGCCCGCCGGCCCCAGATCTAGGTACCGCCAGTGACATTGATGTGCCACCAGCACCCGCACCCATAAATTGCTCGTCAAGTTTCCCTAGCACGTCTGACTCGCCTCCATTCTTATCCCCTCTCTCTCAAAATCATCTTTCTCGACAGACGCCACCACCAGGGCCCCACTAATCCAGTCTACACCCTCCATCTGGTAATTCCGCCCTTAGCCCCATTCCCTGTATTTCCATCTCCTCGATTTCGCTCCAAAGATTCTCGGTTTATCCCCACGTCAATTGGACCGGTATTTGTAGCCGGCACATATGAGCACACAGAAATGGGGCTCGTTCTGGTATCCGCTTGGAATGACCATCGGATTGAGAGAAGTTTGATGGTGTCTATAGTTCAATCACATCCCGAGCAGCAACCGCGCCACTCTCTGTGGCCAGGTCGCCGCGGTGTAGTGGACCTGACGGTTTGGGTGTAGCAGACGCGTTCTGCTCGCTCAAGACCCGGTGTGTGTCATTATCAAAAGGTTGATAAATGGTGATTCAATTCTGGGAGAGCGAATGCATGTCTACACACATAAAATACACATTACAACAGGCCATGAGGTCATTCAAAGAAAAAGCATGAGATAAATTACGCGGTGAGTATAGAGGACCAGTCGGTTTTCGAAAGGGTCATTTCCCACTGATGTGAGACGGCTATTGGTCCCCCGCCGCCTTGACAAGCAATGCGGTCTTGTTCTATCGTCTGGTCGATGACTGTACAACACTCCTGGGATACGGGGTCAGAAGCGCCCTAAATCAAACCTGGTCAACGGCACTCACGATCACCCACAGCTGGGGCATCCTTTCGTACGCCATCGGGGGTCCACGAATACACCGAACGAGTTGTCTGCGGACCTCATTCAGAGTGTCCAGCCCGATCGAGGGCCCAATGTGGGCTTTTGCGTGGAGAAGGAACAGATGCAATGCTCGACAGTGGACCGTTGACACTTGGTTGGCATAAGCAAGATTGGCAATGATACTATCGCGCACCGCCCACAAGGGGAGTAAGCCCACTGCAAACAGGTCACCGGCAAAGGCGACCACGTTAATCATCTCCCCCTCAACACCAGTCAGTCCATCGAGTCCGCCGAGGTGCCACAGACCAACCTGACAGGTGATTAGCTAGGAAAAACGTAACCCGGGAAACGTAGGTGATTACCCTGAGGTAGTACCCGTCAAACACCTTCATCACCACATCGATTAAATAGTCCCTGAACAAAATACTTGCGTCGTGCGAGGTTGACTGGAGTTGCCAGAAGATCTCGTGGGCTATGATCGCGCATGACCTAGAGTATTCGACCCTCCGGCAACCGGCTTTGGCGAGGGTCTCTGCCACGGCTTGTGTTTGGGATGTAATATCCGCGGATTCCGTCACAATGTCTCGTGTGAGGTTCAAAGCCTCGGCATGAAGCATGGCGGGGTGACATGTACGCAGAGCGTTGTCCATTCGGAAGAAGTAAACTTGGAGCTTCGAATCCTTCGCTCGTAAAGGTAGGCGATCCTCATAGGCATTTCGGTCCATACGGACGCCTGGGCTGGAGCCAGTGTCGCTGGTACCGGAGGAGAATTGAGAACTGGCGGGGGAGTTGGGAAATGCGGGGATGGGGAGAGGCCGGGAAGAGACTTTGGCGCAGCTCATCGTTGTCCCCTGGGACATCGTATAGTAGAGGAGCCTCGACGAGTGGTCTCGCGCGATTTGTGCGGAAACGGCGTTGGTATCTTTTTCCATGGTGGGTTCAAGGTTGAGGTCGTTTCGAGAAAAAAGCTGGAGGTAAAAGGCGAGAGAGAAGGCGGGACGCCCGGTCTCATTTTAAGTACAGGACGAGGACCTAAATCCGTCGAGTGGCAAATGAATTGTGGCTTTGTCCTCGAGGTCGGCACGGCTATCGCTTGGATTTAGAACGGCTGAGCCGTGGCTTCCCAGGCCGGTGAATGCGTGTCGACGCGGTCATCGGCCTGTGTTTTGTTGCGTTATGGCGACTGCCCATGGCGAAGCGATGAAGATCAATGGCCAGGTGTCACAATGCATAAAGGCGGTGTGATGGAACCGGATTGAGGGAGCGCATTGGGCCGGAGCGATTTCCCACGCCCCCAACCCCCCGGCCCCAACACCAATCAACAAGCCCATCGGCGACGACGACACCCTCAAAACACAATGGTGAGTCCAAGCAACATACTTTCCGCCATATCAATGCGCGTACGAACTGTTTGGTGGTTCAAAACCGCGTTGAAATATATGGATTCTGGATGGATTCCCCTAATCTGCTTCGGATGACACGGGACAACCGACTGACTGACCTTGGGCCTTTCTTCCAGTCTGATTCAACCTTCAAGCGATTCGTCGAAGTCGGGCGAGGTACGTCGTCTTACGCTGCATTTTGGAGATAATGGAAGACGTGATTTACTGTGGTGCTCGATTTTTCAGTCGTCCTGCTCCGATCTGGACCCCATGCTGGCAAGACTGCCGTTATCGCTGAGATTATTGACCACAACAGGGTGCGTAGCGAGTCCGGCTTGGGACATGGCCTTTTTCTAAATCTTCTGTAGGCCATTGTCGATGGGCCCGCGACCGGCGTCCCCCGCCACTCTTTCCCCTACCGACACCTGACCCTCACACCATTCCGTCTACCAAAACTCCCCCGCGGTGCTGGTTCCGGAACGGTCCTCAAGCAACTGACAAGCGAAGGGATCGTTGAGAAGTGGAACAAGTCGACATGGGCGACCAAGAGGGCCGCCATTGAGAAGCGAAAGTCACTGAGCGACTTTGAGAGGTTCAAAACTTTTGTGGCCAAGAAGGCCAGGCGAGATGTCGTGAGGAAGAGCGTCAGGGCGGCGAAGAAGGCATAGTTTTTTTTCGTGGCTTGGGCTAGAAAACTTTTGGAAGCCGATGGACAAGAACTTTTGTTCACGAGGCTCTCTGTATTCCATCACGCATTTCGTCGACCGTCGCATATGCTATAAACAAAGATAACATTCATCTCGGCCTGGGCTGGGCTGACGCAAACCGGTCGGCCTCATAAAGCACTCGGGAAGGTGATCGGCATCGTTTGATGCAGTCCGGTCATGGTGCCGCTCAGGCGAAAGAACCCGTCCCGAAATGGGCTCCGGTGGTCCTCGTATGTCTTCTGCATCCAACCCCTCTGCTTACCTCACAGTCTGTCTGTCGTAGCTGGGAATATCTACGGTAGCTTTGAGCGTCCCCATTGTTTTGCTGAGACGTCAGCGGGCGGCGCAGGCTTTGACCAAGGCCCCACCGCCGAGGAGAGTCGGGCCCTCACCAACCCCACGTGCAAGCCCCACGGCTGCCGTGCCCGCTGCTGCCCGCGCCGAACCAACTCAAACCCCCAAAACCCCCGAGGCAGAAACATTCTTGGACTCCGGTTTCAATGGCGCGTTGTACTCTGCCAAAGCGTTTGGAATCGCCACCACATTTGTCACCATAGGCGCCTTTGTCAGTGTTTGGGCTGTCCAGGCTTCACTCGGAGTGCGAAATGTTCGTGACATGCTTCTGTTCCATCACACCTATCGTGTTTGATGCTGAATCTTTCGAATTAGACTGAGGAATTCGCGACGAGGATGAGGAAAGTCTTGATGGAGAAGATGCCGATGCTTTCCTCCCGGATACACCAACCGCCAGAGAACGATGAGGCTGGGCAACAAGTTCAGACGCTTTTGGATGGTGTTGGTCCTGCTTGGAAGTGGGAAGACGCTGAGAAGAGGTTGGGGGCTGCCTATGACCAAGCCGGGTTCTCTGGATGGGCTGAGGCAGCCTTGAAAGAGCTGGAAGCTGAAGGAGAACTGGAACGTCTGAGGAGAGAACGCCTATTGAAGGAGAACAAACCCACCTAGACCGATAGATCCGTGTATCGTGCTCGCTCTCTATATCGCTTCCCGCTAAATTGGTCTGGGTTTGCCGATCGTGTCTGGTGGCGCGCCGGCAATCCCGATCGCGTCCGACCTCCCTCAGAGCCTGGGCGAAATAGCTTTTGGTGTTTTCCGACCACCTCCATTCACGCCGCGATGCCTACGGACGTTGAACGCGAGCCGTTGCTCTCCGCTCGACCCAGGGGCAACCGTTCCACGAGCCAAGATGGACAACTGAAACCAGGTACTATCCCGTAGACAATGGTCGTGCGGATTCTCCCGTTGAGCTATTCGTATCAGCGCTGCCTAATCACCTCACCGGTGAGACTTTCGATAACGTCCCTACACGCAAGAGGAAACTCGGTTAGTTGTGGAACTTGTGTTGACTCCACCGGTCAGCCCATTACAATGCTTGTGATGTAGGCCTAACCAGTGCCACTTTCCTCATCTTCAACAAGATGATTGGTACTGGGTCAGATTCTGTGTCTTTCGACTCATGTTTTCCAGGGGTGCTAACCCAAAAATGGATAGGATCTTCGCCACTCCGAGTGTCATCATGAGGTCTGCTGGAAGCGTCGGTATGGCGCTGACTATGTGGTTAATCGGTGCTGCCGTCGCCGCCACCGGTTCCGCTGTGTACCTGGAGTACGGAACTGTGAGTGCGCTGTCATGTCAGAGAGTGGCAATATGCTGAAGTAGAGTGACAGGCAATGCCTCGGAACGGAGGAGAAAAGAACTATCTTGAATTTGTCTACAAATATCCTAGGTTTATGGCGACGTGTGTTTACGCTATGTATTGGTTGTTTATTGTGAGGCGTCCGTCATATTATCGCCTCAGCTTTCTCACCGGTCATTAGGGGTGGGCATGTGCTAACGCAGTCGTCTTTGGCGAATGTGGGTACTCCAGCCCCTCCGCAGCACCCTATACTGATTCCTCCTAGATCTGCTACATGCATTCGGTGTAGAGGCAACCACGTACAATGTCCGCGGCGCCGCTTTCGGATGCCTAACCATGTCATTCGTCATGCACAGTTGTTTCATGACTGCGGGCCTCCGACTTCAGAACACACTTGGATTTTTCAAGCTCTTGATCCTGGCATCAATCGTTATCATCGGAATGGGACACTTGGCCGGAGTTCCGGGTCTTGAACTGAAGGGGGACGTCGAAGTGCCCGACAATCTCCGGTGGTCGAAACTATGGGAGGGTAGCGGGAACGGTGCGACTGCGTTCGTGATGGGCCTCTACAACGTGACCTGGTGAGTATCTCGTCTCTCTCACGGTCTGTATTTCTGCAATACTGACATGGGAGAAACCCTAGGTCTTTTCAAGGTTACAGTAGCGTGAACTATGTTCTCTCCGAAGTCCGCGATCCCGTACGTACGATCAAACGCGCCAATCCGATTGCCCTGGTCTTTATCACCAGCACGTATCTATTGGCCAACATCGCTTACTTTGGTGTGGTGTCGAAGAATGACATCCTGGGTAGCGGCCGAATTATTGGGTGGGTTCGAGCACTGTTTTTACTCAAGCCAGAATTTGAGGTGATGTGTGGCCCCAGCGCGCTGTTCTTCCGAAATATCTTTGGTCAAGGCACAGAAAGGGTATGTGTGTTTTTCTGTTGAAACGTCACCGTCCGGGTTACGGACGGCCACCATCCGCAGATACTCAGCCTCATAATCGCGTTATCCACCTGGGGGAATAACTTGGCTGCCTTGTTCACATATGGAAGGCTCATTCAAGAACTTGGTCGTGAGGGGATTCTTCCGTGGTCGTCATTCTTTGCGAGCGATTGGCCGTTCCACACTCCAATGGCCGGATTATCCCTTCAGTGGATCGTGAGCTCGGTGTATGTCTTGCTTCCCCCGCCGGGGGATGCTTATCTCTTTGTCTTGAGTTGTACGTGAACCTCTTTGATTCACTCATAATGGCCTACGGTTTAATTCACACCAATCTATCAATGATCTTCTGCCCAGTGTCATCCTATCCCATCTCGTTGATCAATATGTTTGTCTCCGCGGGGCTTTTATACATCCATTCGCGCCCAAAGGCGGTTTGCATGTTGGGTTGGAACCCACCGTTTCGCGCGTACACGGCGGCGATCTGGTTTTTCTTCGCATCAAACGTATTCTTGGTGGTCGTTCCGTTCATCCCACCTGCCCCTGGGTACCAGGTCTTCGAACACATACCGTATTATGTGAGTAAGCCCCGTAACTATAGGATTAGAGTTTGAGTTTCTCGAGAACCTGACAGCTGATCACCTCGCCACCTATACTACAGTTGCATTGCATCGTGGGGTTGGTGATCGGGTTTTTGGGCGCTGTGTATTGGTATGTGAAAGTGGTTTATCTACCCCGCCGGGGAGGATACAAGCTCGAGACAGAGGAGGTGGAGGAGGATGGGATTAGTCGTACTGTTTTTAGACAAGTGCCATTGTAACCGACCGTCGTCATTATCACGACCTTGCACCTCGTTCGAGTGTGTGAACGGAGATTGCCGTAAGGATACATAAGCCAGGTTTATCTTTCAAAAATCTTTTCAGATCTCTCCATCTCCCAACTTCTTTACCACACATCGAACACCAAATGTCTAACGTCTTCGTACGTATTAACACCTCGTTGAATGAGCGATGCCGGATTTCTCATATTCCGACCTTGTGTTTGATAAATGTCAGTTTGACATCACCATCGGCAGCCAGCCCGCCGGTCGCATCGTCTTCAAGCTCTACGACGATGTTGTTCCCAAAACTGCCAAGAATTTCCGGGAGCTCGCTACCGGCGAGCACGGGTTCGGATACCAAGGAAGTTCTTTCCACCGTATCATCCCCAAGTTCATGTTGCAGGGTGGTGACTTCACCAGGGGTAAGCCGAGAACCCCTTTCTTATCTGCGTGGCGGCGGGAGGCGGGGGGCTCATTTCATTGTTTGATAGGCAACGGGACTGGTGGAAAATCCATCTACGGCGAGAAGTTCGCTGGTGCGTCAAGCGGATATCTCCCAACGATGATGCGCGGGTGTAATCGGTCCTGATTGTCTCCTGAACGCCTTCTCTTATCCAGACGAGAACTTCAAGCTGACGCACAGCAAGCCTGGTCTCCTCTCCATGGCCAATGCTGGAAAGAACACCAATGGATCCCAGTTCTTCGTCACCACTGGTACGCTCTCTACTCCACCCAGACTGTATTCTGAGGGGCACGTTTTGATCTTTGACGAACGTTTCCAGTCGTTACATCATGGCTCGATGGTGCTCACGTCGTCTTCGGTAAGTCTGCTTTCCCACGAACCGGTGGTTGGGACGGCCGCTAACGCTAATCCTCTTTTTTTTTTTTCATGGGACATGTAGGCGAGGTTATCGAAGGTTTCAATATCGTCAAAGATATCGAGAAGGAGGGATCTTCTTCCGGTACTCCTGGCAAGAAGATCACCATCGTCAAATCCGGCATCGTCTAAGCGCGGTCACAGTTTTGGGTGCACGGGGATAGACTCAGCTCGCACCGCAATCGTTGGAAGGAAAGGAAAATTTACGGAAAAGAATGTGTACTAGTACAAATCACTTTTTGTAAAAGAGCAACTCAGCGCTCAGTGACCGTTCTGCCCTTACCTGTGGTGACGTTGGTCCTGGATCGTTGACAGCGCTGAACGCTCAGCCGGCATGAGTGAGCCAGGACGCAAATGGCCCGTCCAAAAATCAGGTTTCGTTTCATATTGACCAGACGACATAGCAACGAGGGATCGCGACGCATCCTTTTCAGGGTTGAAGGCACCTTTCCTTGGCTCGATAACCTCGCACTCCAAACACGCCGGTAACGATGTGGATGGTCTCACCGCGCGAAGCGAGCGATACCTTCACGGAAAAATAAAGCCCCCTTATGTCGAGCGACGGACGCGGACCCGCGGGGGCGGCAGACCGGGTTTTGGAGCAGCAGCCATGCTGACCGGGCCTCATGCCGTTAGGTGCAAGTTTGGTTAGACGTCATTCGCGCGATACTTTCGTCTCGCGGATCTTTCGCACGTCAATGAACTCGCGGAGTAGTTTAAAGGACAGTGTATTGAATAAACGATTGGAGGTGGAAGATCAGAAAGACAGTCTTGGTGATAGAAAAGTGTTCGATGGAAAGAAGACGAGAAACTCAAGATATGTCCTTTTGCATAAAAAAACGTGTCCAACTCCGAGAGAAATGCTCAGCCCTTGAACAAACGTCGGTTTCGCTCGACAAAATCATGCGGTGATGACTCCAACGACGACGGCTGCGAAGGCGCCAAGAATACTCAACACGCTCTTGGACCCTGCATTGCCATTGCTGGTGTTGTTATTAGTGGAATTTGAAGGGGTCGAGCCACTGGAAGTGCTGCTGGGGGTGCGAGAAGAGCTTCCAGAACCAGGGGTGGCGGTAGCATCTGGGTAGGTTGATCCAGCGGGCTTGATTTCGAAAGACTGGGAACTAGCATAAACCTAGAATACAGATGTCGTGGGTCCGCGAAACCCGCAATCAGTCTAGCGTAATGAGCGATGCGAAGAAAATGCACGAACGTCGGTGGTGTTGAATATGTTCGTCAATTGAATGGTATATCCGGTGGCAGGAGGGACGCTCAATTGGTTGGACGTGACGAGTTTACTACACACATAGTTCGGGAGAGTCGCAATGATTGTGAGGGGAGCGGTCAACACGCTCGGGCTGTCGTTCTTAATACTAACGAAGAAATGCGTCGTTGGTGCACTTGTTGACCGGAGAAACGGTAGATGGAAGGTTGGTATGCTCACACTACGTTGAATTGGTCATGGGTCTTGTCACTGCAATCCCAGACTAGATTATTTTCCGAGCCGGCAACTGAAGAACAAGGTTTTCTTTGGGGTCAGGAGACGAGGAAGCTAGCGGCACAAAATTTTACTCACCCCACCAGAGAGTCGGACCTCCTGGAGCTATGATCTTCAATTCAGCGGCGACCGTGCCGATGAGAGTGCTAGCAAGAGCGACAAGAGACAAACGAGCGAGCAACATTGCGATGGGTTGTGTCGAAGGTGTCGGACAGGTGTCGAACGCGAGAGACAAGAGCTGGTAACTCGGCAAGAGAGAAGAGGGGGAATAGGACGCTTCGACACGTGGTCCCGCCGGACTTGGCCGCGCCTTCAGTACAGTACTACTGTACACTTCGGTGCGACCCGCTCCGTCGTCCAGACATCCTCGCCCCGCCCCCCCAGTCTTGGGCTCATCCACACGGACCTGACCTTGTGCAAATGCGTCACTCAATCCGAGGCACATCGATTATTACCCAAGGCCGCCCGTTCAGTCAGGCCGACCGGTCGAACGGACGAAAGTTTCGCTCATGGGCTCGGAGCACCGGATAAACTGGGACGATATGTGATCAGCAGTCGCGCGGTTAAAGCGATACTGCTCATGATTTAATTGGCCAAGGACGACGGAACCGCGTTCAAACCTGGCTCTCCAATGCCATAGGGCGTATAAAAGTATCTATCGCTCCCCCCTCCTCGATAACCGTCTTCCCGCGCCCACCGCTCACTCCTCCTCCCCAAATGCCTCGAGGATGGAACGCCCTCCCGCCGGAGATGAATCTCTCCGTCCTCGACCTTCTCTCTCTTGACGACCTCAAGGCTTTCTCCGTCGTCAGTCGGCTGTGCAGAAAGCTAGCTATGTCCACATTGTTCAAGGTGCGTGCCTCCGCCCGAAATCTAAACTCTGTCTGTACACTAACTTTACGTCCCCTTCCCAGTCTGTCAAGTTGGACGGCTTTGAAGCTGTGGAATCGTTCCTCTCCCGATTTCCGTCCATATGCCGCATATTCATCCGATCACTCTATGTTTCGATGCGGCCGAACGAAGTGACGCAGCAATGCGACCGCGCTTCGTCTCAGACAGAACTCCTCGTCGCCCTCCTATCTACTTGCACAATGATTCAATCCCTCACGCTCTATATGTTCGGGTCCCCGCAAAGAAATATCATCCCACCGTTCACAAGATTGATCCATCTCACCTCACTGTTCATCGGGAACGTCGCACCTGAGCAACTGATGCCACTGTAAGTGATACTCAGCCCAGCGTCGGTCAACTGTATACCGAACACATTTTGCCCTGTAGGAGTGAGCGATCAGTCGTTTCGATTGCCGCCAGCATTCCGCATCTTGAGCGACTGACGCTTGATGGCATTACCCGATCACTCGTACACGCACCCGAACTCTTAGCCGTCTATCCGTTTGTTCCGCTGGTCGTGGGTGACGAGGACGTCGAGTCTCATCCTGTCCTTGGATCAAATTTATCTCTCCCATCTTTGCTTCGGATACCGACTCTCCGGCGGCTTCAGCTATCTGAAACGCATCTCGGTGATCCGTTGTGGAGTGCAACACCTTCGTCGCCCGACCTTGAAGTGCTCGATCTTGGGGCTTGTGGTCACGAGACCCCCGGATTTAACATGATGTGCACGGAACGCATCATCAACAGCCTCTCGAAATCTTCCTTCATTCGCGAACTTTTCATCAGCACGCCCCTGCAAGATGAAAGATTCAAGGACCCCTTCTCCACCCCTCTCCGATCACTCGTCCACATCCACCTCATGCCCCTCCTTCCCGTCGACCGAGTGGTCGAGACCCTCTTCACGCTTTCTGGATCACCCATCCACACGATCTCGGTGGAGTGTTACGAAGAAGACGCGCTGGAGATGTGTTACGCGCTCGAAGACTTCCTGACCGTGCGGTTACAGCAACCGGGCGCTGCCTTTTACCAGCGACTAAGAGTGATGAGCCTTCACTTTGTGGTCTTGGATCCGTCGTTTCCAATGTCCGAACACTGCGAGAGCCTTGTACGGGTTATGAGACTATGCAATGCAATGGGACTCTCCGGAGGAATGCCGTCCTTGGCGACTGAGCCAAGTGAGGCTGGGCCGTTGGCGGAAAACCGTTTCGTGAGGAAGGCGTGGTGGAATGCCGGTCAGAATACCATGGCGACCCATCACGGCCAAGAGGCACTCGGGCACTAGGAAGGCAGAATCCATTTTTGGAGGATCTTCGCTCTGTGTTAGGGCGAGGAGAGGGATACAATGTTTCGTCGTTTCTTTTGTGAATCACCGGACACTTATGATCGTTCTTATGGCTTGTTTTCTTTCGCTCTGCTTTCGTTTCGCTTCTGTTACTGCATGCGCAATCTGTCGGATCTGATCCTTAATCATGTACCATAACACCCTAGAGAACTTTGATGTAGGATATAGTTGGGACCTTTGTCAAGCACAGGGTCGATTTGTCTGTTATGTGGTTATGCAGAAATCACTCAAGTGTGAAAATGATCGAGGAATGAAGGGCGCGCGTCACGCTCAGACTCAAACACAGCTTTGGTCCATGACTCGATGGTAGCGAGTTAGTCGGGAGACGGTGCGGAAGAGTACCGAGCCGTGGGTGCCTTTCATTTATAGCCTCTGGCTTGACGCGAAGAGTCACTTGAGCTGTACACTGGTGTACAGGAACCAAGTATAGTGGCGGCGCCGTTGTTTTCATTCCTGGGAGAGAGGTCCTGGTTTCCCATGATAGAACGTCTGTTCGGAGGCACGATGGTTGGCAGAGAACAGGTGATCCGCCTCGTTCAGTCTTAGCACTGTTCATAATTAATGGCTAGGGGGTTGAGGGGAGTTCCCTGATACAGGTGTTGAAGGTTTGCGGTGGACTGACTTTACTTCACGCGCATAAACAATTTCCTCAACTCCTTTTCTTGTTTTTCTCGTATCCCACTTTTCCGTGATGCTATGATCCCCGCCCAACACCGCACAGCTCCGGACCCTGAAACGCAGAACAGAACTTCAAACAAATCTGTCGACCTCTTTGTGTTCGTCATAGGACGCACCTGGGCGTAGTTTACGGCCTGCACCACGCATTTCAGATCTGTGATCTCAACTGCGGCCCCAGGATTGGCCAGATGATCGAGAGACAGCAAGACGCTCTTGAGTGCAAACCATCACGCATCATCTGCGCACTAACCGACAGTGTTTGGTTAATTCCGCAATGTACGATCATCTTACTCCCCCCAGTCCTCCGCTCCTTGAGTTCAGGTCAACGGTGCACCTGCCCCTTTCTCGCTCGTGTCTTGGCTCTGGCGACCAGGATTTAACGCCCAGGCCATCATCTCCCCGTACTTACCGCATCCAACATTGCTGTGCCGTTAACTCATCGCTCCTGTTCGCCCGCTCTCCCCTGCGTTCCATCCGTTTGGTCCGTTTTCGTTTCTTCCAGGTCTGTGTTATTTCGGTGTTGGCCGCCCTCCAGATCTAGATATCATCCGTTGTTTGTCAGGTTATTCACGGTTCCATATTCCCACACCCGGGGGCTATACATGATCGTAGGTTTCTGCCCATCTACATAGTTTGTTTGACTCGGTGGCGAGGTTACCACCATCCAGATATATAAGGCCTTTGTCAAGATGGCACTCCGACATATTCGTCTCCCCGGCTTTCGACAATCCTCATCCCCCCTCCTCAGTCTTAACGGTTCTGCATGTCCACCTCCACCTTCCAGTCCCACCTCTCCGTTCTTGAGTCCAGTGTTAGGTCGTACCCCACACGACCTGCGTTCCGGACACCGGTTGTGAACAAGGAAACCTCACAAGTCTCAGAATGGGCCACCATCACTTACGCCCAGTTCCACCAAGACGTTGAGCTTTACGCCCGGTATTGGACCTCTGCCCTTTCAGCGGGCGGTGTCGCTCCTGGATCAATAATTGGATTGTGGTATGTTTCACATCTCGTTCCAGTCATTGATCCTCGCACCCTGACTCCGCGTTTGATTAAAGGCTCAGTGGTGCAGCATACACTGATGTGCTTCACATATACGGAATGAGCAGAGCTGGTTACATCCCTCAGATGTTTAGCCTGCGTCTCCCCAACCCAATCGTCATCTTCGAGCTGTTACAGAAGGCCGGCGCCCGCGCTCTGGTTTGCGAACCATCATTCGGTGTTGACCTCTCGGGGTGCCCGGTTCCGACCTATTCAGCCATCCAAGTCCGTGAGCAAGATGCGGTTGACGTTACTCTACCTCCACTACGGACCGACTGCTCCGCATTCGACCTTGTATTCATCTTTCATACAAGTGGATCGACAAGTGGCAGCCCTAAACTCGTCCCATGCAATCGGCGATGGCTCAACAACATCGTTACGAAATCCAAGCAAATGGGTCAAGTCCGTTCAACTCAAGGTCAAGATGTTACAGTAGCCATGTAAGGAAATCTCTAGAACTGTCTCGGGTTCATCTCTGATCTGACATTTGTATTCCGTCGATTCATAGGGGAAGTATGTGCCACATTGCCCAGACATTCAGTAAGTAACCAACGCTTGCCATCTTTCCGCCACGTATGCTAAACAATGCCTGCTTTTCCAGCGCTGATCGGCTCGCTGTGCCATGGGTCGTGCACCATTCAACCGACATCTATCGCGTTCTCCTCCGAAGAATTGCTTGACATGATCACTCGATGCGATTTGAATCGTCTCAAACAGTTCGCTACCTTCCTCGGTCATCACCTCCGCAACTCCAAAACCAACCCCAAACTCCTTCAGGCCCTCGTTCAGCTCGACGAGGTCATGTACAGCGGACTTGCTTTGGGGCGCGAGGAAGAGGCTTGGGCTCTCCAAAATGGCGTCAACCTTCAGGTGGGTGTGGTTTCGGCTACCGCATTGTAGCTCTTGCTGACAAAATCTTATAGAACCTCTTCGGAAGTACTGAAGCTGGCGCTTTGTTGATCTCGATTGGTGGAAAGTGTCAAGACGCGCCCTTCTTGGTCCCCCTCGAGGGAACGTCGTACGGTTTCTTCCCCATCGAGTCCGACGATGAACCTTCAACATCCACCGCCACCTATCAGAGCTCAACTGGCCGACTCTTGGAGCTCGTCATCTTGTCCGAGTCTGGCGATTGCCCCGATGTCTCACTGAGGAGTGCGGACGGTCACTTCCACACTGGTGACCTCTTCCTCGAAGTCGAAGCCGGAAAGTACGTTTCTCGGGGTAGGAAAGATGATTGGATCAAGAGCGAGAACAGTCTCAGGTGTGACACCAGGTAAGTCCACACTATCCCAAGCCAATTACTCGAAGACGCTTATCATCGTCCAACTTAGGTCGATCGAGGACAACGTCCGCGCCACCTGTGGTGACCTTGTTTTCGAGTGTATTGTCGTTGGGAACGGCCGATCTTCCCCCGCTCTTTTCGTCGAGGCATCGGAGAAGTGTGCCATGGACGCTGAGAAACTCAAGAAAGAGATCATCAGGCGAACGAGGCAGTTCCACTCTCGCCGCTATATCCACGAGCGCGTCACCTCCACCAAACACGTTGTCGTCGTCGAGCGCGGGACTCTCCCTCGCACCGCTACCAAGGGCAACGTCCGGAGACAGGCAGTTGAGGACCAGTACAAGGAATTGCTCGATGGAATCTACGGTCTTGTTCCAAAATACTAGACACCTTCTGTTCGGGTTCTGGCCTTGGTTTTGTCGCATTGCATTTTTCTACAGTATTCGCTTCGGGTTCATCTCAGACACTTACATCTTGCCCCGGTTTAATACCTAATGGTTACGCTCTTCTGTACTTTTTTTTACGTTCATCGCTGTGCTGCTACCATTATGTTGCTGTGCATAATTGAAACTGCAAATAGACTGTACTATATTCGCTCTCCTTCCTCGATGTGCCTCAGCTAATTAGTACATTAGGGGTGTATAACAAAATACCTAGAGCACAGTCCGCAGCAAATTATGAAATGTGGAAATGGAACGGTTCCACCTAAGCCTACCACTGGCCGTATCGGGGCTGATACCCGGCGGCGTTTGTGACATGAAAATATGGAAACTGCGGCCCACTTGGCAGGGAGTACGGTATGTGGCGGCCTGTGAGCCGCCCCAATACGAGCGTAGACCTGCGGTGTGGTTCGGGTCTTAGACCTGGTAGCTACCTTGCCTTCGTCGTATCTTTCGTTATGGTAACACAGGTGCGAATGAACGCAGGTTGATGAAAGTGGGATCAAAACTTGGGGGGGGGGGTCTTGGCCTTACAGTGATGCAGGGTTGGCGTCCTAAGGAGGAAGCTTGAATGAGGGAAGGGGAGATCCGATCGTGATCGCCAATGACGGAGTGGACTTGGCAATTTGGCCAATTGGAAGGCGAGACGTGAATTCCGCTCGAGGGCGAACGGGACGTGGACCGAAGGAGGATTTCCAAAGATCGGTGAGCGACGCAAAACGAGGTTCAGCGTTTCGGAACTTCACGATTTACCCCCCTGTGCACTGGGTCCGGGAGGGTAAATCCGAGCGTTTGAAGGGGTAGGGTTTCTTTACCGTCCAGGACGACATCAACGGAGATCAAATTCAGACGAGGCGTGATAACGCGTTCGTGCGGCGCTTTTTTCTTTTCGTTCGTCCGATCGGATTTTGTCGAAAGCTTCTGCCCACCATCGCAGAGGGAAAGAAACATCCAAATACGTGAGGGTTTGCCGAGAAGGGTGTGACGAGGAGTTCGCGGTGAACTTAACCATCTCGATCCACGATGATCCACCCCCAAGATCGACTGTCGAGATCTCACTTCCTGGGATGTCTCTTCCCGCCCCCCGCTCCATCTCTCTTCCTACACTGTGTCGATAAACTCAGTCCGACTTCGAATTTATGGGTACGTTGAATATCCTAACGGGAGCGGCAGGGTACTCACCTAACACTGTCTTGACAATGGAGAGTACCACAGGTTCGCGACCCTGAGAGGCGGAACGGGTTCATGCACATTGTTATGGGTGTACCTCCCCTCTGTCTTGCAGCCCGCGGTGCCCCCTCATGATCTAAATGGAGAGACGATCAGATTACTTCACTAAG
>Ga0307515_10012522_pt1 | contig 15954 bp, 20 predicted proteins | sample 17_EM_MG_FD_194513 | JGI IMG/M metagenome (GOLD analysis project Ga0307515, IMG submission 194513) | Populus trichocarpa ectomycorrhiza microbial communities from riparian zone in the Pacific Northwest, United States - 17_EM | ecosystem: Host-associated > Plants > Roots > Unclassified | place... | reverse complement strand
AGACGAAACTAGCTACAGATACAAAAAAAAAATTCCGGACCCCAGAATTTGAAGGCTTGAGGCTGGGTTTTTTGACAGGTTGACAGGTGTGGCTGTGGTGGGGCCTCTCGGATGGAGTCAACCTTATTCTTCTGGGCACAGGAGGCTGTGATACAAAGCAAATACTTGAGTATGTAGTCAGATTACATGACCTACACACTGTTCTGGATTGAAGGCATATACCTTGACTGAGAAAAGATCACTCATTTGCATAAAATCGAATGAGCCTTATGGGGAATACAAATAAAGTGCATAAACGGTCATTCTTGTGTCTTTGAGTTCCTTCAGGGCCTATTGTCCGCTGCAGCTGGCTGGTAAAATATCAACACCTATTTATGAAGTGAGTCCATTTTCACGTTCCACCGCACCGTAGAAGCCAATACCGATATATCATAACAATATACATACACAAAACGAGCGCATTACCCTGAGATTTACTCCGGGTCACAGAATCTCAGGAAGGCTAACCTGGAGAATGAGCGGCATTCTGAGGCAATCAGGGCAGCATAAAGACTCTGGAGGCAATACGGATTAACCAGATAGCAGAGGGGTGGCGCACACATGACTTCCTCAGCTTCTTCTGGGCTCCAGTGATTATCACCCCGAGAAAGCTGAGGGTATAAGGGTTCACATCGCGTGCGCCATCCCTCGCTTGGTTTAATTCACTTTTGCGATCAGGGTCTCGGTGATCCTCAAGTGTCTGATCTGTCAGTGACCTCTATCTTATTATAGACCATTTCAAAGCAGCATAGCAACGGGTTCATGACGACTGCACTTCTTCATGATTCGTAGGTGTCAACTGTGGAGTGCCCGCAAGCCGCTCCTCCTTCTTCTTCAGTTGCTTGTTCAACAAGCGATCATTCGGGGGGTCTCCCCACCGCCCAACGCCATACAACCGTCGCATGGGCGAGACGAGCATGAACGCTACAACGCACAGCTCGATCGCGCTCTGTAGTACGTAGAACGCTGCCTTTGCTCCTTTCGATGTGAGCGTCCCCGGACCAGTGGCTGTGAGTGAGGTCTCTTTGTATTGGAGTGTTATGATACGGTAGATAAAGATGATGTCCTGCCGAAGGGAGGTTCAGGTCGTAGAAAGAAGGAGAAGAACTACTATTTGGACGTACCAGTAGGAGGAACATACTGAGTATGTAGCCACAGGAGCGGCGGCAGATTCGGGGGACTTTGAAGAGGCCATATACGACTAAGGCGGTGGCGATTTGGTGGAGTACCATGGCAACGATGACGGTGCCGAGTCTATATATGAAGGGGTTATATCAGCTAGATGCTATATATTCAGAAATCGTTCGACCCGACCTGGTATTCCACAGTGTGTCCGTCTCAGATTGATCCTCCATGGCTTTATCATAACGGCCTAAGAGGATATTTAGTGCATTTAGTGTCTGAGGAGGTAACTAAACTCACCATTCGCGACCCCACCGACCACAAGGATGGGTATGAAGGAGAGGGTAAACACGTCCATGAATCGCCGGAACCAGAATCGCCGCCTTATGAGATTGGGATGACCAGCCTCAGTATCTGGAAGAGTCGTCTCGACTATGAGACATCGATACATGTTGAGGCAATCGGGTATGAACCCAATGAAACCATAACCTGTGACCAGCGCGTTGCGGAGGGTTTAAGCATTGAAGCGACGGAGGCTTACCCAATGTGGCCTGCTGGTAGAATAACAGGTCGGTACTTGTTCGCGAGGCCGCACCGTACGCTTGGTGCAATCGGAGCGCATAAAGGACTACTCTGGTTTTGTTCAGCTTTACTGATGGTTTGGGAGAGACGAGAGACAGGCCTCACCGTTCCACACAGTGTATCGTGCTGCCGATTATTACGGTGTTCCATTGGTGACGCTTGAAATAATTCCAAGCGATTGCGGGCACGAGGAGAGCGTGAAGGGCGAGGAAAACGGCGGAAGGTACTGGAACGCACATGAGGGACGGAAACCTCGATGAAACTAGACTTTCCTACCGATGTCGTCGTCTGTGATATTGCCACCAACTGGGGTCGGAAAGTTGACCATGGCACTTGAAGTGAGGATGTATGGTGGGGTGTGCGCGCAGATGGAGTTGGGGACAAGGTCCACTTAGAGGCCTTTATAAGGCGTGACTTGCTCCAGATTAGTTCCCAGGAGGACCGTTCGGATCCCCTGGCTGTTGACTGCGCCCCTGCCGGATATTTCACGCAATTGGCACAATTGATAAGTGGATTGGGTTTCTTTTCATGAGAGTGACAACACCTCAGTGACACCAGCACTACTCACACTCAACGAGCGACTGCCCGTAGTGATGTCGAGTACCGCTCGCCCCCAGTGTGTTAGTGGTATGAACAACCGGTACCCGGCGAATGCTCACTTATCGGGCACTACATTGGTAGCAACTTAGTCCCAGGCGCTGTTATGCCCCCAGCGGGACAGGTGAGGGTTCGTTCCTCTGCGGGGTTGCGCAATTCGCGGGTGGCGATGTGCCTTCTTTCTCTTCCTACAGCGGGAGCCTCTTCTGTTGATCCATGTCAGTACCTTATTGGGCAGGAATACTTCATTCTTGTCCGGACTTTTTGCGATCGGACTTCAATCCTGCACCGACATTACCAAATCCACTGTTTCGGCACTCAAGTTTCCAAACATATTGCCCATTATGCATGGTGATGACCGAATCGCACTCTTGCGGGTTCTGCTTGAACATCCTATCATCTTGCTTCATGGCAAGAGAGGAACCTTTCGAAGTGGCTATGCTCTTGCATGTCCCGCCCCGGGAAAGGAACCTGCAGGAGGGAGACACTCATGGAGCAATCCTGGGTTGTGAGAAGGGGCCTACTCGACCAAGGGAGACTAGCCCACTGCCTCAAGAAGATGCCAACAACGCCATCTCTGTCCTTTCTCTGGTGTAGAACAGACCGAATACGGAAGCAGGTCCTTCGGCGAACAAACACGAAGAAGGATATCGGATTTCACTTGCACGGTGTCCCTTCCGTCATTGTTATTGAACACGGTGCCCCTTCTTCATCTCGCGGCATTAGTGAAGGACATTGCCGATGTGTATGAGGACACTCGCTTAAAGGTATCAGCAAACGTGGTTCTGCTCATGGGCTCAGCACCATGCAACCGAGGAGCATTGAACGATGCCCCGCCTCTCCCTGAAGTATCGGGTAAACATGCCAATGAAGTCTCCCAAGAAGCACTTACAAACCATTTCCGAGGGAAATTCTTCCGGTTGCTCGCGATGACTGCTAGAACACTCGGTTCGTCGGTACCCGCATTTTAATTAATTTCTTCGGCACACGCCTCTCGGGCCCGCGCCTGGCTCTAACCTCAACCAAGGGACGTAACCATTATTGCTCCTGCGACTGGGTCCACGTTGTTGCGTTGTTGCGTTGTGCCTTTCTCGCAACCACGATAAACCGAGGGCTCCTACGACTCTCACCCATAAGATTTATTTGAGAGTACGGTTGCGCGTGTATGATTTAGTCTGTTGCGACGAATTCATGTACTACAGCAGCAGCCGTTGGATACTCGAGTTGAACTTCACCCCTGGGCCGGGAACAATACCTAGCTCTAATGGGAAGTAAACTCACCCACAATGCGGAAGCCCTAAGAGAGAGTTATATGCGCTTGTTGTTAGTGGGTGAAATTGAAATGATAGCCCCTCCTACCTCTTTCTCCTCCTCCGACCCGCTTTGCTATCCTCTGGACCGCCGCGGCCGAAAGCGAAAATTTCGGATACCACCCAGCTCCTAACAGTATTCTCAGGTTGCCACCGCTGAGTCTAGATCGTTACTGAAGCCGATTGTGGCCTCTCCCTCACTTGCCTTAACATAGTAGGAGTTCAACTAGAACCCTCGCTAGCCAGCCATCATCACCGCAATCGATTCACCCGTCTGGGCCCTCTCCTACTTCCTCACTCGAGGTCGAAAATCTCTTCGACGACCAATCATCTTCCCTCACACCTCCCAATTGTTCGCTCTACATGAGTCAACCCACTCGCGACGCTCCGCCCCATCAAAGAGGAGCAACCAGTCCCGAATCCAGGTCCTGTACAAACCCCCTCCTCAAGATGCGGTAGCTCAGCTAGTCGATCCGATGACCACTCAACTCCTCGCTCGGGTGCCCCAAGTGCAAGATCAGGCTCTCGAACGACCTGCTGGTCATCCTCGCGCACGAGTCAAGGCGTGAGACCCCGATACACACAACTGACACGCGTTTGTCATTCCATTCTATAGAACGTACTGTCGAAGTCCCATCGAAGAGATCGGGAGGTGTCCCTTGGAGGATTGGGAGCACGACCTTGGCACAAATGAAACGGCGTAACCGGATTAGCGCTCGTGCCCTTTGGGACAAAGCAAGCTGCCTTGTACGTTGGCATTTAGGGGAAGGACAAAGCAAACTGCAGCCAATTTCCTTCCCTCCACCCGCTGGCCTGAAACACCCAGTTTCACGCTTCGACGAAGGAACGGACAGCAGTATATCCATGATGCAGAATTATGCGCTAGATGTGGGTGTAACTCGATCTCAACTCGCCCAGTCTCATCTCCATCTTCCGCAGATCGACTGGGACCGCAGCCAAAAGATACCATTCTCATATGACGATCAAGCAACGATACCAGTGAGGATTATCATGTATCCACAGTTGGCTTTGGGGGGGCCAGGGAGTATTCGAGTTGCATATCCGCTGATCCTATCCTTCCTTCCAGTTCTGCTCCCCACCCCAACCCTCAACTGAGATTTCACAGGAAGGTGGCTCAATCCCCACCGAGAGGGCGCCAGGGGTTAGTATTTCTCAGGGTGCGCCATTCAAGAGGCCGCTCCATGTCACCTGTTCGTCAGCGACTAGTCAGGCAGTACCTTCCCGGCCATGCCTTCCATATCATACTCCAATGAAGGAAGGGAGGGGTTACGATAGTTCTGGGAGAAAGCGTCCAGCCCGATATGAACCCGATCCCTTCAAACTCGAACAAGCCATCCGACGGGCTGGAGGTACTGCCTTCGCAATCGACTGGACCATAACGACCTTCAAGCGTGGTGTAACCACAGAGGCGCTTCTCCATCCCCTTAGCCGCACAGAGATTGTGCACATGGATTTCATGGAGGGATTTGTGCCTCGCTATGCGTACGAGGGGTTCCTCTCGAAATTAGGCAAGCGCTACGCGTGTGGCCTCTGCAAGGCGGGTAACAGAACGCGGTGGAAGAATAGGAAGCTTGCCCAGAAACTTGCCCCACGGCACCTCCGCAGCGTCCATTTTGGTTTAGTGGATGTGTGCGATGCCTGGTGAGTCAAACTATGGCGCTTTTCTTGCCAAGAGTGTCTGACAATATTGTATGCAGCGGGAAAGAGGTGTTTAGCGACGCCGAAATGACGGTCCATCACTGTGTGCGTCGCGCGAAGCGAAGGACGGCTCTCAAACAGAGTCTAGTGGAGCACGATGATTATATGCACGACGGATGACTATATGAGACTATGCCCGTATACCGGTAGGAGACCAACACGAATAATGTGGTTGAGTTCCTCCGGACTGTGGGACTCCTACCTTTGGAGTAGACCCTCTGTTACCAGTGTTGTTGAATATTGAGTTACTGTTATTCTTGCGATCCTGATGGTTCTCACCTTCTTTTCCGAGTTAAAGCCCGGATAAAGGACTGATGTTTGGGCCTTCGCTAGCTCGTTATCAACCACTCAACTCCTCGCTCGAATGCGCCAGGCGCAAGATCAGGCTCTCGAACCACCTGTCGTTCATCCTCGGATCGCGTACGAGTCAAGACGCGCGACCCCGATCCATACGATGGCTCAGATCCGTCTAAACTACGTGCATCCCTGTCGTAGTGTCGATTAGCCTTCAGGAGCCGCCACAGTGACTTCACTAATGACCAGATCAAGATCACATACGCCATTTTATGGCTAAAGGGCACCACGATCAGATGGTACGCGTCAAATCTCGAGCTTCTCGACGACGAATTACCCGACTACACCATCCATTGGACTGCCGAGAAGAGGCCCTCAACGCAACGTAACGTTCGGGGAAATCGATCCAGTAACCTCAACAATGACTAAGCTCGACAAATTACTCATGAAGGATCATCATCACATAGCTCGATATAATGTGGAGTTTAATGAGGGTGCTGCGCTAACAGGATATAATGACCACGCGTTGTATACTGGTTATTACAAGTGTCTTGCTCCGCGTCCCAACGATGATTTCGTCTTGAATGGTAAGCCCACTATCCTCGCAGGTTTACGAACTCGAGCTCAAGCCTGTATTGGGAAAGAAAACTCGAAGAACGCCCTAAGGGGGCTACTCATTCCTCATCCTCCATTGCTTCCTCACCATATACTTCGAAGAACCATAGCTCGCAGTCCAAGACGTACTGCAAGCCCAGGCCCTTCACTCCAGTCTGACGGAAAACGATTGCCCGAAGAAAAGTGGGGTGGAAAGAAGAACAACCTCTGCCTTATATGCGCCTCCAAATACTACTTCTCCGACAAGTGCCCATCTCGTAAGCTCCCAGCAAAAGCGTACGCCTCCGATTTGGAGCCCGCTGCAGACGACAGCCTCGGCACTGCTCCCAAAGCTGAGTCTTTGGGATCCCAGAACTGAGAGATTTATCCACTGACGCGCCGGGGCCACCAAGCGCGTCCTCAATCAATTCGGCCACGTTCAAGCGAGTACAGATCAACGCCACCTCTTTCTGATCCAAGTCCGCTCAATTCACCAATCTACGTACAGAACATTCAAAAACCATTCGCACGCTCATCGATTCCCGATCCTCGCGCTGCTTCATCGAATCGCGCCGCGCTTCGCCGTCTCAAAAACTTTCAAGCTTGGAAATCTCGAGAACCCGCTCCGTCTAGCTCTATTTGACGGTTTTACTTCCTCTCATCGACGAAGAAGGGTTCATATCGCGTAGGCCATTCCTCACTTGAGTGAAAAAGGAAGGCCTTTCATTTTTGCGATCAGGGTCTCCTGTGATCTCCAGGTTTCTATCATTAAACTCTATCCTATTATAGGCCATTTCAAAACGGCATAGCATCGGCCTCAAGACGACCTTACTACATGATTCACAGGTGTCAGCTGTGTAGTATTCGCAAGCCGCTCCTCTTCCTTCATCAGCTGCTTGTTCAACAAGTAATCATTCGCGGGGTCCCCCAACCGCCCGACGCCATACAGCCGTCGCATGGGCGAGACGAGCAGGAATGCCACAACGCATAGCTCGGTCACGCTCTGTAGCACGTAGAACGCCGCCTTCGCTCCTTTCGATGTGAGCGTCCCCGGACCAGTAGCTGTGAGTGAGGTCTCTTTGTATTGGAGTATTATAATCTGGTAGATAAAGACAATGTCCTGCCGGAGAGAGGGTTCAGATCGTAGAAAGAAGGAGATGAACTACTATTTGGACGTACCAGTAGGAGGAGCATACTGAGTATGTAGCTACAGGAACGGCGGCGGATTCGGGGGACTTTGAGGATACCATAGACGACTGAAGCCGTGGCGATTTGGTTGAGTACCATGGCAACGATGACAGTGATGAGTCTATATACGAAATTATCATATCAGCTCGATGTTCTGTATTCAGAAATCATTCGGCTCGACCTGATATTCCACAGTTTGTCCGCCTCGGATTGATCCTCTATGGCCTTACCATAGCGAGCTGAAAGTGTTTTAAGTACTCTTGGTGTCTGAGAAGACAATGAGACTCACAATTCGCGACGAGCCCACCGACCACAAGGATGGCAATGAAGAAAAGGGTAAGCATGTCCATGAATCGCCGGACCCAGAATCTCCGCCGTACGAGATTGGGATGACCAGCCTCGGTATCTGGAAGAGTCGTCTCAACTACGAGACATCGATACATATTGAGGCAATCGGGTATCAACCCAATGAAACCATAGCCTGTTACCAATGCGTTACGGAGTGTTTAAGCATAGAAGCGACGGAGGTTTACCCAATGTAGCCTGCTGGTAAAATAACAGGTCGGTGTTTGTTCGCGAGGTCGCGCCGTAGGATTGGCGCAATCGGAATGCATAAAGGACCACTCTATTTTGGTCAACTTAATTGACGGTCTGGGAGAGATAAGAGACAAGCCTGACCGTTCCACAACATATATCGTGCTGCCGATTATTACAATGTTCCATTGGTGACGCTTGAAATAATTCCAAGCGATTGCGGGGACGAGGAGGGCATGAAGGGCGAGAAAAACGGCGGAAGGTACTGAAACGCACATGAGAGCCAGAAACGTCGATGAGACTGTATTTTCCTACCGATGTCGTCGTCTGTGATGTTGCCGCCAATTGGGGTTGGAAAGTTAACCATTTCACTTGAACGAGCGAGGATGTATGAAGGTGGGATGTGTGCGCAGAAGTTATTGAGGACAACGTTCGTTCAGGGGCCTTTATAAGCCGTGACCCGCTCCGAATTGGACGCCCGGACTGCAGCCAAGGTGCAGCCCCAAGGTGACTCCGCCCCTGCCGGATGTTTCCCGCAATTGATAGGTGGATTAGGTTTCTCCCACGAGGTGGAGTGACAGCGCCACTATTCACACTCAACCGGTGCCGTGGTGACGTCAAGTCCGGCAGCAACCCAGTGCGGAACTCAGTCCCAGGCGCCAAGAGGGGACAGGTGGCGCTGGAAGCTATCGTGTCATTATGATTCTTGACTCATTGTCGGTCCAGGCTCAGTGGTAAGACCTCGATTGGCAGGCTCCTTGCTGGGCCACCTTTTTCTCTTCCTACTCTATGCATTTTGTGCTGACGCGTAATCCAATAGAAGCAGAAGTCTCTGCTACTTCATCCCGTAAGTTTCTTTCAGTGCACCTTTGGTGTTGATTGCGCGTGCCCGACGGGATGAATTTGGTGCTGTTAGGAATGGATCGGTGTACTAAGATATGCAGCGGCGGTGGATACTCGAGCCACATTTCCCTCTCTGGAAACACTTATGCCTCTGGTTAGAGGCAAACCCGTGCTTGAGTGGGAGTGCTTCCGTGAAAAAACCGTTGTTGTTGTTAGAGCGACGCTCTGAACTGAAATAACAGTTGTTTCGGTAGTAAAGCAGGTCACATTGAGTATCTAATAATTAAGAACAATGAAGGGTTTACATTGCATGGGCCACCCCTCGCTTCATTTAAAAAGAAAGGCCTTTCGCTTTTGCGATCAGGGTCTCCGGTGATCTCCAGGTTTCTATCATTAAACTCTATCCTATTATAGGCCATCTCAAAACAGCATCGCAGCGGACTCATGACGACCTCACCACTTCATGATCCACAGGCGTCAGCTGTGTAGTGCTCTCAAGCCGCTCCTCCTCCTTCTTCAGCTGCTTGTTCAACAAGTAATCATTCGCGGGGTCTCCAAACCGCCCGACGCCATACAACCGTCGCATGGGCGAGACGAGCAGGAATGCCACAACCAATAGCTCGATCGCGCTCTGTAGCACGTAGAACGCTGCCTTGTCCCACTTCGATGTGAGGGTCCCCGGACCAGTAGCTGTGAGTGAGGTCTCTTTGTATTGAAGTGTTACAATCCGGTAGATAAAGACAATGTCCTGCCAGAGGGAGGTTCAGATCGTAGAAAGAAGGACATGAACTACTATCTGGGCGTACCAGTAGGAGGAGCATACTGAGTATGTAGCCACAGGAACGGCGGCGGATTCGGGGGACTTTGAGGATACCATACACGACTGAAGCTGCGGCGATTTGGTGGAGTACCATGGCAACGATGACAGTGATGAGTCTATATATGAAGTTACCATATCAGCTCGATGCTCTATATTCAGAAATCATTCGACCTGACCTGGTATTCCACAGTTTGTCCGCCTCGGATTGATCCTCTATGGCTTTATCATAGCGGGCTGAAAGATTACTTAGCACCTTTGGTGTCTGAGGTGGTAATGAGACTTACAGTTTGCGACCCCACCGACTACAAGGACGGGTATGAAGGAGAGGGCAACCACGTCCATGAATCGCCGGATCCAGAACCTCCGCCGTACGAGATTGGGATGACCAGCCTCGGTATCTGGAAGAGTCGTCTCGACTACGAGGCATCGATACATGTTGAGGCAATCAGGTATCAACCCAATGAAACCATAGCCTGTTACCAATAAAGCCGTTACAGTGGGTTGAAGCATTGAAGGGACGCAGGCTTACCCAATGTGGCCTGCTGGTAGAATACCAGGCCGGTGTTTGTTCGCGAGACGGCGCCGTACGCTTGGCGCAGCCGGAGCGCATAAAGGACCACTCTGGTTTGGGTCAGCTTTACTGATAGTTGGGAGAGACGAGAGACAAGCCTGACCGTTCTACAGCGTATATCGTGGTGCCGATTATTACAGTGTTCCATTGGTGACGCTTGAAATAATTCCAAGCGATTGCGGGCACGAGGAGAGCATGAATGGCGAGAAAAATGGCGGAAGGTACTGGAGCGCACATGAGGACCGGAAACGTCGATGAGACTGTATTTTCCTACCGATGTCGTCGTCTGTGATGTTGCCGCCAATTGGGGTCGGAAAGTTGACCATGTCACTTGAATGAGTGAGGATGTATGAAGGTGTGTGTGTGTGCAGATGGACTTGAGGACAAGGTTCGTTCAGAGGCTTTTATACGGCGTGACCTGCTCCGGAATTCCTGGGCTCCACCAGGGTGACTGCGCCCCCTGCCGGATGTTTCGCGCAATTGATAGGTAGATAGGTAGATTGGGTTTCTCTCCACGAGATTGACACCAGCGCTATTCACACTCAACGGGCGACTGGGCGTGGTGATGTCGAATACGGCTGCGTAGGGCTGCGGCCCCAGTGTGGCCGGACACCAAATTGGTAGTACCTGAGTCCCAGCGCTAGGAGCTTTTGCGCTCCTAACAATACAGGTGGGGATTCCCACGGTGATTCTGTGTGATGATTCTTCACCCATTATCGGTCCAGGCTCAGTGGTGAGACCTAGATTGGCAGATTCCTTGCTGGGCCAACTTTTTCTCTTCCTACAGGTTAGAGCATTGTGACATGGACCAACAGCCCGAAGAGTTTACATACGCCTAGTACGTATTCCGCATTGCGGGGGTGCGGAATTAAGGGGTCGAGTTGTGCCATCTTTCTCCAACCTCCTCTGTTGATCCATGTCAGCACCTTATTGGGCAGGAGTACTTCATTCTTGTTTGGAAGTATTGGGATCGCACTTCAATTTTATTTCCACTCGAGTGTTCCGGACTTGTCTTGAACCCCCTGTTCTCGTCGGAAAGGAAAGAGGTTTCTTTCGCGGTCTTTCGACCCAGGGGTCTCATTTTTCGACACACTGAATGGGAAACACGCACAAAATTGTTGTGTTGTATCATTCTGCAACTGTGTACGAGTGCGCACCCAGGATTCCTCACTCTGCCAACATTAGCTTAGCCCGAATATAGTCACTTCCTTCTTTGCCCCTTTGCCGCGTGAGAGAGAATCCGAAATCCTCACAGTTGGCAGAGTTACTTGCTACTTCATCGCTCTTTGAAGCCTTGGAGCGATGAAGTAGCAAGTAACTCTGCCAACTGTGAGGATTTCGGATTCTCTCTCACGCGGCAAAGGGGCAAAGAAGGAAGTGACTATATTCGGGCTAAGCTAATGTCAGCAGAATGAGGAATCCTGGGTTCCGCACTCTGCGATGTAATATACATGAAGTCACAGAATACAATGAGACATGGATACATTATGATACCAGATATTGAGTCATATGAAAGATCGGTCTGGGCCCTCACTGGTGCCTGATCTCTCGAAGATTGCGCCTGAACCCGAATCGGCATGGCGGTTCCGATTGGTAGACGGAAATGGGATAATCACGAGTGGCGCTGGTAGCGGAACGGTAACGGATTGGGGTCGGATCGTTACACTTCCATGAAAAACCATTTGTTGTTAGAGCGACGCTCTGAACTGAAATGACAGTTGTCCCGGTAGTAAAGCGGGTTACATTGGGTATCTAATAAATTAAGAACAAAGAAGGGTTCACATCGCGTGGGCCATTCCTCGCTTGCTAAAAAGGAAAGCCTTTCACTTTTGCGATCAGGGTCTCCGATGATCTCCAGGTTGAGACCACTAACTTCCATCCTATCATGGACCATTCAAAGCAGCATAGCGTCGGACTTATGACGACCGCACCTCTTCATGATCCGCAGGTTTCAACTGTGTAGTGCCCGCAAGCCGCTCCTCCTCCTTCATCAGTTGCTTGTTCAACAATTGATCATTCGGGGGGTCTCCCCACCGCCCGACGCCATACAATCGTCGCATGGGCGAGACAAGCAGGAATGCCACAACGAATAGCTCGATCGCGCTCTGTAGCACGTAGAACGCGGCCTTTGCTCCTTTCGATGTGAGCGTCCCCGGACCAGTGGCTGTGAGTGAGGTCTCTTTGTATTGAATTGTTATTATCCGATAGATAAAGACAATGTCCTGCCAGATGGAGGTTCAGATCGTAGAAAGAAGAAGAGGGACTACTATTCGGACTTACCAGTAGGAGGAGCATACTGAGTATGCAGCCACAGGAACGGCGGCGAATTCGGGGGACTTTGAGGAGACCATACACGACTGAGGCCGTGGCGATTTGGTGAAGTGCCATGGCAACGATGACAGTGATTAATCTATACATGAATTTACCATATCAGCTCGATGCGCTATATTCAGAAATCGTTCGACCCGACCTGATATTCCACAGTTTGTCCGCCTCGGATTGATCCTCTATGACTTTATCATAACGGGCTGGAAGAGCATTCAGTGCCTTGAGTGACTCGGAAGGTAACTAAACTCACCATTCGCGACCCCACCGACCACAAGGATGGGTATGAAGGAGAGGGCAACCACATCCATGAATCGCCGGAACCAGAACCTCCGCCGTACGAGATTGGGATGACCAGCCTCAGTATCCGGAAGAGTTGTCTCAACTACGAGGCATCGATACATATTGAGGCAATCGGGTATCAACCCAATGAAACCATAGCCTGTTACCAACGCGTTGCAGAGGGTTTAAGCATTGAGGTGACAGAGGCTTACCCAATGTGGCCTGCTGATAGAATAACAGGCCACTGCTTGTTCTTGAAGTCGCGCCGTACGCTTGGCGCAATCGGAGCGAATAAAGGACCACTCTGGTTTAGGTCAGCTTTATTGATGGTTTGGGAGAGATAGACAAGCCCTACCGTTCCATAGCGTGTATCGTGCTGCCGATTATTACAGTGTTCCATTGGTGACGTTTGAAATAATTCCAAGCGATTGCGAGCACGAGGAGAGCATGAAGGGCGAGAAAAACGGCGGAAGGTACTGGAACGCACATGAGGGCCAGAAACCTCGATGAGGATGTAGTTTCCTACCGATGTCGTTGTCTGTGATGTTGCCGCCAACTGGGGTCGGAAAGTTGACCATGGCACTTGAAGTGAGGATGTACGAAGGTGGGGTGTGTGCGCAGATGGAATTGAGGACAAGATTTGTTCAGAGGCCTTTATAAGGTGTAACCTGCTCAGCTCCGTTGGTTCCCAGGAGGAGCCGTTCGAATCCCGCCAGGTGACTGCGCTCCTGTTTCGCGCAATTGATAGGTGGCCCCACGAGAGTGGCAGGACCTCTGTGACCCCAGTACTCTTCATACTAAACGGGCGACTGGCCACGATGACATCGAGTACGGCTGCCCCAGTGTGTCAGTGGGATAGAATACTCGCTTATCGGACACCACATTGGTAGTATCTGAGCCCTAGGCGTTGTTGCGCTCCCAGCGGGACAGGTGGGGTTCTCCTAGCTGACGGCTATTGTATGATGATGTTGGCGCACAGGAATAAGTAAGGTAGCAACAACCCACCCTTCTAGAATTAGGGAGACCCGGATTCGATCCCCGGTCTAGCCTTACTTCTCTTCCTACGATTCTGTGACGCCTAGTAAGTATTCCGCATTGCGGGGGTGGCGAATTAGGTTCTCTTCCTACAGCGGCGACCTCTTCTATTGATCCACGTCAGCACATTACTGGGTAGGAGTACTTCGTTCTTGTCCGGAATTATTGGGATCAGACTTCATTATTGGACCGAAATCAACAAAACCGAATGTTCGTGCACTCAAAAGTTTCAAAACGTATTGCCCATTATGCACGATGACGACCTAATCGCACTCTTGCGGGCTCTGCTTGAACATGGTACCGTCTTGCTACATGGAAAGTGATGAACCTTTGAAGCGACCATTCTCATGAATGTCCCGCTCCGGGGAAAGAATCTGTAGGAGAGAGACACTCATGGGGCAATCTTGGGTTGTGAGAAGTGGCCTACTTGACTAAGGGAGATTAGCCCGCTGTGCTAGCGAAGATGTCAACAGCTCCATCTCCGTCCTTTCCCCGGCGGAGGACAGACGTGATACGGAAGCACTTCTTTCAGCCAGCAATCACGAAGAAGGATATCGGGTTTCACCCGTGCTGCACGGTTCTGTACACGGTACCCCCTTCCTAATCTCGCGGTATCGGTGAAGGACATTGTTGACGTGTATTAGAGCACTCGCTTAAAGTATCAATATATGTCATTCTGCTCATGGACATAGCACCATGCAACCGCGAGAACCATTGATCGAACACTGCCTCCTTGAATGCTTCTTCCTGAAGTATCGGGAAAATATGACTGATGAGATTTCCGCGAGAGGAATAATCTGAGCAAAGTATCGTGTTTGTTGAGGCCCGCTACAAACACGTGAAGACACAACATCTAGGATCGAGACCTTATATACCCGAAGCGTTGCATGTGATACTCGACCAAAAGCGCACAGATCACACAATCGCCAACAATGACAATGAAGTCTCCCAAGAAGCACTTACAAACCATATCTAAGGGAAATTCTTCAGGTTGCTCGCGATAACTGCTAGAACAGTCGGTTCGTCGGTACCCGCATGTAATTTCTTTGGCACACGCTTCTCGGACTCGCGCCTGGCTCTAACCTCGACCAATTGACCAAGTAACGTAACCATTATTGCTCCTGCGACTAGGTTCGCGTCGTTGCTTTGTTGCTTTGTACCCTTACGCGCAACCGCGATAAGCTGAGGGCCCCTACGACTCTAACACATAAGATTTCTTTCAGGGCACTACTGCACGTGTTTGGTTTAGTTTATTGCATGTATGATAGTAGCAGCCACTGAATACTCGGGTCAAACTTCACCCTCTGGGAACAATACCTCTAATGGGAAGTAAACGTACCCACAAGTGCGGAAGCTCTAGGAAAGAGTTATATTCATTTGTTGCTGGTGGGTGAAATTGAAATGATAGACGGTCTTTGGTAGAGCGGGCTGCATTGACATCCAATAAATTAAGATAAATAAATAAATTGTTCATAGGTTAAAATCAAAGAAGGGTACACATCGCCTGATCTACCACTCGCTGGAACCAAGAAGTGAGGCCCTTCACCTTTGCAATCAGGGTCGTTGATCTCCTCTATCCCATTCCAGAGTCCACCCAAAAGGGTATAGCATCAGAGCTCATGACAACTGCACAAATTTCTGCTTCACAGGCGTCGACTGTGCAGTGCTCACAAGGCACACTTCCTCCCTCTCGGGCTGCTCGTTCGACGGCCGATCACCCGAGCGGTCTCCCCACTTCCCGACACCGTACCACCGTCGCATGGGCGAGACGAGCAGGAATGCCAAGACGCACAGTTCAATTGCGCTCTGTAACAGGTAGAATACCGCCTTTTCTCCCTTTGAGGTGAGCGTCCCCGGACCAATGGCCGTGAGTGAGGTTTGAGTGTATTGGAGTGTCACCAGGCGGTAGATAAAGAATATTTCCTGTGGGTAGAAGGTTCAGAATGTAGGAAGAGGGAATTGAACCAATACTTTCCATACCAGTAGGAAGAGCATACTGAGTATGTAGGCACAGGAGCGTCTGCGGATTCGAGGGAGTTTGAAGAGACAATATGCGATTGATGCAATGGCGAGTTGGTGAAGCACGAAGGCACCGATCA
>Ga0307515_10012521_pt1 | contig 15954 bp, 13 predicted proteins | sample 17_EM_MG_FD_194513 | JGI IMG/M metagenome (GOLD analysis project Ga0307515, IMG submission 194513) | Populus trichocarpa ectomycorrhiza microbial communities from riparian zone in the Pacific Northwest, United States - 17_EM | ecosystem: Host-associated > Plants > Roots > Unclassified | place... | reverse complement strand
CCCAAACCATAAACGTCTATGCAGCGCTCCTCAAAAGCCCGGACCATCATCCTGGACACTCTTCCAAAGAATGCACTGGACACACTGGCGTGTAATGGGTTTGAGAAGGCGAAGACTATATCAAACGTCAGGAGTGTAGGCGCAGTCTGGGAGAGGTTGCCCGATTTGTTGGCGTGGATTCCGTCGTCGAGAGACAGCCTACTGACATGATGTGCCAGGGTCTGTATAGGTGACGTCGATGGATGCGGCGAGGTTGACGATGCGGCCTGGAATCGCCACGTTGTGATGAGAGTTTTGAATAAGGGAGTGGCTGTGGCTGCACGAGCCTGTTGTGAGGAGCAAAAATAAAATAAGTATGAGTAGTACCGAGTGCCTATATATGGGTATATTCCGTACCTCGACACAGTCATACGGGTTGCACAAGACGCGGCTGATATAGCTCTCCTCTAATCCCAGAAACCCGACCTTGAGTTCTGCTTCTAGTTCCACAGGTCCATCTCCTGGGTTTGACTTCCAATTCGGCCGGGAGGCGTTGAGAACTTTTGACGCATGACAAAATGGCAGGAAATGTCGATAGCAATCGACATCGGCTACTAAGTTGTACAGCTCCTTCTGACTATATCTATTAAAAATGACGTGTGAGTACAGCGGCGGTTGGAGGGTTATAGTGCTCGAATGGCGACGCACGGCAGTATCTTTCGTTCGTGGTAGCGTTGTACTTCATCCTCACTCCCTTCAGGCTCATCCTCATAGTTACTAGAGGTATTCTGACGCCGGTCATCTTCCTTATTGTCCGAAGAGCCGAAGGGGGACGCCGGGAACGATGGAAGACTAAAAAATGGGCGCGAGCAGGTGGGACGTTGTAGGTATGCAACTGGTTTCAGAAATCGGGAAGATCTCATCCAAGCCCTTTCCACGATATTTCAAAGAATTACAGATGCGCTCAAGACCAAGGAGAGTACGCTTTGTTTACCACCACCGCTCGAGTCCAGGGAGATTTAAGGCTTTACGGAGTGTTTTCACACAGTTCAAAGGGAAATGAGCTTGCTATACATATCGGTACAAATGGAATCCATCCATTTAGAGATGCCGGTACAAGAATGTACAGACCTGTCCGAAGCCGAAGACAAGCCTACACGCACAATCACAGGGTTACAGGGATCGAGTGGCCATGTCCATGTAGGTGAATGCCCTTGCGGCGGTGCCCTTCAAAATGGGATCCTGGCTCCTATCCATGATCGATCTCCAGTCTTTCATCATAGCCTCCCCACGTTGCTTCCGCTGCCCAGGTCCAGAGACAGATGCGTATGCCTGTACAAACGCGTTCACCTTCTCTCTCGTGACTTCGGACCGCAAGGCGATGGGTTGCGGAAAACTGCACGATGGCTCCGGGAACATTGGCCAAGGATAGTCACCAAGATGGACGTCTTTGCGAGGCTTTGTCTTCAATAGGTTGACCATGCGGTCGTACGTCTCGAACATAGTGAGATTTGGAGACGAAGGAGCAGGTCGGGGAGAGGCCGTAAAGGGCGAAAAGTTGGTATGGGTCGTTTGAGGGCTGGAGGGAGTAGAGACAGGTGGGGCTTGTTGGGGGAGTGCCTTCTTTCCTTTGCCTTTCTTTGGAGGACCAGGAGTTGAAGGACCAGGAGTTGAAGGACTAGGAGTCGGAGGACTGTGAGGTGTAGAACTATGAGGTGGAGAACTATGAGGTGGAGGATCATGAAGTGGAAAACTAGGAGGTAGGGGGTTATGAGGTGGAGGACTATGAGGTGCGGGACTACGGGATGGAAGACTATGAGTTGGGGGACTTTGAGGTGCGGGGCTATGGGTTGGGGGACTCTGAGGTGCGGGACTACGGAATGGAAGACTCTGAGGTGCGGGACTTTGAGGTGCGGGACTTTGAGGTGCGGGACTACAGGGTGGAAGACTATGAGTTGGGGGACTCTGAGGTGCGGGACTACGGAGTGGAAGACTATGAGTTGGGGGGCTCTGGGGTGGAGGAATCTGAGTAGGAGGAATATTGGCGGTGGTCTTGGTGACAGAAGCGGCGGCGGCAGCGATAGCAGCAGCAGCGACCCTGGCCTCAGAAGCAGCGGCGGACAGCTCCTTCATCATCCTCTCGTTTTCAATCCTCACAATCCCAATAGCGTGCGCGTTGTCTTGGGCCTGCCCTCTCAGCTCCGCGATCATCTCGGTGTCCCTCGTGGCTTGTTCCCTCAGCTCCTTGATCACGGCAACTAGTTCCGCCACTTCGTCCTCGTGGACACATCGAATAATAGATGAGACGCTATCATCGGGTTCCTGTAAAGGCGAATCCATTCGATTCAAAACGAGTGGACGGCCGAGTGGTTGGTATATAGAATCATCGGGTTCGGCGATAAACGGTTGGCTGACTGTTTGGGGCTCCGGCTGCTGATCCCATCCCCCTAGTGCACTAGTGGCGTAGAGCTTATCACCAGTGAACCATGGCGCGTTAGACTTCTCCAATGGGAGCGACTTGGACTTCGCATCTTGGTACGGCTTGACTGGAAGGAGATCGGAATTCGGGCGGGATGCCCAAAATAATGACCAAGGGCGCATAAGCAACGACGTCGAGGGTTAGATCGAGGATCGAGGATCGAGGATTAGGATTCGACGATGGAGCGGAGACTCGAACGAGCTGTCGAACAGGTAGAGAAAGTGCGTGGGTGTCTGGTTATATACGGGGGCTTGCACGGGAGTGGCACCTTGCATGTATGAAACCGCGTGTCGGCGAGCCGGAACAGGCAAGGTGAGTCAGACTCCGGGAATACATCCGTGGCATCTTCCACCTTGTATCAGAGCGTGATACACCTTTCTGCCTCATTGACCTTCTATCCGCGATCGATTCGAACCTTTCACCTGACCGAGTTAAGCTAGAAGCTACCTTGCGGTGTATCTACAGAGGTTGAAGGCAATCTTGCCATCACCCGGTGTTTGCGAGAAGCGTTGCCTGCTTGCCTGCGGGGCCCAGTGCATAACATCTCGATTGAGGTAAGCTTCAAATTGTACCCCATGAAAAATTGCCTAGGGTTTCAGCTATTCATCAGTCCTTACGTCCAGTAAGTATTATCTAATACCTATACACGCAAGAGACGAAAGTACAAATAGGCGGGTAGTGTGGTCGACGGTCAAGGCATCAACACAAAGGCAGCGTACACTGGATACGCGGGAAAGCAGCTAAGAGGTAATATAGGGGCCACACAGGTGATACACGCCATTGGCGTTCCATAGAACCATTACGGCGCGACGCGGCAGGAGCTGCGAAACTACTAGAATTGGTACAAAGGCCTACTTGGAGGGAAGTATATGAGGGATGGTGTTGATACAACTGAGAGAGCGCTGAACTATCGTAACACCCGGGACTCGAGTAAATTTTCTACGGCGACCACTATATTCTTGTGCTTTTTCTTCGCATCCTGGGAGCCATCCAATGCTTTTTTGATATTTTTGAGCATCGTCTGCAACTCGTTGACGACTTCCGCGCCTATCGCGCTCGATGATACCCGAATCCGCTCTAGGCTCACCCCATATTCGGCGTCGTTCCATTCCGCGCCTACGCGTACATCCTCCTCCATGGTAAAGTCCGTGGCGAGGGTTTGCTGATAGTGCCACATGGCGAGCTGAGTCGTCGCATAAATGGCAACCATCTCGAGTGCTTGTTGCAAGACCGCCACTTCTGAATCAACGCCAAACGGTGGAACATTGACAGCTATCGACAGTGGGAGAGATGGCGCCGGGAAGTTCTTCTTGGAGACGTATTGTAGGACTTCCACAAGACTGTTGCCAAGCTCGATGAAAGTGCCGACCGTGGCAGCCCCTATGATGACATTCGTGACCTGCAACATATCGGTAAGAGAATGGATTCCCAATAAACGAGGAACGTACTGGAGCTGCCTGAGGATCGCTGGGCCAGTCCTCTGGCTCTTGGATCAACATTTCATCTCCCCCACTTGCAATAACCAGTGTTGAGACGAGGTCTTTGCAGATGACATGCATACGCATCACCAGACTGGCCGTGAACCCACGTTTATCCCATTCCAACAATTCCGTCGCTGCGCCAAACTGACCTGCGCCGCCAATCCCAGCGGTGGTCGTAACTGTCGAATGTAGCTCTTTATCCAACAGTCTACGTTCGTCAGACACGACACCTTCGAACAGGCTCGCGAGGTGGTTGGGATGGGAGAGGGCGTAGCTCCAATGCTGTACCAAGTCCAAGGCTTTGATTGAGAATGTCTTCAGGAGGCCGACAGCATGAGCATCAGCGCTCGACCGGAGGTTGACACGCAGAGCAATTGAATAGAAGAGTGCAAGGGTTTGCTCTATTTCGTCCAGGAACGCGGACGACAAAGGCATTCCCACGTGCCACTCGAGCGCTTGAGAAAGCTGAGCTCCATAGAGTTGGATGAAGCCGGTGATCTCGGAATCGATGAAATGTGTCGCAGACGTGACAGATCCCACGAGGCCAGCCACAATCGTGAGGATGGTACACCAGGCAGTGTGACCCGGGTTGCGTTCCCCAGCGAGTTCTGGATGGACAAGCCTCATGCTTCCAGAAGACACGATGCTAGTGACACTGTTGTTACTGTAACACACCAATGCCCCCTCGTGCGCCAGCATCTCCGCGGCTGAGGGCGAGCATGCGAGGCTGAGATGGAGACCAAGGACATGTTTGGCGTACAGTGGCCGACGAAGACTCCGCAATAATTCTGGGTCCATCCATGTGCCTCCGATGTCCACCTGCGACAATAGGTCAAGACTGGCTCGAACCAGCCCGGCTTCTTGACAACGAGCGAGCCAACCACACGAGGAAGTGTGCAGTTCGGATCGTGAGCATTGCTCGAACACGGCTACCAGTAACTCCATATCTTTGTCAAGCTCGAGGTCGATGACACCCCTTGCGCGATCAAAAATGTCTCTCAAGCCCTCCACCACCACACTGAGCACAGCAAGCATGGTTGATGAGACGACAGAACATTGCTCTGCCGAGAGATTTCGGCTCTCTTGAACTAGAGACCTGGCCTTTCTGGCGCAGAAACACGCTAGATGCATCATTGTTCGATGGAACGGTGCCTCGTCGCTGGATCGAAGGGACTCAATAGGCCGGAATATCTCGCTCGTGATGATAATGTGGACGTTGCGGAGCAAGTCGATAAATTGCTTCGTGAGGGTTTTCTCCGTAAATGGTAATAGCCATGCAGTTTCCAGTTGCGCGAGCAGTACACCGAGTCGCTCGCCATGCACGGCTTTCATAATTGTCCCTCCCCCACTTCTGTCCTCCTTGGCAATCATTTCAGATACCAGCGGTGCAAGGCCGATCAAACCTTGGCGAAGCCTATCGTCTCCTAAGGTTCTGGATTCCTGTAGAAGGCGCTTCCATGACCGGGTTAACATGATTTGGGCATCGGTCAGTGACCAGTTGCAGTTGAGCGCATGGAGTTGACAACCGAGGTTCAGCGCGACCTCTCCGAGACGCGGATCAGGGAGGTAGAGGACTAAGCGCTGCTCTAATGCCTCACATGGGAAGAGGTAGTTGTCCCCGTAATATCGTTGGGTGGGGGGCCGGAGGGACTGTATGCTCTCGAGGCGGAAGAGTGGAAAGTGGGTTGCGATACCTCTGGCAAGGTGTTCCTGCGCTCGAGGGTCAAAAGGCGAGTGCAACGCTTCAGGTAGTAAGCTCTCTAGTAATCCGGTGTCCCCGAGCAGAGTCTTCACGATTCCTGCGGAGACGCTCTTATCCCTGACTGCAATAGGCTCAAGGGCGAGATCAAGGGCGAGGATCTCTACGAGATACGCTTTAACAGCCGCTTGATAAGAGAAAACAGCCACCGCCACCGTGTAATCGAGGATCTCGTCCGGGTCGAAACTAAACTTTGGCGCATCGGTGTCCATAGCAAAATGATCTTCGACGATCGGCGGTGTGGGTGAATCGCCTAATGGTTGAGTGACAATCCAGCTGACCAGCTCCCAAAATGATTTATCCTTCCGAATGGGATCAAGCACGGCGCTGTGTTCCATAGCGTGATGCCAAACGACGTTCAAGAACCGCACGATGGCAGCAAGGAGCATCGGTTCATTGACCCAGAGCTCCTTCCATGTATCTCTCGTTTCCATTGCGGCCTCAAGTGCGTTCTTCCTTGCCATCAGTTGGAACGACGCATTCTCCTTCTCAGTCGCTTTCTCTTTGCCCTTCTCTTTCTTATCACCCCTGCCTTTTCCTTCGCTCTCCATTTCGGCAGGCAAGCTGCGGAATGAACCGGAGACAAAGAGGTTTGCAAACGCAGCCTGCGACTCGACAGCAGTAGCCACAAATCCCCATACAGCATTCCTCAACTCAGTCGCCTCGTATGAATGCCTTAAAATCCGGACAAGGAATTCTGCAGTGGCCTCTGGGTCTGTGAGGTGAGAGACCAAGCTGGGCGGAGTCGCAGGGTTCTGGACGACTGAAAGCGAAAGCGAAAGTGACGAGAGTACTTCGGCAGCGATGATAGGGATGTCGGCGCCGAGGGAACGGTCGCGAATGTACTCTGCCAGGGTGCTCACTGGGACCTGTTTGAAACGCTTTGATGAGAGTGAATGCGATGCGCTTGCGATTCCTGCACCTGTGCAAAGAGCTTGTTCGAGAAGGGAGAGGGTGGGGGATAAGACTGGAAAGGAACGTTTGACGTTGAGGAGAGCGTAAACGAGCTTGAGGTCCGCTTCAAGTAGGGCGACTAGGCTCATTCGGTGGTGAGCACGGTCGGCACGCTGGAGTGAGTTGGCCATCTCTCGCCCAGCGGCGATGAGGTGAACAAGAGGACCGATGCTGGACATGTTAGCATTTATTAGGAAGACGTCTTGTACTAAGTTGAACAGAGCAGGGAATATCCATTCAGACTTCCCTGGCTGTGAGGACTGTCAGTAATTCCCAACGCGACTATACTGGGAAGCACTCACTGCATGATCCGGTAGTGTAGTACAATTGACCAAAATCTCGTGGTACAGGTTCGCAATAGTTTTCCCAATCTCAAACCGCTCCGCAAGCCTAGCGAATTTCCACCCGGAAAACTCGACCCAAATCTCGACATGCATAAATCGCACTGCACGAAGGAGCACCTCCTCCTTGGCTGGCACTTCGTGCGGCCGATCCGACAAGCACCCACGCACCGCATCGTCGAACAGGGAACGGATGAGGTTAAGGATCGCAATAGTGACGTTGTACGATCCAGTCGTACGTTCAGCCGCAAGAACAACACTCGACGAGCCCTGACTCGAGTATGCTCCCTTCTGGTTGGACCCGAAAAGCTTGCTCGACCGCAACAAAAACCACGTTGGGCCAGGGGTGACATTGACCAACGTTGAAAGTGTCGAGATGGCCGAGATGACCAATTGCGTACAGTGCTCCGACCCGTGTCGTTGGCTGGCGCGCAGCAGTGCATCCTCAAGGATCTGCACCGTCAGCTGAACGAGGTCCACCCCATATCCCGCACTACCCTCCCCAATCTGCGGCAAACCCTGCGCCTCTACAAACATCAAAAACTCTCCAACAATGCTGAGCTCGCGGTGCTTGAGTACCGAATGAAACAAATCCAAGATTTCCGTAACCAGCAACTCCTGTCCCTCGAGGTCATCCTGTTCCATCCCAATACTCTCCAGAGTGAATTGCACAGGCTTGAGGTGTTTCTTCGTCACAGCCGTCGAGGACGTATGCTCTACTCCACGAATGCGGGCTGTGGCGCCAACACCGGAGATACCACGTCGATTGGCGATGTACCCGGCGAGGATCTCAAGGAGGAGGTTCCACCCAGAATGTTCGTGGTCCCACCGTACGATCAACGGGCGCCCACTCCCGCCACTGATGAGCTTCCCATGCGACTTCGCGGGAAGGATGGAACCACCAGGGAGAAGAAACGGCTTGAGGTTCACGTAGACAGTCTCCCCGTATGCGTCGTTTTCCACTTCCCAGAGCGTTCTGAAACCCATTGGCCCGCTTTGTTGGAGGACCATGGTGTATGTACTAAGTTTGCCCATAAATGTTGTAACATTCTTTAAACACTCGCCGCGTGAGATCTCGACGCTCTCATTTGTCAATTGCGACAGTGGGCGACCCAGGTCGGAAAGACCAAGACCTGTCATGGAGCGTAAGAGTTTGACCATGGGTCGAACTAGCACTGGAAATCGTGTTCGTGTGAGGTCAAACAATGCACGGCCAGACGGAGTGGGGAAGTCGTATTGCCAGAATTGGAAGGAAATGACGGTACTTGTATTTGTGTTCCCTACGCCGAAGAGTTCAGCCCAGAGGTCAATGAAGGAGTCTATATCTGGGAGATACTCCACTCGGAAGACTTTGGTGATGCCGAGAACGAAGGCTGATGGTACAAGCAACGTTAGCGGAATAAACATGCGAGGACCGAGAAAGACATACTTTTGATTGCTGCTCGATGGACAATAGGGGTGGGCTGAACGGTTGGCGACTCGAGAGCTAGGTGGTCATGGAAAAGAGGGGAGGTTGCAAGGGTGGCTTGCAATCGTGATACAAGGTCAAATCCAAACGCCCGTTGTGCAAGAAGCAGTGCCATACTCTCACTTCGACGGCTGGAGGCGAGGTCGAAGTCAGGGATGATAGTGGTGAGGAGGGAATTATAGGTGGAGGGGAGGGACGCCCCGGCTGCGAGGGCAGCCTTGCCAAGCTGGTCGAGAACTATGGACCATATCATGATCAGAAAGGTGTATTGTGGATCAGTGACGTTTAACATGATCATGTCGGTGAGTTCCTGCACCTGCTTCGGGTCAAAATATGCCGGTGAGGGGGCGTCAGAGAGAACAATGTTCCCTGGAGTCATTATGTGATCGAGGTCGAAAGCAGTAATTGCGATGAGCGTCCAAAGAATGTCAAAGTGCCGTTGAAGGCGGGCGCCTTCATCGTCGAGAACGAAATTCGCAAGATGTTGCTTCGCCCCAAGGTTGGTATTGCATGCAGTCTTGATTATGGAGAGAACGGGCGGCGGAGTCGCCTGGTGCCATGTCCAAAGCAACCAGAAAACTAACTCGAGCTGACATATCTGCTCGCGCAACACTTGCTTTGCGTACTTGGACGATCGTTTCGAAACTATTTTGGCGAATGAAGGAGGGTTGGGACCAGAATCCACCTCGATTTGGGCGAGTAAGGCCCCGACAAGGCTTGCAGGGTCAGGCGCAATGCTCGAAAGCGCGACGTCGGCGATGCCATAGCGCAGCTCTTCTGGATCTGAGCGTACGCATGCAAGAATTGTGACGATGCGAAGGATTGCAAGCCGCTCTTGGAAGTAAAAGTCTGCAAAGACGTTGAGGAGCTCGTCGGTGGGGAAAAGCGTGTCTTTCTCGTCCTTTTCTATACGCTCTCCATATGAAAAGATGAGTGCACGATATAGCACGAATGTTTCCACTTCGTCGATGCCAAATTCATCACTGAGGGTCAGGGTGTCGCTGATCTGGGCAGAGTCGAGCTCAAAGTCGCCCTCGAGAGGGAGTGACAGCCTCCCAGACCTGACTTTGTCCTGTGACGTTTTCGACGGTGGAGGGTAGGGGTTTGTGCATTTAGCGAAATATTCTGCGCGAAGTTGAAGTTCTTCTGCGACCACATCACGCGACGGTTCATTCGAATTCCCAGCTAATGCGTCGAAAAGTACGGAATAAGGGCTGATCAATACGACGGTTAGCCCATTCCTCGTACTCGACAATGTTTGACGCGTGCTCACTAGTCGATCCGGTGTCGAACTTTGGCTTCCGGTAGTCTTATAACGGCTAATGAGCCCTTGGATGACGACGCCATCGACCCCCCCGAACTCGGAGAAAAGAGCGGTTATGGTCGTGGTGAGAGAATTGGAGCACGCGTTGGAGGTCGGAGTTTGGCCTCTTGTTTGGCCAGTAGAAGCCCCTCAAAAGTAAGTACGGCAGGTTTAGTTCAGCTAGGGGGTGTACAAATCATTGCACGATGTGCAGCCGCTGCGTGTTTTGCAACTTGGAGGGATCGATAACAACTTGGACATCCTCATGCTCCGTTTCCGATTTCAACAGGGCCCAAAAAATCCAGAGAATTCGCTTTCATATTCCTCAGGACGAACCAAAGTTCTACCCTCGACATCTTTCGCCGATTTCAAGATATTGGACGCAGCTTCCCCACACACCAGGAAACCCCATCTCTCCTTCCTGATGGATGTTTACATACACTTCCTTTACTATGCGGGGGAAATCATGATAGCCTATAGACTCTTCCGAGATCTCCACTCTTCGGGGTGGAAACCATTGCTACGCTACAAGGGTCCCGAACCACAGAAACCCATTGCCACGACCCTCAGAAGATCACCTTTACAACGTGGTATAGCAAGGCACTAGATTCGTATAGCCCTCTCGCACAGCGCGACGCAGAAGGAAGACCTCTGTACGGAAACAAGTTTTAATCTATCATTACCACAGCATCTTCCATTCCCTCTACTATCCCCTAATCACGTCTGAACCACTACCTCATCCTTCTTCCAAAACCCATGAAGCCCTTCAACCCCAGTGACATAGCAGACAGCGTGTGACCCTGCAGTCACCCCCCATTTAGGTTATATAGTTGTCAAGTCACCCGAGCGAATGGGACAGTGGTCCCTGAGAGCCTAACTAGCCCCACTTCCTCAAAAGAACCGCGTGCCCGGTTCATGTCACCTGCATCTCTCCCCCTCCCCCACCACGATGGAACTACGTCCACTCCTGTGTAATACTGAAGCTATTCTCTCAGCGTCTCTTCCCATCCTGCAGGGATGCAGCACGCTCATCCTCGATTGCGAGGGCCTCCGATTAGGCGAGCACGGTGGCTCACTCTCTCTCGTCACTCTGAGGACAACCGCACCCTCTCCAATCCGCACCTATATCATCGATATCGTCAGCCTACCCCGCACTGGCCTCGAACCTGTCTTCGATATCCTGCGCTCATCCAACGTTTGCAAGGTATTGTTCGATGGGCGCATGGACTATAGTGCACTCTATCATGACTACGGCGTAGAGCTGAAGAACCTCCTCGATGTCCAACTAGTCGACATTGCTTCTCGTCAGACCAGGGGCGAAGGGCAAGCAGCTCAGTTTCAAAGGTTGCAGAGGTATCTTCGCCATATCAATTTCTACTCAAATATGGAAGCGTATCGACAAGTACATAAGCTGAGTGGCCTCAACGAATGCGTTGAGGAGCACATTTCTACTGCCATGGGGAAACAATCTGGTATGTCCTCCGGTTTCTAGCAGTGGTGTACCTTTCTGACCCTTGTCCCATTACAAGTGGACCACGACCTCTGGCTTCATCGGCCCCTTCCTCAGTCCTATGTGAACTATGCAAGTGCCGACGTCGCTCTCATCCACGCCCTCTACGACAGGTTCACGCAATTGCGCTACATTACCCCTGTCCTCAGTTCTCAGAGTGAGCTCTACATCACCACTTGGAGGCATCACCAACCTGCCTCATACGAAACGCACTTGCGCCATCCATTGCTTCCTCTTGGCGTGCTCAACTCACCCGATGTACAATCTTCCACCATTTCTTGTACGATATGCAGTCGAGAACTTGCTGGAACTGCTTTCCCGACAGCCAGTCGGGATTTCATTTCGGAGCGCAGATGCTGGGTTTGCCGTGCGGTGGCTACAAAAAACAACAGCAACAATGGTAGACGACGGGAGTACAATTCAGAGGAGCATTTCGACTCGGTCCAGGAACAAAACGAGTCTTTCGACTCGATCCGCGAACAAGAATTAGAGGAGTATTCGATCCGGGAACGAGGATTAGAGGGTTATTTCGAACCAACCCAGGAACACGAATTGAGTTATGATAGCCCTAGTCCTCCTCTGACCAGTAGAGACGTTGATTTTTTGCCTTATGACTAAGGCTTGGCGTTAAACGCCTTTCTGTAGGCCTTCTAACGTGTATTTATACAGCAGCGATTGAGCAGGATCAAGAATACTCCAAAGATCCCTCTCGCGCTCGATTTTGTATGCAAATCTTTATGTACTCAATCCGCGACCTGTCGCATATCGAGATTAATGACTAGTCGCTCTCATATCAAAACCCTTCTGGAAAGCAATTGCTGTTTGGTAGGGATCTAGCTCACCAAAATTGGAGGCTGCAACTGGCATTCTTTTTCCGAGTCCACAATATGCGCTGAATATCACGACTAACGTATCACCGTGTACTCAGATGGACCACCTAACTTTTCATTGATAGTTGATGGACAATTGGAGCGCTGTCGTCGCAATGGTCTTTGATAGTGGCTTCGCAGCCCATCGTTTGCAAGAGGTGGTGTCACATACACGCCCGTGACAGCAACCTGTAGGGTCATTATCTCCAAGTGACAAAGTAACAGCCAAGGTCAGACCAAACTCGATGGCTCTGGGATAGACCTTCTTGCAGTTCATGGGTTTTGAAGGTCAGATATTTCGTCCGTTACCCACAGAAGGAGCTATGGAACTTTCCGATGTTGACGACTTCTCTTCTCTGAGGCCAATTTTGCAATTGTCGTGGTCGACGCATGCTCGCTAGTCAGCCTGGGGCAGGGAATATGCTTGTGCTAACCTTAGGGGGGAGAACGAGTACATGGGAGGTCGTACGTCTTCAGGGGATTGGGATATAGCCTTCCTTTGGGTGACGGAGAGCCACAAGGGATCGATAACAAGTTGGATACCCTCATGCTCCGCTTCTGATTCTAACAGCGCCCAAAAATTCAGAGTATTTTCTTTCATATTTCCCGGGACTCGACGAACCAAGGTTCTGCCCTTGACAGACATTATGGGGAAGAGGAATTCAGCAGGCCTATTACTTCTAGCTAACTGACAAGCCTATATACACGGATAACACGGATAATAGAAATATCAACTATCGGAGTGACCACATGCTACACCACGGACTTACTGTAGCCTTTATTCTTTATCACATGCGATGACCTCCCACGGTCTCGGAGTGATCACTTGCAACGATAGTTGATATTTCTGTTATCCGTGTTGTCTGTATATATAGGCTTCTCAGTTAGCTAGAAGTAATAGGAGTCCGATTCCTGCAGAATTCCTCTTCCCCATAATGTCTGTCAGGTTATGAGCCCTGACAGCGGGGCATAGGAATATTCACTTCGCTCACTCACATGTGTGTGTTAGAATTTCCGCTAGGCCGTGAACTCGGACACAAATAATCGTGTCTGTTGGGGCCCGCGGCCGCTACAAACACATAAGGATACAAGACCTATGCTGAGGCTCTTATATAACTATCCATCTGGTAACCAGGCATCGAAATTCGAAACCTGAGACATCCAGAATTGCCAAATTCTGACAACCCTCAGCACCTTTCGCCGATTTCAAGATTTTGGTCTCCGCTTCCCGCTTCCCCACACAGCAGGAAACCCCATCTCTCCTTCCTGATGGATGTCTACATACGCTTCCTTTACTATGCAGGGAAAATCATAATAATCCATAGATATTCACAAGATCTCCACCCTTGGGGCGGAAGCCATTGCCATGCTACAAGGCTCCCGAACCACAGAAACCCGTTGCTACGACTAACATAAGGTTGCCTTTACAACGTAGTATAGCGGGGCACTAGATTCGTATAACCCTCTCATAGAGCCCGATGCAAAGGGAAGACCTCTGTGCGAAAACAATTAACAATTAATCCATGGCTACCACAACATCTTCCATTTCCCCTGCTATCCCCTAATACAGTCCGTACTGTTGAACAAGCACATTCAGACCTAACGCTGCAGAGAGTCGGAAGACAACCGTTGGGTATATATGAACAAAGATGGTGCGCTATATATATACACGAATGGTATGGCAAAAGCCACACAATTAGAGAGACAACAACGTAGCCCAAGGAAACCATACGGTCTGTGTACAAAATACTATAAAAGGAAAAGTGTGGCCGTCAATGACCATGACGTAACGCCGTGTGGCAATAATCGTAATACTCAATACGTACCACTGCCTCTTCCTGTTTCCAAGACCCATGACGGCCTTTATCCCCAGTGACATAAGCGGACGTGACGGCTTGTGACCCTGCAGCCACCCCCCTTTAGGTTATATTGTTGTCAAATCACCCGAGCGAATGGGACAGTGCCCTCCGAGAGCCTGACCAGCTCCCTCAAAAGAACCGCGTGCCCAGCTCATGTCACCTGCATCTCTCTCCCCTCCCCTATCACGATGGAACCACGTCCACTCCTGTGTAATACTGAAGCTATTCTCACAGCGTCTCTTCCGGTCCTGCAGGGATGCAGCACGCTCATCCTCGATTGCGAGGGCCTCCGATTAGGCGAGCGCGGTGGCTCACTCTCTCTCCTCATTCTGAGGACAACCGCACCCTCCCCAATCCGCACCTATATCATCGATATCGTCAGCCTACCCCGCACTGGCCTCGAACCTATCTTCGATATCCTGCGCTCATCGAATGTTTGCAAGGTATTGTTCGATGGGCGCATGGACTATAGTGCTCTCTACCATGACTACGATGTAGAGCTGAAGAACCTCCTCGATGTCCAACTAGTCGACGTAGCTTCTCGTCAGACCAGGGGCGAAGGGCAAGCAGCTCAGTTTCAAAGGTTACAGAGGTATCTTCCCCGTATCAATTTCTACTCAAATGTGGAAGCGTATCGGCAAGTACATAAGCTGAGTGGCCTCAACGAATGTGTTAAGGAGCACATTTCTAGGGCAATAGGGAGACAATCCGGTATAGTCTTCTGGTTTCTAACAATGGTGTACCTTTTCTGACCATTGTTTCATTACTAGTGGACCACAGTCTCTGGCTTCATCGGCCCCTTCCTCAGTCCTATGTGAACTATGCAAGTGCCGACGTCGCTCTCATCCACGCCCTCTACGACAGGTTCACGCAATTGCGCTACATTACCCCTGTCCTCAGTTCTCAGAGTGAGCTCTACATCACCACTTGGAAGCATCACCAACCTGCCTCATACGAAACGCACTTGCGCCATCCGCTTCTCCCTCTTGGCGTGCTCAACTCACAAGATGCTCAACATTCCACCATACCCTGTAATTCGTGCAATCGAGAACTTGCTGGAACCGCTTTTCCCACACTCAGTCAGAATTTCTTTTGGGAGCGCAGATGCTGGGTTTGCCGTGCGGTGGCTGACAAGATCAATACCAGTAATCAACAGGAGTACAATTTAGGGTGTCTATTTTTTCTGTTTTTTATTTTATTTTTATTTGGGTTTTTCGACTCGACCCAGGAGCAAGAGTTAGGGGGGCATTTGGACCCGATCCAGGAACAAGGAAAACTAGAGGAATATTTGGACTCGATCCGGGAACAGGAATCAGAGCGGGAGCAAGAATCAGAAGACGAGTTCTAAGCAGACGATTCGCCTACGAGCTGTAGAGACATTGATTTTTGGCCTCATGAGTAAGGCTTGCTGTTTAACGCCTTTTTTGGACCTCCTAACGTGTATTTATGCAACAGCGATTGAATAGGATCAAGAATACCCCCAACCATCCCTCTCTTTCTCGCTTCTTGATTTTGTATGCAAATATTCATGTACTCGATCCGCGACCTGTCGCATATCGGGACTAATGACTAGTCGCCTTCATATCGAAAACCCTCCTGGAAAGCAATTGCCGTTTCGTAGGGATTTAGCTCACCATCGGAGGCTGCAACTGGCGCTGAATATCATGGCCAGAGCATCACCGTCTACTCACAGGGACCACCTAACTTCTTATTGATAGTTGATGGACAATTGGATCGGTGTCACCGTCATGGTCTTTGGTGGTGGCTTCGACACGCTACCCATCGTTTGCTGGAGTTGCTGTAACAGCTCAAATACCCTCGCACTCCGTTTCTGATTCCAATAGGGCACAAAATCCGAAGGATTCGCTTTCATATTTTTCGGGACAAACCAAAATTCTACCCTCAGCACCTTTCTTAATTTCGCCGATTTCAAGATATCGAACGTCGCCTCC
>Ga0307515_10012520_pt1 | contig 15955 bp, 8 predicted proteins | sample 17_EM_MG_FD_194513 | JGI IMG/M metagenome (GOLD analysis project Ga0307515, IMG submission 194513) | Populus trichocarpa ectomycorrhiza microbial communities from riparian zone in the Pacific Northwest, United States - 17_EM | ecosystem: Host-associated > Plants > Roots > Unclassified | place... | reverse complement strand
ATATAATAAAATATATAAAAAAATTTTATATTTATATTTTTTTTTTTTATATATATATATATATATATATATATATATATATATATATATATATATATATATTTCGAGAAACCCAAAACCTCCACACGTATGCATTTAACTTGATTCTTTATATTATACTACTATTCTACAGTCAAATCTGGATTGGTTATGGACTTTGGTCCCTTCAAACTCTACTTTGCTCTCTTTAATGCTCATGAACAGTGCTCTGTACAAGTCACCATCTAATATATGACAGTAAATACACACAAAGAACAAAATTAAAGGAGGACTCAAACGCATATACATGAAAGTGTCACGGGAAAACTTCTGGCATAGTTTTCGACGTATAATTGATATCATTTGATTAACATAAAACATGAAGAGGCTTGCTCCAATACATCAGGTGTAAAGTGGAATGCTAAACTGCTCGGCGGAAGAAGGCTGCAAGGCACGGATTTTAACATCATATTTTCGACGTTTGAAAACTTCACTGACTGAGGAAGAGTCAGATCCGTCTGCTACAAGTGGATAAGCTGAAGCTTCATCAGCATAAGCAATTCCAATGTGATTACCACACTTGCGGCAAAGAAGTGCAGTTCTCTGGCGGAACAAACCAAGGGAGTTTTTTGAAAAGAAGGGAAAGCATTGGAATTCATCAACCTGAGTAAATCTACTCTCATCGATGAAGAAGAATGAGATTTTCCCTCGCTTTATGGATTTCCCATATTTAGAGCCAATTGTTGACGTGTTTCGATTGGAGGAGCTCAAGTTCAACTCATACCCGCAGATACCGCAGCTGCACCAAAGTTCCTCCGTTTTATTTTCTATATATCCTTAGAAAAACACAACCAATGCAGAAACAACCAAATCCACAATGATCCAATAAAGAATTTTTAGAAAGCACATAACATGTCTATGGATGGATACTGTCTCATATGTTAATGTGACTACAACTAAATTTCTATCCTATCCTCTCTCTCTCAAGTCATTTTTTCCAACAGTTTCAGTAAAAAAGGCAATAGAGGATCAACAACTCATCCGATCGCCTTAATAGGACCATTTCTGTAATGGCCTTATGCACAATGAAAATCTTGCGCATAAGAGGCAGAACTAAAAGCTTTTATAATGAATGAATGCGGGGATGTAGAAAAGAACTTCACATAATTTGATTGGTCATAACACTTGTCCTGCTACCCGTTAAAGAATTATGTTTAAGTTCTGTATCAGTATTAACCACCCAAGACATTGTTCAAAACTTAAAGAAGACGACGACTTTTGGTTCTCAAGCTTAGGAATTGACTTCAAATATCAACCCAGCCTCATATTTTACATCCATTTAGATCAATTCTCACAAGCTTGTTAAGAACCTTGAAAAGAAACCTGGGTTCTATCATGGAGAAGCCAAGCATAGTAAATCAGATGTCCTACACGGCCTCAATTTGAACGTGAATGGAATACGGTGAATTTCCAATATAAAACAGAGAGCATAGGACAGTCAGCTAATTTGAATCAACAACAAAAAAAGAAAAAATGCCCCCATCATAAACACAATATTTCAATTCCAAAAAAAGAACCCCATATAAAAAGGATCCATATATAGAGGAAGAGAAAGAACCTGTAGCTAACATGTCTATGAGAAGCAGAGGAAGAAGAAAAGGAATGATGGTGATTCCCGTTGAGGTAAGCTTCCCTGAAAGCCGTAGATTTTTCCATTTCTCCTCCTTGATCAACGGCTATGATCGTGATTGAGACTCAAACGATCGGTGACAGAATATTTACTGAGTTAATGGTGATCAAAGCAGTACTCTTTACATGTAATTGGTTTGTAAGAAACGTCTCCAGCCTGAATCGGGTGACTTAAACTAACCAAGTTCAAGACAAGAAGTAACTTCAAAAGAGAGAAGTGAGAGTGTTTTTGCAAAGAAGAAGAGGCTGCTGGGAGAGGAATCAAAACAATGAAAAGGTGATGGGATTGGCGCCTCGGCTGTCCTTTTCTTTCCTGAAGACGACGACTAGGTTTTAAATCGGAAAACTAAAGGGTTTATTAAGTAATTTACATAATTAATGAGAGTAATTAAGTGTCAAATACTATTATTAAACAACTTTAAATTGCATTATTATTGCACGTGGTGGTGTTGCTTTATATTACACGTGTTCATATTTGAGTTGTTAACGGGAGGTAATTATTATTATAATAGAGTTTGGTTGTTTGTTTGTCCATCTTACGACTCTTATAGCCAAATTGATTGTACCATCCATAGTTTTTAAACCCGGTGATCAACCTGGTTTAATAATCAGGTCACAGGTTAGATGGGTTGATTTGGATTGACCTGGGTCAACCCAAAAAAAAACATTTTCACCAACTCCTCACAAATGCTCCCGATTAAAAACCCAACAAAAACACCAATAAAAAAAATTCAATTCCAATTCCAAAAACCCAGCAAACGCAAACCCATTTCCACAAATTTTCCATGAATCCCACCACCAAAAACACAAAAAAATTGATTGAGAAAAGGAAAAGGAGGCTGTATTGCTAATATTAGCCCTCCAATTTCACTTGTTTTTCCCATATTTTTTTTACTGTGTAGAGAAAGAGAAAGATGAGGGTTTAGGAATGGGATTTGCAAAGAGAGGGAGAGGGACTTAGTGAAAGGTATAGGTTAGCTTTGGAGCCTAGGACGGCTTCCCTGCAATTGATAAAGCAAGTGGATCAGCTTGCAACTTTGAATGAGCCTCTAAGCCTGCCTTTGACAAGTAAGTCTTCTCCTCTAAGTCTCTTCGCTTTCCATGGTTGCCCATTGAAAACCATCCCCAAGATCCATAAGCTATAGATGAAGCCAGAAGGAAGAGATGATCCGACTTCGTTCTTTATCTTCTCTTCTCTTTTGTAGTGGAGAGAGGTCGGGAGTATGGCTCCCGCTTTGAAGTGAAGGGATAAGAATTGAATTCTTTCTTTCCATAGCTCGTTCTATGGATTGCTATGAAAGGCATCTGACGTCTGTTAATCGATTATTGAGGCATTCTTTCTTCTAATAGTTCTGCCGAGTCTCTGCCGGGTTTACCTGGGTCGGTCGGGTTCTGGGTCGACCCACCGGGTCGACCGGATTTCGCCGGACCAACTCCCATGTGGATTTTTACTTAGACCCGGATCAGTCCCAGGCCCGGGTCGGCCGGGTCCCGGGTCGACCCGCCGGGCCGGTCCGGGTTTTAAAACTGTGGTACCATCCACCTTCCTTCTTTCCTTCTTCTTCTTTTTTTTTTTTTACAGTAATTTACTAGTAGTACCCAACGATGTGGCATGGCACTTTATTAAATTTAATTTTATGATAATTAAAATATATATTCATACAAATGATAATAATTGAAATTATGAAGAAAAAAAAAGACTGTTTTTAGCAAGAATTCACTTTTTTACATGTTTGTTTTTGTTTTAATTAAGCATTTTTTTTAATATTATTCGGATGATTTTTTAAGTAAAAACTAATAGCACTTTATAAATAAATTTAATGATTTTAATTGAGTTCAATAACTTTATTTTCAACTTTAAAATATCCTCTAATTAGTCTAAAAATATAAAATCAAATCAAATAAAAAAATCTTGGATTTTGATGTATTTGTTTTTTAATATAATAAAATATCAAAACAATTTATATCAAACTCTTATCCCCCAGACAATTTCATTAACATTAAATTTTATTTTTTTTGCTAGAATATGTTTTACCTCAAGTTTTCTTTCTCCTCTCTTTCTTTTAGGACTTTCTCACTCTTCTATTAACTCACATAAACTTAAATGTAAGAAAATCGAGATTTATGACTGAAACACAAACAGAAACTACACAGACCAAATATAAAGAATTCTAAAAAATAACCATCTAGATGGTGGTCCAGTAGTAAGAGTTTGGGATCAAGAGGTTTGCTCCCTCTGTAGTTTCAAGTTCGAGCCATGTGGTTGCTCATATGATGGTCACTGGAGGCTTACATGGTCGTTAACTTCAGGGCTCGTGGGATTAGTCGAGGTGCACGCAAGCTGGCCCGGACACCCACGTTAAACTAAAAAAAAATCCTAAAAACATGATTTTTCACGCTAAAAATGCAGATTCAATGGACCGATGTTTTTATAATGTATACTGTAACGTCTAATTTTTAGTTTCGAGCTAAAAAGCATTGCGTGTACGTCTTGAGTGATGTGAGGAGTCAACTACTAGTAAGATTGCATGAAGAGTAATCCCAAGTAAATCTACGAAATAGGTTCGAAGTACTCTATTTGGTCCTTCTACGTGCGTTGCCTTCCATAAAAACTAAAGGCAAGCCATATAATCAAATCCAGTACTTGTCATTATTTAACTAGCTATTTATTAATTTATTTGATCTATTTCTGATCCATTATTCAATATCCCAGCATTTAGTCAAGCTATATTTAACGTCTATTTTCGAAAACGGTGGAGTGATTTTGGAAAATCATGCAGCTATTTCAGGGGAAATTTGGAATATAATGGTAACTCTTTGAATATTCATAACGTATCTCCAACTGCATCGAAGCAAGACTAGAGCTAAAAGAAAGGAAGAAGGGGATTTTTCAAAGAAGTATCGATGCATTAATCCCACGATTTCATTAGACGGCGGCAGTCAATGTGCAAATCACACCGACAAGTTTTATGCTTATCCACCCGTCGCGTGCGTGGTCGGACATAAAAATCAATGCCCTTTGTCTTAATTAAGTATAGAACCGACCACCGTCAGCCCCCCGTTGGCTAAGTAAATTGAAATGATATGAGTGACTCACGATTTTTCTTTTATTTTCTTCTCGTGCTTCACTCGACAAGAGTTATGGCTCTGTGGGCAAAGGAATAGAGAAAAGTCGAGGATATTTATATCGTGATAGAAGCTAATATCGAATGAAAAGGTAAAAAACAACCTCCGAAATTCATATCTAAAGATTCAAAAACAACAAACGTCCATAAACATTTGGCGATGACGGTACCGACTATAGATGTTCTAGGATAAGGTTTAATGAAACTTGACGAGGTCAGCTTAAACTCAGTATTATAAATGGATCTAAATCTAAAAAATACGACCTTGTAAATATAAAGGGTATGGTATGAACCTGTAGCCTGAAAAGTTGATAAATTAATGATTAATATGGATATTTGTTTTTATAAAATTGAGGTGAAAATATTTAAAAAAAATAATTTGAAATTTTTAAACAAATAATGTATGGTTTTACGCGTGAATGACTCTAACTACCTGTATAAGCCTGCGTACGATTGTGTAGTTTTAACTTGTAAAGAGATAAAATCTAAAGAATAAATTTATTATAAATATGGATGTAAGTTCTTAATTAATTATTTTGAAAATGTTGATGATGTTAGTAGGTGAAATAACTTATAAATTTGGATTTTGGCTTGAAAATTACTTACTAGCTAGTTTTACGTACGCTATCAATTATAACTTTCAATCCGATCATTGGATCATGCTAAAGATATACAAGTAACCTCTTCACACAACATTATACATTGAGTTGATAGGTGTTCTTAAAGGCCTCGTGATATTGCTAGAGTTCGGGTAAAATAACATATAAACAAAAGGTAAAGGTAAGATTGGAATTGAGCCAAAAAAACTCTTCCTTTTTCCCTTTAAAAACTGGCGTGCAATTGTGAAGGAAAGGAGAGAGAGAGGCCGATAGTCTTCATCTTTTTTTTTCTTAATTTCTTATTCTTTTCTCTTGAGAGATGGTGTGAGGGGTGAAAAAGAAAGATTGGAGAGAGGAGAGACATACGTGGAGGCTGAAAAATTAGGGAGAAAAGAAGAGAGAGATATGGTTGGAGAAATAGAAAGAGAGAGAAGATTGGACGAGGAAGGAGAATTGAAAAAATTGGTTTGCTAAGGAAAGGTTTGAATATCCATCTTGGTTGGTAATGCACCTTTAAATCTCAATGCTCTCATTAATTTAAATAGTTAACATGTTAGTGTTGAATTTTAGATTTTTACTTAATTAGGGTTCTTGAATAATTTTGGGGGAATTACAAATTACTTGTGATATCAAGTAAATGGGATAAAATAACTTAAGAATTATGTTAAATCACTTGTTATTGAAGTAGAAAACTTGGTGAATTAATGGTCAAAAAGGCCGGATAAGTAAGAAAGAATGGAAGGATGAATTTAAATGGGTTTAATATTTATAATTGTGTATAATTATGCATTGTAGCATAATGCATATGATTATTGAAATGGAATTAAATATTGAAATTGAATATGATGAAGGAATGTTGCGATCACATAGTTATAATGTTAAATCTTAATATGATTGGATTGTGATTTATGAGATATGCAATTAATTAGTGATAAATTGAAGAAAACTAAGACAAATTATAAAGAAAAAAACTTTGTATTATGTAAAGTCAATGGCTGGCTATGTTAGGATGAAAATGAGAAGTTGAAATGGAATTTTCAATATGGGTTGAATGGGTGATTATGATTAAATCTTTATTGGTATAGGAGAGGTTGTGGTATCCAGAAGGCATTAGGAAATCACGATTAAAGCTCATACAATAGGTACGTGCCTAACACCTATAGATTGTTAAATTATTGCATTGTTAATATCGCTAGAATTTACTCACTATGCATTCCATTCTGATATGTAAAATAAATAAACGAGTGAATAAAATAGGGAAAGAAAGAACCTAGATGAATAACCTGATTAGCTGCTCCTAAAATGGAGGTTAATGATGTCAATAAGGCCCTTGACATCGACATTAATGAATAATAAATTAAAGTATCTCAAAGGATTTGATTAGTTATTTCAAGATTGAATAGCTAATGATATTAATGGGTTATATTGATATTGGTATTTACATGGAACTTGATTAGTTACTCTTGGAATGGAGGCTAATGATGTCAAGGGGTCCTTGACATTAATATTATCAATTAACGAATTAAAGTATCTAAAAGGAATTGATTAGCTATTTCGAGTCCGGATAGCTAATGATATCAATGGCTCAATATTGATATCAACATTATTTTGAATTTGATTAGTCGATCCCAGGTAAGGAAAACTAAATGCTAATGAGATTTATTAGCATCGGCATAACCCTAAAAAATCATGAGAGCAAAAATGAACTTAATTCGTTATTCCTAGGAAATAGGGAAAACTAATGATATCAAGGGGATACCTTGCATTGGCATATTTTCAAAATTTGGATTAGCTATTTACGGAATGATAACAAATGATACTAGTGATCTGATATTAAGATATTGTTGATTGATCATTCTTAAGGTGTTGGGAAATGTTATTTATTAGTAATTGAAGTTGATGTTATGAATGTTGTTCAATTTCTAGAAGATCAACAATAATATGAGTATGGGAGAAAATGCATTAAGAGGAAATCATTTTTTATGGAATAATGTTTGAAGTGTTGGGTTGAAACAAGAAAAAAGGATGTAATGATATTTTTCAATGTAATAGTAATTATTTATAGTTGTTTCATTACTCGTAATGATTTGTTGCATTTTTTAGGGCCATCTCATTCGCGGAGGAGTAATTTTCGTCTTACTTTACTTCTTCTTTTTATCATAGAGTAGGTATAACATGTATATGCTTTAGTTTTTATTTACTTAAAATGCATAATTACTTGTGAGCTTATTCATGTGGACTTTGGTGATATAACAAGTATCATTGATGCAATTTGATATCCAGGATGATGGGATCAAAAATGAAAAATGTGAATGGAAGTGTAACAGGACATGATCGATAATTTAAGATCTTCTAGTATAGTAAAGACTCTGTTGGTATTTTGGCAGATTATCAATATAATTTTATTTTATTTTGTGTTCTTATAAACATGTTTGCATGTTTGTCTCAGTAATTAGGACTATTACATGTATATTAATTAATGTTATTTGGAGGTGTATACAAACTTTAACTAGATTATTTAGCCATTATTTATGATTATAATTTTAATCATCGTTTATGTTAATTTTAATTTTAATTGTCTTGTGTGTGTGTGTGTACATGGCTCCTTAGCAACTACATGATTACCTCATTAACACTCAACCATAATCAATCTTCTAACATTCATATATAGTTGTGTGATTTATATGTTTATATTGAGTTGTATGTGTGATTTATTTATTGAGAAAATTTAAGAATGATATATTTAAAGGGAAACCTGCTGAAATTTAGATAAAAATACTAATCATCATAAAAGAGTATAAATATATCGTCAAAGATTGAAATTGAGATAGGGAATATATATATATATATATATATATATATATATATATATATATAAAGGAAATGAACATAGTTGTTGCAATAAACCTTATGATGGCTATTTGGGAAATTCAAATCTGAGCATGCTTAATGGTAGGGGTCATGTTAATGTCTTTGAATGTGAAACATCTATAGTTAAGGCTTTGACTGATCGGTATTTTGGCAGATTATCAATATAATTTTATTTTATTTTGTGTTTTTATAAACATGTTTGCATGTTTGTCTCAGTAATTAGGACTATTACATGTATATTAATTAATGTTATTTGGAGGTGTATACAAACTTTAACTAGATTATTTAGCCATTATTTATTATTATAATTTTAATCATCGTTTATGTTAATTTTAATTTTAATTGTCTTGTGTGTGTGTGTGTACATGTCTCCTTAGCAACTACATGATTACCTCATTAACACTCAACCATAATCAATCTTCTAACATCCATATATAGTTGTGTGATTTATATGTTTATATTGAGTTGTATGTGTGATTTATTTATTGAGAAAATTTAAGAATGATATATTTAAAGGGAAACCTTGCTTAGATAAAAATACTAATCATCATAAAAGAGTATAAATATATCACCAAAGATTGAAATTGAGATAGCAAATATATATATATATATATATATATAAAGGAAATGAACATAGTTGTTGCAATAAACCTTATGATGGCTATTTGGGAAATTCAAATCTGAGCATGCTTAATGGTAGGAGTCATGTTAATGTCTTTGAATGTGAAACATCTATAGTTTTGGTTCTATAAATGCAATAGGGCTTTGACTGCTGAAATTTGTGTTGGAATCCTGATTAGATGGGCGATCCTCCTCTACATCCTTTAAAAAAGAGTCTCATAATTGACACAAGTTTCTCCATATTATTTACAGAACAATGTACTTTAGTTATGTGCAGTAATTTAGTCTTGGTTCTTAGGCAATTTCCATCAGTTAGTTGCATCTCAGATTTTTTGCCCATATTCAGAAAACGTTATGAAAGTCATGGTCTCAACTCAGAAAAATCTTGTGAAGTTAAGGATTTTTTATTGGGAAGTAATCTCAGTGGAATCCATAACTCAATTCATAGATTTGGCGTGCTAATCTGTCTTACCCAATTCATAGATTTGACGAGTTTACCCACCAAAAAAATATGTTTTTTTTTGTTTTCGGTCTTTTAATTGGTTTTAATTTATTTATTTATTATTTCATCATTTAATATTGGATTGTTTGGGAAATGGACTGGATTATTGATTTTTGTTTGCTTTCTAGGGATAATTATATCAAATAAATGTCTATTTTTATGTTGGTGCTCAATTTTATGACCATCTATTTTTATCATATAATTAAATAAAAAAAATTATAAAAAAAGTTATTAAACCCAATAGAGTCTATAACCCGGGTCATAGGAGGGGTGAGGTCGATCCAATCTCTTATTATCTCAATATTTTTTTAAAAAAATATCATCTTGAAGTTTTTAAAAAAACTAAGTCATGTTTTTATCGATCATCATCAAGATTGCATTTGGACCTATAAAATAGATCGATTTAAGTCGAGCTAGCTCTCACGCGGTTTAATTAAAAACTTAAGTTAGGCAAAGATTTGAGTTGGGAGATTTCAAAATTAACCTATTTAGTCAGGTTTAATAATAATGTTAAAAAAAAATTTGTGCTCTGAATATTTTTTTATATTTAAAAAAAATTGATCCAACCCGTGACAAATTGCGGACCAATATACTAGTGTAGCCTATAGGATGTAAATTAACTATAAACTAAAAAGGAGGGGATTTTACTGTACCCCTCCTCACAAAACACTATTTATTGGAATAGTGCTTTGCTTCGCTTTTTTTTTTTCCTTGATTTTTTTTAATTTCATTCTTTAATATTAGATTTTTTTTTCTATTTAGTTATCATACTCTCATGACACGGATCTCAGGTTTGACAGGTTAACCTAGTTTGGCAAGTTAACCTAGTTGATTCAGATTTTTTTTCTTTTTCTTAATTGTTTTTTTTTCAATTTCATCCTTTAATATTAATTCAATTGAAAATTAAACTTCATGATTTGTTTTGTTTACTTTTAATTAGGTTATCCTAGTCTCATAACCCGAAAATAATGCTTAACAGGTTAACCCGAGTTGACTCAGGTTGTTTTTTGTGTTTTTTATTTAATCTATTTTTTTAATTTTATCATTTAATATTGGGTTGGTTGAGAATTGAGCTTTATAATCTGTTTTGATTTGCTTTTTATGAAAATATCTTGGTCTCACGATCAAGGTCACAAGTTTTGGCATTTACCCTGGTTAAATCAGGTTGTTTTTTTTTAATTTTCTTTCTAAGAGGTTATATTGGTCTCATGACCCGGGTCACAGGTCCTTCAAAATTAGACTTGCTTTTAATTGGGTTGTCCTTGTCTCATGACTTGAGTTGTGGATTTGACGGGTTAATCCAATTGACTCATTCTCTCTCTCTCTCTCTCTCTCTCTCTCTCTCTCTCTCTCTTTTCAATTGACTTTTTTTTTTTGCAATTTCATTAATTAATATTGCATTTGATTGGGAATTGGACTTCATGATTTATTTTGGTTTATTTTTCATTAGATTATCCTAGTCTCATGACCCGGGAATAGTGCTTAACGGCTAACTTGGGTTGATTTGGCTTATTTTTATGTCATTTTTTTAATTAAGATTTTTACAAATTTCATTGTTCAACATTAGGTCCGACATGAGAATTGAGTTTTTTTAATTTGTTTTGACTTTCTTTCTATGGGATTATTTCAGTCTCAAAACCAAAGTTGCAGATTTGACACGTTAACCCGGGTTAAATCATGTCATTTTTTTATTTTTTTGAATGAGGTTATCTCGGTCTGATAACCTGGGTCATGGGTTTGGTGGATTGACTCAAGTTGTTTTTTATGTTCTTTTTTTAATTAATTTCTTTTTTAATCTCATCCTTCAATATTGGGTTTGTTGTGGATTGGAATTCGTAATTTATTTCAATTTGCTTTTCATGGAGTTATCTTGATCTTATGATCCGGGTTGCAAATATGACATGTTAATTTAGGTCTTCTTTTAATTGATTTTTTTTTCAATTTCATTCTTCAATATTGAGTTGATTGGGAATTAGGCTTCATAATTTATTTTGATTTGTTTTCTATAGGGTTATCATAATCTCATAACCTAGGTCATGAATTTGACATGTTAACCCGGGTTGTCCCAAGTTAATCTAATATATTGTTATTTTAATATTAAGAAAAGATATCATTTTGAAATTGTTTCACGGATTGTATGGGTTATTTTTTTATCAGTAAAGTCAATCGGGTTATATCAAGTAAATCCTTACATAATTTTTTTCTGTTAAAAAAATTAATAATATTTAAGTAATTTTTTTACTTTTAAAAAATCTTAACTTGACGTGTGACCCATAATGTAATGCGGGTAAGTTTTGAGTGGAAAAGATACAGATACAATGACAATAGTACCCGGCTCCTGGTTGCAAATAAGGAAATAGAGTAGAACAAGACAAACGAACCTGTCTTAACCATCTCATTATCAAGGTATAAAATTAAAAACAAAATTTATTTAAAAAAAAAAAATCTGAGTCAACTCAGGTTACCTATTAAAATCTCAACTTGAGTTAAAGACCAAAATAACTTCATAGAAAAAAAATACTATCTTTAAAAAAATTAAGCAATAAAAACAAATCCCACCATAATCTAAAAACACTATTAATGTATGATTTAAAAAAAAATTCTTTAATTTTATTTAAATGAATTTTAAAAAATAAATAAAGGAAAGCCCTTTAAAATGGAGCCCAAAAGTGTCGGCCTAATGGATCAATTTTGCTTGACTATACGAACAACGCGTCATCCACTCAACTATTTTTTTATTTTTCAAACAACGCAGACAACTCGTTGTTTGCATCTTCAGTTTTCAACGACCGAGGGTCGTTGAAAAATTAGGGTATGAGTTTCATAACCTTAAAAATATTTTTTTTCTAACCCTTCTTTAACCCAAAGATACCTACAAAACAACCCAGAGATCTACATAAACCTCTTTATGCCTTCAAACAATCTAAAAGTTGATCCAAAAACAAAAAAATCAACCGGAAACTCAAAAACTTCTGGATGTCAGATCTACCTTCTCAAACAATTTTAAGCTTAAAGCACATCCAATTTAGACTCCTCTTATCGAATGGAACTCGTAGACACCAAGATCAATCTTTTTAGTAGTCAGAATCAGTGTCAACCAATAAGTTTATCTCTCCATTGTCAGAATCTAATGATTCTCTCTCTCCTCTCTCAAACTAGGAATTGAAAAAAATAAAAATAAAGTTTTGTACTAAAATCAAAATTTTGAAATATTGAGGGACCTAAATATATTCACTTAAAAAGTAGGTGTACCAAAATAAACTCTTCACTTAAATTTTTAAATTGCCACCTTTTTTGTCCATGTTTTTCACTTTGATCCTCTAACTTTCAATCCTACCATTTCTTACCAAATTTACCTAAATTGGCCATCGATTTGGTTGTAAAATGGCTTAATTGAGTTTCAAAAACTTCAATAACCAAATTGAAGAAAACTTCACTAGGAAAATCCATAATGAATTTTGTGTTTGTAAATAGTAAAATGGGCTACAGTGTTTTACTCACGCCTTTTAGTCTTTTGTTAACTAGTTAAGAATACTCTCGGTATTCACTAATGTCATAGTTAGAAATATTGATGCTAGAATAATTTTAAATCACAATATTCACTGACATCAAAATCAAGAATATCATACATTTTCTTCATGTAATACTTACCAATGCTAGAGTTGGAAGTATTTGTAGTTGAATATTCACCGACGCTAGAGTCAGGAATATCATATGCAGACCATCAACAACACAACATAACAAACCCTTAGCAATTTAAGATAAAACTAGCAATGCAGCATGTCTCAGGTAAGACGCTTAAAGAGTGATAATATCTTTCATTTTAAGTAATAAGTCTTGTACCGTAGAATTTTTGTTGACCAGTTAGGGTTTTTAGTGACCATAATACTAGATAGCGAGCGTTTCTTTAAACAAGATATTTCCCCTCTAAGAACAAGATATCATATTTTTTTTACCGCGATGTCGGGTGTAACAATTTAATTTTTTATTCTTTGATTTTTTAAAAAAAAATTGTTAAATCAATTGGATCGTGTCAAAACAACTCACATGTTATTTAATTTGAAATCCAAATCCAAACCAGACAATAAATTAGGTTATGAGTTTTTAAATTTTATATACTGAACTGAGTTTCACGACAACACCAAAAAATTATTCACAAACAATATATTATTTTTTTCCATTCAATTTTTTTTTAATCCAACCTAAAGTGTAGCCGAAAGTAACCTAGTTAGTATCATATTTACGAGGTTTCTTTTGTTTGCATCAAAGGGATAAGCGTTCGTCCATTTGTTCTCGCCAGCCGGCAGCCATAATAGAGTTGCTTGATATTCCCCTTGGACACGGAAACAAGACAAAATAAAAGCACATAATTATTCACAATTATTCCGGGAAGGATTAATTGTTGAATGGGCCCTGGTGAAAAACTCTCTGGGCCCTCCCAAGTGAAAAGTACAGTATATTCGTCTGGGCCTTCTCAACTTCGGAGATCAATCAATTTTGAATAATTTTTTTTATTATATCATTGTATAACACAAGGTATTTTAATAATAAAATTACTTTTACGTGAATTTGGATATAAATAACTAATTAATTAATTATTTATGTGATTTTGTATCTATGTTACTCATTAGTTAAAGATTCTTCGTTATCTAAAATTAAACTCTGACTAATGAAAAAAAAAATTAATTAATTATCTAGTTTTTTATGTTCGTTTTTTTTTTATGTTTTTCAATTTCTTGATGGATAAAAATATATTGTAAATATAAAAATTATTTTTAACACACATCATAATTGTATTGGAAATAATTAATTTATTCGCAATAAAAATTTATGAAAGTACTTAGATTTATTAAATTTTAGGAGTATAAATATTGAAATAAAAAAATCATAAAGTAAAAAAAAAAAGATTATTAAGAAAATGGAAAATTTTAAAATAATATTAACTTGGACCCACAAAACAGAGAGTTAACTGCTAAATCATAAAAATAATAAAGATAATTAATCGAGTCAAATTATAAGTACAATTACTTATATATATAAAGAAATGCACAATACTTCAAATGTCATTATCCTTTTGTGAATAGAAATACTAAAAGTTGAATGAAAACTAATTTTCCTCAAGCGGGATGGATGGGAATTAGGAAGGCAAGGGAAGTGTTACGTATAAAATTATGATTAATCATGTTGAGCACGAACATAGAAGAATAAATCATAAACACATGCTCGTGTGTGTGTTTGTATAAACAAAAAAAAACTGCGAACACACACACACATACAGAAATCTTTTGAATTATTAAGAAAATGAAAAAAAAATAAGAGATAGAGGACCAAAATGAAAAGCATAGAGAAGATGGGTGGTGTTTTCAAGCTATTTGATGAAATCTTTAATTTAATACGCATACCTTTTGAATTATAAAAATTGGGCACCTTTAATTTCTGAAATTTCAGAAAAAAATCAATTTTCACCCAAAACTTTATTTTTATTATTTTTTCAATTCTTGGTTTAAGAGAGACAAAATAATGTCGCTAGATTCCAGCATTAGAGAGAAAAAAATATTGTTAACACTGATTTTGGCCACCAAAACGATTGATCTTGATGTCAACGAGTTCTATTTGGAGAGCAAAGTTCCACTAAGGTGTTTTTTGACCTTCAAATTACAAAAAAAAAAAAACAAATATGAGTTCAAGAAGATTTTTTGTTTGGGTTAATTTTAGGTTTTTTTTACTTTTTTAGGTCATAAATGAGTTTATCAAAGTTTCTAGGATATGTTTTAGGTGTTTTGAGTTAAAAACAATGATAGTCGAAATCTAGAGAGAAACAGGTGATGCGTTGCTTGTTTATTTTTTTATTAAAAAAAATAAGTTCTCCACCCCTTAAAAAATAAAAGTTTAATTCAACTCAGGTTCGTAGGTCTAGGCTTTTTTAAGTCCACGCATGCTTAGGCTTTTTTTTTTTTTGTGCCATTGATTTTTTTTTGTCCTTTTAGTTTTTGTCCTTCAAGTCTTATCCTTCAATTTTGTTTTTTTGTTGAGTTTTTTTGTTAGCTATTTTAAAAAAGATTAAAATGTTTTTAACAATCTTTTATTATTTTATTTATAAAATATTATTTATTTTACTGTATGGCTTGTTTACTTTTTTATTTTTTTTAATTTGATGTATTTTTAATCTCTTAAAATTTTTAAAAAAGCATTTCATTGTTTGTTTTTTTATTGAAAGTCTTTTTTTATTTGAGTTTAAAAAATACTTCATTTTGCTACCAAGATTTTAAAAAATCAGGGCTATTTTTATTTCAGTCTCACACATCACTCCTCTTTTATTTTTTAAGATAATTGGTGTTTGATATAAAAAAAATATTTATGCACCTAGTTGACGTATAATTAAATAAAAAGTGAATTTAGAAAAAAAAATATTAAACTCAATGGGATTCATGACTCGATTCATGGGTTTGGCATATTAACTTCAATTATCTCAATTTTTTTTTGTCTTTTTATATTGAATATTTTTATTTTTATTTTATTTTTCGACCTTT
>Ga0307515_10012519_pt1 | contig 15956 bp, 15 predicted proteins | sample 17_EM_MG_FD_194513 | JGI IMG/M metagenome (GOLD analysis project Ga0307515, IMG submission 194513) | Populus trichocarpa ectomycorrhiza microbial communities from riparian zone in the Pacific Northwest, United States - 17_EM | ecosystem: Host-associated > Plants > Roots > Unclassified | place... | reverse complement strand
GTCGTGGGAGGCCTGCCAGTCGGCGTCGGTGACCTTCCCCAGCGGCGCCGACGAGGCCGATCCCGCGTTGGCCACGAGGATCTCGACCTGTCCGGCCCAGCGCTCGGTCACCTCGAAGATCGTCTCGGCGGCCTGCGGATCGGTGACGTCGATGGGGATCGTGAGCGCGTCGCCCTCGCAGAGGTCGGCGACCTCGCGGAGCTGCTCCTCGCTGCGGGCGACGAGCGCCACCCGGTGCCCGGCGCGGGACAGGCGCAGCGCGATCTCGCGGCCGATGCCGCGACCGGCCCCGGTGACGATGCACGTCCGCGAGTCGCGGTGGGCGTCACCGGGGCGGTGGGGGATTGTCGGGTCGACTGACATGCCGCCACTCTATTGATCCGCGGCCGCGCGTGCGGTGTTCCGGCGCCGGTCGTTTCAGACGATCCAGAGGTTGTCCGTGACGACCATCCAGATCCCGATCCCGGCGAACACCGCCGCCGCGACCGCCGACACGCGCGTCACCCACGCGGGAACCGACGCGCGGCCGGTGTCGCGCAGGTAGCGGCGGACGCACATGTGCATGACCACGCCCAGCGCCAGGAACCAGGGCTCGTAGAAGGCCAGGTCCCACCACGCCGAGCTCGTCTCGTCGATCCACAGCCACTCGTCGGTGAGCAGCCCGGCCAGGTAGCTCACGAACTCGGTGTCGGCGGCGTGCTCGGGCCGCATCTCGCCCGACATGCCGATCGAGCCGCCGGCCGCCTGGTAGAAGCGCACGAAGATCGCGTAGGCGGCCGCCAGGCCGAAGCCCCACCAGGCGGCCTGGTGGCGCGGGGTCGTCGCGACGGGTGGGGTCGCGGTCAAGGTGGTCATCGTCGGGCCTCTCGTCGGTTTGTCTGCACCGACGAGATTCGCCCGGATCGAGCCCCGATCCCTCCCCCGCCCGGGGGAAACGGCTCCCCTGGAGGGGCGCTACCAGCCCTGGTTGGGCGGCCCGGAGGTCGGGTTGCCCGGACCGTACTGGTCACCGCCGTTGTAGGGCGGCGGCTGCCCGGGACCGTACTGGTCGCCGTAGGAACCCGGCCCGTACTGCGGCGGGTACTGCTGCTGCGGGGGCTGCGGCGGCGGCGCCTGGTACGGCTGCTGCGGCTGCGGGTAGGCGATCGGGCTGCCCGGCATGGGCGCGCCCGGCACGGCGTACCCGCCGGGCATGACCTGCGGGGTCCCCTTGATCCACAGCCCGACCGAACGCTGCGCCAGCAGGATCATCGCGACGATCGCGGCGACGACGGCGGAGAAGGTGAAGATCGTCGCGAGCGTCAGCTCGGTGGTCGGCGGCTCGACCGGCTCGGAGTCGGAGGAGTACCCCGGCGAGGAGGTGATGTCGCTGATCGCGGTCACGATCGCCGCGAAGGCCAGGCCGCAGCAGAGGTTCACGGCGCTCAGGACGCCGCCGCCGATCCAGATCATGATCCGGCCGGCGTTCTGCTGCCGCATCGTCAGGATGGCGCCGACGGCGAGCACGATGCTGATGACCGCGTAGAACGCGATCACGATGACCATGTTCGACTCTAGGTAGTCGGCGAACTGCCGGTCGCTGGCCGTCTCGGTGGCCATCTGCACGGTGACCCACTGGTACGACAGCACCAGCGCGAGCGTGGTGCCCAGTGTGAGCACGACCGTGCCGAACACGGTCATGACGCCCGCCATGAGCACGCCGGGCCGTTCCGGTTCAGCCGCCGGAGCCTGTCCTTGGTAGTACATGGCCGCACTCTAACCGCACCGTGCGACGTTCGCACCCGGTGAGCGGGCGGCCACGCCGCCGCTCACCGGGTGCTATGCCCTTTAAACGACGGTCCGTTACGCGACGGTCAGGTGGGTCGCGTCGGCGTCGACGTCGACCGTCACCGTGTCGCCGTCGCGCACGTCACCGGCCAGGAGGCGCTTGGCGAGGCTGTCGCCGATCGTGGTCTGGACCAGCCGCCGCAGCGGCCGGGCCCCGTAAACCGTGTCGAAACCGTTACGCGCCAGCCACTCGCGGGCCGACGGGGTGACGTCGAGCGTCAGCCGCCGGTCGGCGAGGCGCCGGCCGAGGGCGGCGATCTGGACGTCGACGATCGAGGCCAGCTCCTCCATGGTGAGCGCGTCGAAGATGACGATGTCGTCGAGGCGGTTGAGGAACTCCGGTTTGAAACTCGACCGGACCGCCGCCAGCGCCGCCTCGTGGCGGGCGTCAGGCGACAGGGTCGGGTCGGCGATCGAGGCCGAACCGAGGTTCGAGGTCAGGATGAGGATCGTGTTGCGGAAGTCGACCGTGCGGCCCTGCCCGTCGGTGAGGCGGCCGTCGTCGAGGACCTGAAGGAGCACGTCGAACACCGCCGGGTGCGCCTTCTCCACCTCGTCGAGCAGCACCACCGAGTACGGCCGCCGCCGGACGGCCTCGGTGAGCTGGCCGCCCTCCTCGTAGCCGACGTACCCGGGAGGCGCGCCGAGCAGGCGCGCGACCGAGTGCCGCTCGCCGTACTCGCTCATGTCGATGCGCACGATCGCGCGCTCGTCGTCGAAGAGGAACTCCGCAAGGGCCTTGGCCAGCTCGGTCTTGCCGACGCCGGTCGGGCCGAGGAACAGGAACGACCCGGTCGGGCGGTCGGGGTCCGACAGCCCGGCGCGCGCCCGGCGGACGGCGTCGGAGACCGCCGTGACGGCCGGCTTCTGCCCGATGACGCGGCGGCCCAGCTCGTCCTCCATGCGCAGCAGCTTCGCCGTCTCGCCTTCGAGGAGGCGCCCGGCGGGGATGCCCGTCCAGGAGGAGACGACGCCGGCGATGTCGTCGGGGCCGACCTCCTCGTTGAGCATCGCGCCATTGGCCTGCAACGCGGCCAGCTCCGCCTCGGCGTCGATGAGGCTCTGCTCCAGCGACGGGATCCGGCCGTAGCGCAGCTCCGAGGCCCGCTCCAGCTCGCCGTCGCGTTCGGCGCGGTCGGCGACGCTGCGCAGCGACTCCAGCTCCTCCTTGATGTCGGAGATCGCGGTGATGTGCTGCTTCTCGTTGTTCCAGCGCTCCGACAGCGCGGTCAGCTCCTCGCGCCGGTCGGCGAGCTCGCGCCGCAGCGACTCAAGGCGCTGCTTCGAGGCGGCGTCGTCCTCTTTGGACAGTGCCATCTCCTCGATCTCCAGGCGCCGCACGGCCCGTTCGATCTCGTCGACCTCGACCGGCCGCGAGTCGATCTCCATGCGCAGCCGGGAGGCGGCCTCGTCGATCAGGTCGATCGCCTTGTCGGGCAGGAACCGGTCGGTGATGTAGCGGTCCGACATCGTCACGGCCGCCACCAGCGCGGTGTCGGTGATCCGCACGCCGTGGTGGACCTCGTAGCGCTCCTTGAGGCCGCGCAGGATCCCGACGGCGTCGGCGGGCGTCGGCTCGCCGACCATGATCGGCTGGAAGCGCCGCTCCAGGGCGGCGTCGGACTCGATGTGCTTGCGGTACTCGTCGAGCGTCGTCGCGCCGACCATGCGCAGCTCGCCGCGCGCGAGCATCGGCTTGAGCATGTTCGAGGCGTCCATGGCGCCCTCGGTCTTGCCCGCGCCGACCATCGTGTGCAGCTCGTCGAGGAAGGTGATGATCTTCCCGTCGCTGTTCTTGATCTCTTCGAGGACCGACTTGAGCCGCTCCTCGAACTGCCCCCGGTACTGCGCCCCGGCGACCATCGCGCCCAGGTCGAGGGAGACCACGCGCCGGTCGCGCAGCGTCTCGGGCACGTCCCCGGCGACGACGCGCTGGGCGAGGCCCTCCACGATCGCGGTCTTGCCGACGCCCGGCTCGCCGATGAGCACGGGGTTGTTCTTGGTGCGGCGGGACAGGACCTGGATGACCCGGCGGATCTCGGTGTCGCGTCCGATGACCGGGTCGACCTTGCCGTCGCGGGCGGCGGAGGTCAGGTCGACGCCGTACTTCTCCAGGGCCTTGTACTGCTCCTCCGGGTCGGCGCTGGTGACCTTGCGGTCGCCGCCGCGGACCGTCGGGAAGGCGTCGACGAGGGCCTTCGGGGTCGCGCCGGCGCTGTTGAGGGCCGCGCCGACCGACCCGCCGACCTGCGCGAGGCCGACCAGGAGGTGCTCGGTCGAGGTGTACTCGTCGCCCTGCGAGGACGCGAGCTGCTCGGCGGTGTTGAGGACGTTGAGGAGCTCGCGGGCCATGGACGGCTCGCCCATGCTGGAGCCCTTCGCGCTGGGCATGCGCGCGACGGCCTGCTCGGCCTGGCGGGCGAGGGCCGTGGTGTCGGCGCCTGTCGCGCGCAGCAGGGCGACGGCGGTCGAGCCCTGGAGGTCGAGGAGTGCGGTGAAGAGGTGCCAGGGCTCGACGGTGCCGTGCCCGTGCTGTCCGGCCGAGTGCACGGCGGCGGAGATGGCTTCGCGGCTCTTCGTGGTCAACCGGTCGACGTTCAAGATTCCCCCTGTTCCGGGCCTGAGGATGGCGAAGTTGAGTCTATCCCGCTCAAGTTTTCGCGGCGAGGGCCGTCCGTGTGATCCGCGACCGTCCGGGCGCGGAAGCGGCCGCGACCGGCTCAAGCCGCCGCCACCGCCGGTCGCCTGCATGCCCATGCCGCCCCGGCGGCGGCGACCCCGCGGCCGTACCCTGGAGCCGTCCCCGAGCGAGCAAGGTGTGAAGCGGCATGTACCAACCCGTCCCCGCCCCGGCGCCGGACCCGGACGAGCGGCCCCCGAGCGTGACCCGGGGTGCGATCGCCATCGGCATCACCTGCCTCGGCCTGCTCGTGTCCACCTTCGCGGCCGTCCTGAGCTTCACCTACACCCCGCCCGAGACCGACTCGGCGACCGACAGCGGCGCCGGTCCGTTCCTGACCGGCTACATCGGCTGGGGTTTCCTGTCGGTCGTGCTGCTCATGCTCGGCGCGGTCATGACCCTGCGCCGGGTCAACGGCGGCCGGATCCTCATCTGGATCGTCGGCGGCATGTCGGTGTTCACGCTCCTCGGCTGCGCCGGCGCCGGAGTCCTCGTGGAGGCGCTGGGCACCAACGAGGACGACCGCGCCACGACCTACCCGCCGTCGTGGATGTTCTACCTCGCGATCGCCGGGTCCGTCATCGGCCTGGTCGCGGTGATCATGGCGATCGTCTTCTACGGGCGCCGCGAGTCGGGCCGGTGGTTCAAGCCGCCGCCGCAGCAGTTCAGCTACACCGCGCCCCAGCCCCCGCCGCCCTACCGTCCGTACTAGCGCGCGCGGGTTACCGTCGAGCCGACCCACCCCTTCACATTCCCTGGCAGGCCCCCGTGGACGACCCCTACGCGCGACCCCGCGCCATTCCGCGGGCACTCGCGGCCGTCGCCGTGGGCTGGGCGGCGACCGCGGTCCACCTCGCCTGCTCCGTCGTCGTCCTGTTCGCCGCGGTGGGCGCCGAGAAGGGCGACAACGACGGCGGCGCGATCGTCATGGGCACCGCGTACCTGCTCGTCCTCACCGCCGCGCTGATCATGCTGCCGTTCGGCTACTTCCGCGTCCGCCGGAGCCTCGCCGACGGCCGCGTGATGATCAGCGCCGCGGGCGTCGCGCTCATGCCCGGATTCCTGTGCTGCACCGGCTTCATCGGCTTCGCCGGGCTGACCTACCAGAACGTCGAGGACCCCGACGCCCTCCGCGACTCCTTCGCGCTCGCCGGCGGCCTGGCCGCGGCCCTGGCCTGCGTCGCGCTGATCGCCGCGATCGTCTACCTCTGGCAGCCGGCGGTCACCCGCCACTTCCGCCAGACCTTCGCCACGGCCCGCGCGCCGCGCCCGAGCGCGCCCGGTCAGTGGTAGACACTTTCGGCTGATCAACCCACTTGGCGCGACCCGCTACCGTGGATCGCGTGGACGCACTCCTCGTCATTCTGATCGTCGTGGTCGCTTTGGTGGCAATCGCCGGACTCGTGGTGGTTCTCCTGGCCCGCAACGCCGCCAAGAAACAGCGCCGGAAGGCCGAGTGGGAGGCCAACCGCCCGCGCGACCCCTTCTCCAGCGCCGACACCGACTCCCTGCGCGGTGACCCTCGTCGCATCAAGGCCGGCGACATGGTCGACGTCCGCGGCGAGAACTTCGCCGTGCGCGGCACCCTCCGGCTCACCGAGGGCAGCTACACCTGGACCGAGCAGCTCCTCGACACCGGCACGGGCCGGCGCCGCTGGCTGTCGGTCGAGGAGGACCCCGACATCGAGCTGGTCCTGTGGGACGAGCTGCGCGACGTCACCGTCGCCCCCGGCCCGCGCGACCTGCACCTCGACGGCCGTGTCTACACCAGCCACGAACACGGCCGCGCGCACTTCACGGGAGAGGGCACCACGGGCCTCCACCCGAGCGGCATGATGCGCTACCACGACTACCGGGCCGGCGACGGCACCCGCCTGTCCTTCGAGGACTTCGGCGAGACCGGCAAGTGGGAATGCGCCCGCGGCGAACTGCTCAGCCGCTACGACCTCACCGTCTTCGCAACGTAGGGGATGCATACCGAACTGTCGGTCCCGTACGCCGACACCGCCCCCGACCAGCTGAGCTTCGCCCTCGACCTGCCCGAACTGCCCGCGCTGGAGACGCGCGAGCTCGACGGCGTCCTCGGCGGCTCGCTCACGCTGCGCCTGCTCGGCGCCAGCCACCAGGTCGTGCTGCGCACGCCCGGCGGCACGCTGATCGAGACCCTCGCGTGCCTCACCGACCGCGACCCCAGCCTTCCGCCGACGGTGGAGACCCGGTTTGCGGGGATCGACTACCGTTTCGTCGTCCTCACCGAGACTCCACCGGCAGGTGGTTTCGGTGACGTCGTCAGCACGCTGCGACAAGGGGTTGCGCGAAGCCCGTACGGCCTGGTAGGTGTCTTTCCCGGTGACGACAACGCCGTCACGGCGCTGCTCGTGGAGCCCGGCCACGCCCGCGTGGTCTGGCGCACCTGGCACGCCTACCCGCAGACCGGTCAACTGGTCGTCACCCGGACGACCGTGACCGCACAGACAGAAGGGGACCCGAGATGACGTCGGCAGTCGACGCCGGATCCAACAAGAAGAAGATCATCTGGTTCGTCGTCATCATCGCCGTCGTCGGCGGCATCGTCGCCGCCTGCGCCATCTCGGCGAGCGCCAACCAGTCGCCCGACGCCTTCATCGAACGCACCTACACCCGTGCCCCGAGCCTCGACGAGGACCAGATCGACGCCTTCACGTCGTCGAAGACGCCCGAGGCCGTCGCCAACGAGATCGCCGCCCAGTCCAAGCCGGTCGACCGCAGGACGGGCTCGGACGGTTCGATCTGGTTCCAGTACAGCGACGACATCGTGGCGATGTTCCCGTACAACGGCGGCACGAAGATCATGGCCGACGACTACGACCGCGTGCACCGCCACTACTACGCCTTCGTCGGCGGCTGGTGGTCGTCGAGCCCGCCCGGTGGCGGCTGGGGTCGCGGCGGCGGTTCCGGCGGCGGCGGCAAGTGACGCGCAGGCCCAGTCCCTAACCACGAAAGGCAGACCATGTTTCGCACGCTGGCCGAGGAGACCGTCGCGTCGCTGGCCTACAGCGGCGTCGGGATCGTGCTGATGGCCCTCGGCTATCTCCTCGTCGACGCCATCACGCCCGGAAAACTCCACGAGCTCATCTGGATGCAGCGCAACCGCAACGCCTCGATCCTGGTGGCCTCCAACATCCTCGGCGTCGGCATCATCGTCGTGGCCGCGATCGTCGCCAGTGAGGGGAAGCTGGCCCAGGGCCTGCTGTACTCCTTCGCCTACGGCGTCGTCGGGCTGGTCGTCATGGCCGTCGCGTTCCTCGTTCTCGACCTGCTCACCCCCGGCAGGCTCGGCACGATCCTCGTCGACCCCGAGCCGCATCCCGCGGTGTGGGTCTCGGCGGCCGTGCACATCGCCGTGGGTGCGGTCATCGCAGCGGCGCTGTCTTGACCTCGCAGAACACCGTCGAACCGGCCGCCCCCTCATCCGAGGAGGCGGCCATCGCCGCGTCTGGAGGGCCGCTGACCGTCGGGCGGCTCTCCCGCGCGGCGCTGCTCCTGGTCGTGTTCGTGTGCGCGGCGTGCGGGCTCGTCTACGAGCTCGCGCTGGTCGCGCTGGGGAGCTACCTGATCGGCAACACCGCCGCGCAGGCCTCGATCGTGCTCGGCGTCATGGTCTTCGCGATGGGGATCGGCGCCCTGGCGGCGAAACCGTTGCAGCGCAAGGCCGCGCTGTCGTTCGCGCTCATCGAGCTGCTGCTGGCGCTGCTGGGCGGGCTGTCGGTGCTGGGGTTGTACGCGGCCTTCGCGTGGCTGCACCTGTACACCTTCGCGATGGTCGGTGTGGCGCTCGTCGTCGGCGGCCTGATCGGTGCCGAGATTCCGCTGCTCATGGTGCTGTTGCAGCGGATCCGCAAGCAGGACGCGGGAAGCGCGGTCGCCGACCTCTTCGCCGCCGACTACGTCGGCGCCCTGCTGGGCGGGCTGGCGTTCCCGTTCCTGCTGCTGCCGGTCTTCGGGCAGATCAGGGGCGCGCTGGTCGTCGGCGCGGTCAACGCCGTGGCCGGGACGATCCTCGTGTTCACCTTGTTCCGCAAGGATCTCGGCGTCCGCGCCCGCATCGGGCTGGGTGCCGCCTCGGTCCTCGTCGCGGTGCTCCTGGCGGGGGCGTTCGTGTTCTCCAGCGCCTTCGAGGCCAACGCCCGGCAGGCCATGTACCGCGATCCGGTCGTGTTCGCGCAGCAGTCGCGCTACCAGGAGATCGTGATGACCGAGGAGTTCTCCTGGGAGGGCTCGGCGGACTTCCGGCTGTTCCTCAACGGAGACCTCCAGTTCTCCTCGGTCGACGAGTACCGCTACCACGAGTCGCTGGTCCACCCGGTGCTCGCCGGGAGCCGCGCCAACGTACTCGTCCTCGGCGGCGGCGACGGCCTCGCCGTCCGGGAGATCCTGAAGTACCCCGACGTCGCGACGGTCACGCTGGTCGAGCTGGACCCGGCGATGACGAACCTGGCGCGGACCGACGAGCGCCTGAGCGTCCTCAATGGACATTCGCTCGACGACCCGCGCGTCACCGTCGTCAACGCCGACGCCTTCACCTGGCTGCGCGAGTCGACGCATAGCTACGACGCCATCGTCGTCGACATGCCCGATCCCGACGAGACCGCCACGGCCAAGCTCTACTCGGTCGAGTTCTACGGCCTCGTCGGCGGCGTTCTGGCGCCCGGCGGACGGATGGTCGTGCAGTCCGGCTCGCCGTACTTCGCGCCCAAGGCCTACTGGTGCATCGGCGAGACGATGAAGGAGGCGGGACTGGCGACCGTCCCGTACCACGTGGACGTGCCGTCCTTCGGGGACTGGGGCTACTTCCTCGCGGTGCCGGGCGATACACCGCCGACGCTGGCCCTCGACGCGCCGCCGGGCCTGAAGTTCATGGACCAGCGCCTCCTGGAGGCGTCGACGGCGTTCCCGCTCGACCGTCCGCCGCTGGACCTGGAGTCCTCGACGCTGATGAACCCGGTGATCCTGGAGTACGCGCAGGGCGAGTGGCGGGACTACTGACCCTCCGCCTCGATCGCCGACAACCGCGCGAACTGCTCGTCGGTGAGCCGGATGCCGAGCGCCGCAACGTTCTCCTCCAGGTGCGCCACGGAACTCGTGCCGGGGATCGGGAGGATCGCCGGCGACCGCCGCAGCAGCCAGGCGAGTGATGCCTGGGCCGGGGTGACGCCGAGTTCCCTCGCCACGTCGGCGATCGGGCCGCCCCAGCGGCACCCACTCGTCCGGCGAAGGCCTCGCCACACCGACCTTCGTGGCGATCACGAGGTCGTCGGCGTAGGGATGCAGGGCCTCGGCGATCAGCTCCTCGTTGGCGCCGAGAGCGTAGGCGTCGGCGGTGTCGATGAGGTTCACGCCGAGCCCGACGGCCCGGCGCAGCACCGCGACCGCGTCGGCGCGGTCGGTCGGAGCGGTCCAGATGGGCGCGCTCGCACCACCGTGACCGGGCGCGTCGGACAGCCGCATGGCGCCGAAGCCGATACGCCGCACGGGGAGGTCGGAACCGAGGAGGAACTTGTCGTTGGTCATGGCACCGACGCTAGAATCTGACATCGATGTGAGATGCAAGTGCGCGTGACGGAGGGCACATGAAGATCGGCGAACTCGTCGACCGCACCGGGGTCAACCACCGGCTCCTGCGCTACTACGAGGAACAAGGCCTGCTCAAGTCCCACCGCACCGGCGGAGGCGCCCACCGCCACTACGACGACGAGGCCCCCGAGACCGTCCGGCGCATCCGCGCGCTTCTCGCCGCCGGCCTCTCCACGGCCGTCATCCGCGACGTCCTCCCCTGCGCCGAAGGCGCCGGCCTCGACTTCGACTTCGCCGCCTGCACCCTCGACACGCTGCGCGTACACCTCACCGGCATCGACGAGCGCCTCGCCGAGCTCCAGGAGACGCGAGGAGCGCTCTCCGCCCTCATCGAACGCACCGAGACGGGCGCCCTGTCCACGGTCTGAGTCGGCCCGGCGAGTACGGTGTCGCCGTGGGTGAACTGCCGCGGCCGGACCGGCCGGTGATCATGGGAGTCCTGAACGTCACGCCGGACTCCTTCTCCGACGGAGGGCGCTACGCGTCCCTCGACGACGCGGTCGCACACGCGGTCCGCATGCGCGACGAAGGCGCCGATCTGATCGACGTCGGCGGCGAGTCGACCCGCCCGGGAGCGCCGCGGGTGGTGGACCCCGACACCGAGATCAAGCGGATCGTGCCGGTCATCACCGAGCTCGCCGCACTGGGAATCCCGATGACGGTGGACACGACGCGAGCGGCGGTGGCGGCGGCCGCGCTGGACGCGGGAGTGCTCGGCGTCAACGACGTCTCAGGCGGCCTGGCGGACCCGGACATGGGACGCGTCGTACGCGACGCGGAGTGCCCGTGGATCCTCATGCACTGGCGCGGCCACTCCGACCGCATGGCCGACCTGGCCACCTACGGAGACGTCGTCGCAGACGTGCGCGACGAGCTGTCGGCACGAGTCGACGACGCGCTGGCGGCGGGAGTGGACGCCTCCAGAATCGCGATCGACCCGGGGCTGGGATTCGCGAAGCGGCCGGAGCACAACTGGGCGCTGTCGGCGCATCTGGACGTGCTGGTCGGGCTGGGATTCCCGGTGCTGTTCGCGTCGTCGCGGAAGTCGTACCTGGGAAGGCTGCTGGCATCACCGGACGGCACTTTGCGGCCTGTCGGGGAGCGCGAGGCCGCGACGCTGGCGACGACGGTGCTCGCAGTGGCGGCGGGGGCCTGGGGAGTGCGGGTGCACGACGTGCGGGGGAACGTGGACGCGGTGGAGGCGTGGCGGGCTACGAGGAGCGCGCAGTAAGCGCTCGCCGCTTCCTCACGCCACCCTCTCCCCCCACCATTCCCCGCTCGTTCGCGCCGCGACCGTCTGCGGATGCCCCGGCCCCAGCACGTATTTCGCGTCCGCGAGCAGCTCGAAGTATCCGTCGGCGGCGCGGCTTACGGCTCCTGAGACGCCATGCCAGTTGAGCAGGTCGTGTCGCGTCAGCAGGGTGTCCGGGTGGTCGGGGCCGAGGAGGCGTTCTCGCAGCTCCAGGAGTGCCGTGAGGCTGCCGACGGCCGCTGTGGCGTGCCCGCCCAGCCCGTGCCAGTTGGCGAGGTCGTGGCGGGCGGAGAGAGTGGTGGGGTGGTGGGGGCCGAGGGATCTCGACGCCGCCACGACCAGCGGCGCCAGCACTCGCACGGCCGCGTCGGGGCCCTGGCCGGGCCCGAGGATCTCGGCCAGGCGCTCACCCGCGCGGATCGTCTCCAGATGGTCGGGTCCGTACACGCGCGCGTACTGCTCGAACAGCACGGTGAGGTTCTCGGCGGCGCCTTCGGTGTCGCCGCCGTGTCCCTGCCAGAGCGCCAGCCGGGTCCAGGCTTCGAGGGTTTCGGGGTGGTCGGGGCCGAAGGTGCGGAGGCGGTCGTTCAGCAGGAGGGCGAAGCCCTCCGCCGCGGCGACCGGGTGGCCGGCTTCGCCGCTCCAGTTGGCGTGCCGGTAGCGGCTCGCGAGGGTGCGCGGGTGGTCGGGGCCCAGGTGGCGCAGCGCGAGGCGGGCCATCTCTCCGAAGTGGACGGTCGCGGCCTCGGCGAGGCCGGTGGCGCCGAGGCTGTCGCCGAGGCGCAGCAGGAGGAGGTGGCAGTCGGGGGTCCAGAGGATGTCTCCGGCGCGGTCGCGGAGGCCGATCGCGTTGGCGCGCAGCGACCTCGTCAGGGCGTCATCGCGGTTCTCCTGCGGCCAGGCGGTGGCCAGGGCCTCGGCGACGACGTGCGCGACCGTCCAATGTGCTTCGTCGGGGATCCGGGCGAAGGCGGCCTCTTTGGTGGGACCGGCGATCTGGACGAAGTCGGCGTCGCAGGTGATCAGGCCGAGGCGGTGCAGCTGGTCCATCGCCGCGGTGACGTCCTGTGTGGACACCGGCCGCCCGGCGAAGCGCCCGAGATGGTGCAGCACCACGGGCTGGAGGCACACGGCGGCCGGGAAACCGCGCCCGTCCAGGTAGGCGAGCAGGTGGCGGAGCATCCGCGCTATCGAGTCGGGGACCAGGTCGTCGGCGAGGTCGGCGCACAGTTCGCTGGTGGCGCCGACGACGCCGTGCGCCTCGTCGGCGTTGGCGAGGCGCTTGCGGTAGTCGGCGCAGGTGATGCTCTGGTCGCGGATGTAGGCGGCGGCCTGGCCGAGCGCGAGCGGCAGGCGGTCGAGGTCCTCGGCGAGCTGCTCGGCCTCGTCGAGGAGCTCGGGTTCGTGCAGGAGGCTCGTGGCGAGGAACTCGTAGGCCTCGACCTCGCCGAAGCCTTCCAGCTCGATGGTGAGCGCGGGTTCGGGGAGGACCGGGACCCTGGTGGCCGTGGTGATCACGCGGCCGTTGGGGTTGCCGGTGGGCCACAGGCCCTCGATGTGGGCGGCGTCGGCGAGGTCGTCGAAGACGACGATCCAGCGCTTGTGGGTGTCGCGCGCCCAGTCCAGGAAGTGCCGGGCGCGGGACTCGGCGCCGGGCAGGGCCGCGCTGCCGCGGTCGGCGAGCTCGGCGGCCTCGGCGAAGGCCGAGAGCACGGCTTCCCTTGAGGCCGCGGTTATCCAGATGAGCAGGTCGACGTCGCCGGCGTCCCAGAGGGTGCGGACGTAGTGCGCGACGAGCTGGGTCTTGCCGACGCCGGAGGGGCCGGTGACGAGGTGGACCGGGCCGGTGGTGGCGGTCGCCCTGCTCCAGTCGCGCGGCTGGTCGAGGGGTATCGCGACGGCGCGGTGCTGGTGGCAGCGGGCTTCGGCGGGCAGGACGCCGATGCGGACGGGCCATGGGATCGGTGTGCGCCAGGCGTGCGGGTGCCGGGCCGCGTCGTGAGGGTCGAACCACTGTCCGTTGTGGACCAGTGCGCCGGGTGCCCTTTCCAATGTCCGTGCCCCCAAGCCTTCTCAACCGACGCGATATTTCCTTTTCGCCCGCTGTGGACCGAGTCCACAGTCGACGTTTACCGCCCTAATGCTCAAGGATGCCGTACTTGTCCGGACGACGCCACCCTCTTCAGGCGTATGGATTACATAGAGGGGAGGCGGTATCGGCATACCCGGGATGAACCGGCGGTAAACGCACCCGGCGTGGTGTCGGCCTTGCCGTTTTTGGCGCCCTATGCGACGGGTGTCAGTTCGGTCACGGCGAAACCAGGTGCCGTCCTGGCGTCGACACGGCACGATATCCGGGTGCTGCTCACCATATCGACCACTCACCGGCCCGCGACCGACCTCGGCTACCTCCTGGCGAAGCATCCCGGGCGCCTTCAGCGCTTCGAGACCTCCGCCGGTCCCGCCCATGTCGGCTATCCGCGTGCCGACGACGAGCGCTGCACCGTCGCGCTCGTCCTCGACGTGGATCCGGTCGGCCTCGCACGTGGGCGCAACATCGTCGACGACTTCACCCTCGGGCAGTACGTCAACGACCGCCCCTACGCCGCGTCGAGCCTGCTGTCGGTGGCGCTCGGGAAGGTCTTCCGCAGTGCCCTGAACGGCCGCTCGAAGGACCGGCCCGAGCTCGTCGACCGGCCGCTGCCGCTCGAAGTGCGGATTCCCGTGCTGCGCGGGACCGCGGAGCTGTGCGAGCGGCTGTTCGCGCCCCTCGGGTGGTCCGTCGACGCCCGGCCGCTGCCGCTCGACCCCGAGCGTCCGGACTGGGGCGACGCGCCCTACGCCGACCTCACGCTGACCGGCGAGCTCACCCTCGCGGCGGCGCTGAACCACCTCTACGTGCTGCTTCCGGTGCTGGACAACGCCAAGCACTACTGGGTCTCGACCGACGAGGTGGACAAGCTCGTCCGGGCCGGCGCGGGCTGGCTGGCCGAGCACCCGGCCCGCGACCTGATCACCCGGCGCTACCTGAAGCGCATGGGATCCCTCGTGCACGAGGCGAAGGCGCGGCTCGCCGAGGAGATCGAGTCCCTTGTGGACGACGGTGCGACGGTCCTCGACGAGGAGGCCGAGCTGCCCGTCGCCGCCGAGCGGAAGACGCCGCTGGCCGCGCAGCGCCGGGAGGCGATCCTGGCCGTGCTCAAGGAGAAGGGCGCCGTCCGGGTGGCCGACCTCGGCTGCGGTGGCGGCGCGCTGCTGCTGGACCTGTTCGCCGACCACTCCTTCACCGAGATCCTGGGCGCCGACGTGTCCACCCGCGCGCTGGAGATCGCCGAGCGGCGGCTGGGGCTCGAACGCCGCGGGGACCTTGAGCGTGAGCGGATCCGGCTCGTGCAGACCGCCCTCACCTACACCGACGACCGCCTCAAGGGCTTCGACGCGGCGGTGCTCATGGAGGTCGTCGAGCACGTCGACCCGCCGCGCCTGCCCGCCCTGGCGCACGCGGTCCTCGGCCACGCGGCACCGTCCACAGTGGTCATGACCACGCCGAACGCCGAGTACAACGTCCGCTACGAGGGCATGGCCGAAGGCGCCCACCGGCACCACGACCACCGCTTCGAGTGGAACCGCGCGGACTTCGCGGCGTGGTGCGCCGAGCAGGCCGCGCGCTACGGATACGGCGTAGCGGTCACCGGGATCGGCGACGCCGACGACGAGCTCGGCTCGCCGACCCAGATGGCCGTCTTCAGCAAGGGAGCAGCGGCATGACCGACATCAAGATCCCCGAGGTGGCGCTGGTCGCGCTCGTCGGCGTGTCCGGCTCGGGCAAGAGCACGTTCGCCGCGCGGCACTTCGGCGCCGGGAACGTGCTTTCCGGCGACCACTTCCGCTTCCTCGTCGCCGGCGACGAGAACGACCAGTCGGTCAGCGCCGAGGCCTTCGACGCGCTCTACTACGTCGCGGCGAAACGGCTTGAGGCCCAGCGCCTGACCGTCGTCGACGCCACCAACGTCCAGCCGCACGCCCGCACGGCGCTCCTCAAGCTCGCCAAGGAGCACCACGTCCTGCCCGTCGCGATCGTCCTCGACGTCGACGAGGACACCTGCTGGGAGCGCACGAAGGCCCGGCCGGACCGCTCGTGGGCTCTGCCCGGCAATGGACACAGTGGGCGGCCGGTCGTCAAGCGGCAGCGCCGGGATCTCAAGCGCAGCCTGCGGTTCCTGGCCAAGGAGGGCTTCCGGCGGGTCTTCGTGCTGAGCTCCCCGGAGGAGATCGAGGAGGCGACGGTCGTCCTCGAACCACTGTGGACGGACAAGACCCACCTCACCGGCCCCTTCGACATCATCGGCGACGTCCACGGCTGCGCCGAGGAGCTGCGCACGCTGCTGACCAAGCTCGGCTACGTGCTGCGCTTCGACGACGCGGGCCGCGCGACCGGCGCCGCCCACCCGGAGGGCCGCACGGCCGTCTTCGTCGGCGACCTCGTCGACCGCGGCCCCGACTCCCCCGGCGTGCTGCGCCTGGCGATGGGCATGGTCGCCGACGGCACGGGCCTCTGCGTGCCCGGAAACCACGAGGTCAAGC